>CEAC01035961.1_pt1 | contig 11703 bp, 6 predicted proteins | sample 557411 | NCBI WGS metagenome assembly CEAC01 (sample SAMEA3182094, study PRJEB8094) | gut metagenome | biome: human; feature: gut; material: Stool; isolation source: human stools | place: Canada | collected 2012-02-21
ACACGCTTACCGAGAAGGTTCTGACGGAAACGGCCCTGCTTACCTTTAAGCATATCCGAAAGTGACTTGAGAGCACGGTTGTTAGGTCCTGTAACGGGTCTGCCTCGTCTGCCGTTGTCGATGAGTGCGTCAACGGATTCCTGAAGCATTCTCTTCTCGTTGCGGATGATGATTTCAGGTGCGTTAAGCTCAAGGAGCTTTTTAAGTCTGTTGTTACGGTTGATAACTCGGCGATAGAGGTCGTTAAGGTCACTTGTTGCAAAACGACCGCCGTCAAGCTGAACCATAGGACGGATATCCGGCGGAATTACCGGAACAACATCGAGAATCATCCACTCGGGACGGTTGCCCGACATTCTGAAGCTTTCAACAACATCAAGTCTTTTAAGGAGTCTAACTCTCTTCTGACCCGATGCAGTTTCGAGTTCTTCTTTAAGTGAAGCGGAAAGAGCATCAAGGTCAATCTCGGCAAGGAGCTTTTTGATTGCCTCGGCACCCATACCTGCTTCAAAGTCATTCTCATACTTCTCACGCATATCATTGTACTCACCCTCGGTAAGGCACTGATACTTTGCAAGGTCACGGCAGTCGCCGGGATCTGTTACGATGTACTGTGAGAAATAGAGTACATTCTCCAAAAGCTTGGGAGAAATATCAAGCATAAGGGCAATTCTTGAAGGAATTCCCTTGAAATACCAAATGTGCGACACGGGAGCGGCAAGCTCAATGTGTCCCATACGCTCTCTTCTGACCTTTGAACGGGTTACTTCAACGCCGCAACGGTCACAGATTTTACCCTTAAAACGGATTCTCTTGTATTTACCGCAGTGACATTCCCAGTCCTTTGTCGGTCCGAAAATGCGTTCGCAGAACAAGCCGTCTCTTTCAGGCTTGAGAGTACGATAGTTAATTGTCTCGGGCTTTTTAACTTCGCCGTAAGACCATTCTCTCATCTGCTCAGGAGAAGCAAGTCCGATTTTAATTGAGTCAAAAACATTATTATCTATCATTGCATTTCCTCCTTACATATCGTCACTGCCAAAGTCATCGCTGAAATCATCCGATGTGTAGCTGTCCTCTTCAACATCGGCAAGTGAATCGTCAAACATATTGCCTTCTTCGCCGCCCTCGTCAAGAGTGTAGCCGTCCATTGATGTCATTACATGGTCTTCTTCAAATTCCGGATTTGTTGCATCAACAATATCCTCGTCCTCATCAAACTTCTGCTTAATGTCAATTTCCTCACCGTCAGAGTTAAGAACACGAACATCAAGTGAAAGTGACTGGAGTTCCTTAATAAGAACTCTGAATGACTCAGGAATACCCGGAGCAGGAATATTCTGACCTTTAACGATAGCCTCGTAGGTCTTAACACGGCCGACAACATCGTCCGACTTAACTGTAAGAATTTCCTGAAGTGTATAAGCAGCGCCGTAAGCCTCAAGTGCCCAAACTTCCATCTCACCGAAACGCTGACCGCCAAACTGAGCTTTACCGCCAAGTGGCTGCTGTGTAACGAGAGAGTAAGGACCTGTGCTTCTTGCGTGGATTTTTTCATCAACGAGGTGATGGAGCTTGAGGTAGTACATATAACCTACTGTTACAGGGTTATCGAAACGCTCGCCTGTACGACCGTCAACAAGCCATGTCTTACCGTCCCCGCTGTAACCTGCGTCTTTAAGACACTGGAAAATGTCCTGCTCATGAGCACCGTCAAATACAGGAGTCATAATCTTCCAGCCAAGTGCCTTTGCGGCATAACCGAGGTGAACCTCAAGAACCTGACCGATGTTCATACGAGAAGGTACGCCCAACGGGTTAAGTACGATGTCAAGCGGAGTACCGTCAGGAAGGAACGGCATATCTTCCATTGGGAGAATTCTTGAAATAACACCCTTGTTACCGTGACGACCTGCCATCTTATCGCCTACGCTGATTTTTCTCTTGAGTGCAAGGTAAACTCTTACAACCTTGTTTACACCGGGCTGGAGTTCGTTTCTGCTGTCTGCACGGGTAAACACCTTAACATCAACAACAGTACCGCATTCACCGTGAGGCACACGGAGAGATGTATCTCTGACTTCTCTTGCCTTTTCACCGAAGATTGCACGAAGGAGTCTTTCCTCGGCTGTAAGCTCTGTTTCACCCTTTGGAGTTACTTTACCGACAAGGATATCACCTGCTTTAACCTCAGAACCGATCTGAATGATACCGTCCTCGTCAAGATACTTGAGAACATCTTCACCTACATTCGGGATATCTCTTGTAATCTCTTCGGGTCCGAGCTTTGTATCTCTTGCCTCTGTGTCATATTCTTCAATGTGAATTGATGTATAAACATCATCACGAACGATTTTTTCGTTGATAAGAACAGCATCCTCGTAGTTGTAACCTTCCCATGTCATAAAGCCGATGAGAGCGTTCTTACCGAGAGCAACTTCACCGTTTTCGGTAGCGGGACCGTCTGCGAGAACTTCACCCTTCTTAACTCTCTGTCCTCTTGACACGATAGGACGCTGGTTGATACATGTACCCTGGTTAGAGCGGAGGAACTTGATAACCTCAAAGTCCTGAACTCTGCCCGAGTCATACTGTACACGAATGTTACGGGCGTCAACGCTCATAACGATACCGTCTTCCTCAGCGAGGATACAAACGCCTGAGTCTGTACCTGCCTTGTACTCCATACCTGTACCAACGATAGGAGCTTCACTGCGGAGGAGCGGAACTGCCTGACGCTGCATGTTCGCACCCATGAGAGCACGGTTTGCGTCATCGTTTTCAAGGAACGGAATCATAGCCGTAGCAACAGATACAACCATCTTAGGAGATACATCCATGAAGTCGAATCTTTCGGGAGAATACTCTACGAACTCGTCACGGTAACGACCTACGACTCTTGAATGAACAAATCTGCCGTTTTCATCAAGCGGTTCGTTAGCCTGTGCAACAGCGTAGTTATCCTCAACATCGGCTGTCATATAAACAACCTCGTCGGTTACAACGCCTGTTTCCTTGTCAATTTTACGATAAGGAGCTTCGATAAAGCCGTACTTGTTGATACGGGCAAATGAAGCAAGATATGAGATAAGACCGATGTTAGGACCTTCAGGAGTTTCGATAGGACACATTCGGCCATAGTGTGTGTAGTGTACGTCACGAACCTCAAATCCTGCACGATCTCTTGAAAGACCGCCCGGACCGAGGGCTGAAAGACGACGCTTGTGGGTAAGCTCTGCAAGTGGGTTACCCTGATCCATAAACTGTGAAAGCGGTGAAGAACCGAAGAATTCTTTAATTGCCGCTGTTACGGGACGGATATTGATGAGCGAGTTAGGCGAAAGCGACTCCATATCCTGTGACTGGGTTGTCATTCTTTCTCTTACTACTCTTTCAAGACGAGAGAAACCGATTCTGAACTGGTTCTGAAGAAGTTCGCCTACACAGCGGATTCTTCTGTTGCCGAGGTGGTCGATATCATCTGTGTTACCAACACCGTGAGCAACACAGTTAAGGTAGTTGATTGTTGCAAAGATATCATCAACCGTGATGTGGTTAGGAACAAGCTCATCTGCACGGCTTCTGAGCATTTCCTTGAGGTCATCCTCATTCTCACAGGAATCAAGAATTTCGCAAAGAACATCAAAACGAACATTTTCCTTGATATCACACTCTGCTTCTGCGTCAAAATCAACATAGCAGGCGATGTCAACCATACCGTTTGAAATAACCTTAACGATTGTTTCATCGGCAGCCTTTACATAGGCAATCTTAACACCTGCGTTTTCGATTTCAAAAGCCTTTTCCTTTGTGATTTTTTCATCACGAAGAGCCATAACCTCGCCTGTGCGTGGGTTGGCAATCGGCTCTGCAAGGACCTGACCTTCAAGACGGTTTGCAATACCGAGCTTTTTGTTGTATTTATATCTGCCTACTCTTGACATATCATAACGACCGGGGTCAAAGAACAGGTTGTTTATGTGTGTCTGCGCACTGTCAACTGTCGGAGGCTCAGACGGACGGAGCTTTTTGTAAACCTCGATAAGACCTTCTTCAACATTTGAAGCGGCATCCTTTTCGATAGTAGCTCTCATTCTTTCATCGTCACCGAAATAGTCGAGAATTTCGGCATCCGAGCCAAGACCGAGTGCTCTGATGAATGATGTAACGGGAAGCTTACGGTTCTTATCAATACGAACATAAAAAACATCGTTTACATCGGTTTCATACTCAAGCCATGCACCACGATTCGGGATAACTGTTGTTGAATACAGTTCCTTACCGGTTTTATCGTGATCCATTTTATAGTAAACGCCCGGGCTTCTTACAAGCTGTGAAACGATAACACGCTCAGCACCGTTGATAACAAATGTGCCGCTTGCGGTCATCAGCGGGAAATCGCCCATAAATACATTGCTCTCTTTGATTTCACCCGTTGACTTGTTCAAAAGTCTTGCGGTTACTCTGAGAGCAGCTGAATATGTTGCATCACGAACCTTACACTCTATTACACTGTAGTTCGGGTGATCAACATCAAGTGTGTAGTCGATAAAATCGAGAACAAGGTTGTCCTGATAATCGGTAATGCCCGAAACATCTTTAAATACTTCTTTAAGACCTTCGTCAAGCAACCATTTGTATGACGCTTTCTGAATGTCGATAAGATTAGGCATATCAATTACTTCATCGATTTTACCAAAACTCATTCTTTCGGTGTTGCCAAGCTTTACGGGTTTGACATTAACCATAGGCGTATCACTCCTTAAAAAATCTATGAAACGGGGCAAGCGGTACTGAAAATCTGCTCATAAAAAGCTCTTGACACAAAAGGATTTTTGTGATAATATCCCCTTGTCGGATAAAGTTTTTTGCGGATTTTCCCGACCTCTTCGGTACATATCCCCATTATGGTACATTTTATTATTCTATATTGAAATAATCAATAAGTCAAGTGAATTTTCGGATTTTTTTCGGATTTTACTGACTTTTTTATATTTTTACAGGTTTTATTTCCCGAAAAGAATTATTTTTCTTTTCGGGCTATTTTTTACGTTCCAATGCAACACCCGACACGGTGTATGGTTTTAAACAGCATGGGTAAACCACCATTCACCTATACCGTCAGTCGTAAGGCTACCGTTTGTTTTGGTTGAACAGCCAAAATAAGCAAGCCAATTTTTTTGTAAATATTTGTAAATATGAATTTTAGATAATAAATGCTTTGGATTAAATCGAACCGATTTTACAATCGTTTCGATTGGCGAACACGGTCCACCGCTACAGTATAACAATCGTTTTGCGGAATTTATAAAGCTTGTTTTTAAATATAATTTCTACCGTTACTAACGGGAGAACACGGTTCTCCCCTACATTTAAACAACAGCTTTTACACAAACAAAAACAGTCGGGAAGACATTGCTTTGCATTTTGCAAACTGTCTTCCCGACATTCATTTTCAACTTTCAATTTTTAATTTTTAATTACTTGCCCTTCCCCATATCATCATATCTGTCCAGAAACGAAACTTTGTTATCGCCCTGTTTATATGAAATAATCGTATCGAGGTTGACATTTTCAACGCTGTGGAAAATGTTGCTTTCAATCTGGGGATTGATTTTCTTCAGATTTGCGATAAGCTGTTTGATTTCCTGTCGTTTTGAGCCTGTGTTGCTGTTCGGGGAACAGGTTGTGCAGGTGTCCGTAAAACGGCACGCACATTGAATGAAATTCAGCTTGTTGTAATCTCGCCAATGCTTGATTTCAGCCTCACGAACGAGGTAGAGAGGGCGGATAAGTTCCATTCCCTCATAGTTTGTGCTGTGGAGCTTCGGCATCATCGTCTGAACCTGACCGCCGTAGAGCATACCCATAAGAATAGTTTCTATAACATCGTCATAGTGATGACCGAGTGCGATTTTGTTACAGCCGAGCTGCTTTGCCTTTTTGTAGAGATAACCTCTCCTCATTCTTGCACAAAGGTAGCAGGGATATTTGTCAACATTATAAACAGAATTAAAAATATCTGTTTCAAAAACAGTTATCGGAATGTTCAGCCTACGGGCGTTGCTCTCGATTACATCACGATTTTCAACGCTGTAGCCCGGGTCCATTACAAGAAAAACAAGCTCAAACGGAAATTTATTGTGCCTTTTCAACTCCTGAAAAAGCTTTGCCATCAGCATTGAATCCTTGCCCCCCGAAATGCAGACGGCAATTTTATCGTTCGGCTCAACAAGCTTGTACTCGATTATCGCCGCAGTAAATCTGCTCCAAATCGTCTTGCTGAACTTTTTGCGGATGCTTTTTTCAACATCGGTTGCATAGTCCTCATTCTCGAATTGACTTCTCAACCAACTGTAATAACCGCCCTCAAGATTCACGGCATTGAATCCGTCATCACGCAGATTTTCTGCAAGCTCGTCACTTATCTGACCGCTTTTGCAACAGAGGACAACAAGCTTGTCTTTTGGCAAAAGTGAATTGTCCCCTTTGATTTTTGCAAGCGGAATATTCTTTGCACCGTCAATGTGGCCGTATTCAAACGAAATTTCATCTCTGATATCGACAAGAGTATATTCCTCGTCAAGCTTCCTCATCTGTTCTATTGTAATCTGATTGTTTTCCGATTTAAACATTCATAACCCTTCAATCTCTGTTTTTGCTGTTTTTTATTGCAACAATTGTTATATCGTCAAATTGCTCCGCATTTTCGGTAAAGTCCGTCAAAGCGTCATAAACTCCGTCACACACACCTTTTGCAGTCTGTTCGGAATTTTGACAGGCAGACACAAGTCTTTCGTTGCCGAAAAATTCATTATCCGCATTTGTTGCCTCATTCACACCGTCGGTGTAAAGGCAGATTATATCGCCGTTTCCAAATTCAGCGCTGTTCACAACATATCTTGCATCATCAAACACACCGAGCATTATACACGGCTTACATTCTAAAAATTCAGCCTTGCCGTTGCTCACCGTAACAGGCTTGTTATGACCTGCATTTATGTACAAAAAGCTGTCGCTGTTTTTGTCAAAAATCACGGCGAATGCAGTTACAAACATTCCCTCGGGATTTGACGAACAGAGTTCCCTGTTGATTTTTTCAAATGCCCTGTCGGGTTCTGCATTTTCGGTCATTTTTTCGTGGATAAGAGTTTTTGCAAAAGCCATAAACATTGCCGCCGCAACGCCCTTGCCCGACACATCGCCGACTACGGCACATATTCTGCCGTCAGGCAATGCAAAGCAATCGTAAAAATCGCCGCCTACCTGTCTTGCAGACTCCATTCTTGCCGAAACATCAAAACAATCGGCAAAGACTACATTCTTTTCTCTCGCAATTATTCCGTACTGAATCCGCCTTGCAACCTCAAGCTCGGTTTCATTCTTAGCCTTTTCACTCGCAAGGGCGGAATTTTTTTCAACATAAGTTTCTACATCGTGAGCCATATCGTTGAAATAATCAGCCAAAAGCTGAATTTCATCGTCAGAGCCGAGATTTATAGGCACAAACGCTTTCTTTATATTTGTGCCGTCAGCCTTGTCGGAAAAGTATCCTCGAATTTTTTCAAAAATCAAAAGTATCGGATTATACATCTTTTTTCTGACAAACCGCATTACAAGTAAGAATACAATTGCCAGCACAACAAACAACGCAAGAACTCGCATTGCAGTATAAAAAATGATTTCCGTATAAATCTGCGTCAGCGAATAGTCCGCACCGATTAATGCAACAGGCTTGCCGTCCTTGCCTTGAATCGCTGAAAATGCCGTGTAAAAACTGCCGAAGCTGTCGTTCTGATATTCGTAAGCCGTGACAAGGTTAGGATTTTCCCACGCCTCTTTTTCAGCGTCCCACAAGCCGTGGTCAACCTCTGCACCTGCACTTCTCACATTTAAAGCATTCTCTTTTTCGCTGTCATCATCGGCAACAGTCATAACATATGTAACCTTGTTTTCGTCAAAATTCGGAATGTAAATGTACATATATTCAAGGTGATTCGTCTGACAAATCCACCTCAAGGTCTTAACGGCTTTCCGATATTCTTCGGAATCGGGATTATCAAGCAATGCGTTTATATCACAGCGTTCAAAAGTTTCTGTTGCAACCTTTGACGCACTTTCGGTCAGCTGTCGTGTAAACCGCCTTGTGCGCTGAATGTTTTCAATGCAATTGAGCGTACCCGAAACAATCACCGCCAAAATAAACAGCACAAGTATGTGAAAGAAAAGCCTTTTGAAAATCGACTTTTTGACTTTTATTTTGTCGATTGGTTTTTCGGATTTTTTCATTAACAGTCACCGCTTTCTTCCCACACACTTTTCATCTTGTATTTTAACACGAATGTGCAATAAATGTCCACATTTTTATTTGTACGGTATGTCACCGTTCCCCCATTCGTGTCGTAGAGGCGGATAATATCCTCCCGTCTGAAATATAGTCGCAAGGCTACCCCTACAAGTATACATTTACTTTCATATAAAGCAATATAAAGCAAAAATTGCATCAATGCCGTATTCGGGCATCTGATGCAATTCCTTTATCCGAGTATCTTCTCGAATAGATTACGGTGGCACACCGCCGACCACAATTTTCCATTTTCAATTTTCCATTTTCAATTAAACAAAAAACAGCCGACTGCTTTGCAATCGACTGTTTAATAATCGGATTATATATCAATTACCATCTTGCATCAAGTTCGGCTTTGGTGGCTCTTTTTTTCTTTCTTGCAACATATCTTGAATATCTTGAAAGCTTTCTGTCACGAAGGAAGAATACAAAAGCAATTGCGCCGAGGATAACTGCAACAAGCACAAACCAAAGACCTACATTTGCGGATCTCTGAACTGCGGCAACAAGAGTCGGTGTGCTTGCGGCATTTGACTTTGCAAGAGCCTTGTCGGCAGACTTTACGGACTGAACGGCAACGCTTGATGCTGTGTCCGAGTAGTTCTGATTCTTTTCGTTTGAAAGAATGAACTGCGACGCACCTGTTGAAGAAGGCATCTCAATCGGAGCGGCTGAAACCGCCGGAGAAACCTCACCGCTTACAACCTCTGTTTTGGGGTTTGCAACTGCGTTGTCGCTGAACAGTGCGTTGTATGTTTTCTCATCAACAATACCTGTTGAATCGAGTGAATTCTGATTCTGGAAATTTGCAACGGCCTGCGCTGTATATTCACCGTAGTAGCCTGTTGCATCCATTGCAAAGTAGCCGAGTTTTATAAGCTGCTGCTGAATTGCAGTTACTTCATCGTTTTCGTCACCGTTCTGATACTGAACTGCCTCTGTTACAGGCTCTGTTGTCGCCTCTGTGGGAGCAGTTGTTTCTTCTTCGGGCTTGTCCTCAGTCTTTGGTGTTGTATCGGCTTTTGGAGCTTCGGGAGCATTCTCCGAATAAAGTGTATTTCTCGAATCGCCTGCAATACCGTCAACTGTAAGACCTGCGGCTTTCTGGAATGCCTTATAAGCCTCTTCTGTTGCGTCACCGAAGTAACCGTCAACCGCACCGTCATAATAGCCGAGGTCAGCAAGTCTTTGCTGAATCTTCTTTACCTCAGCACCCGATGAACCGTTCTTGTAAACACTCGGTGTGTTGCTTGAAGATGATGAGCTGCCTGATGAACTTGAAGAACCTGATGAGCCTGATGAGCTTGAACCCGACGAACTGCTTGAAGAAGTGTTTGAAGGAGTCTTGCTCGATCTGCCCTGTGAGTCAAAGTAATATGTAGTACCGTCAATTGTTCTTGAAGTATTTACAATGTACTCACCGTTTTCGTAGTAGTAGTAGTTGCCGTTAAAGCTTTCCCAACCGTTTGTTACATATGAAACTGCGGCAAGCTTGAACCAGTATGTCCAATTGTTATAACCGCCGATTGCCTCATAGCAAACACCGTATTCATCACCTCTTGCGTCAACCTCCATACCGTTGCCGACATAGACACCGACATGACCGGGACGCCAAAGTCCAAGACCGTGAACATTAGGAATGCCTGCGCTTACCGAACCTGTTTCGGTAGCTGTTTCAAGCTGTGGATTACCGCATCTTTCGCCGCCGGCATATGAATAGATAAGACCTGAACAGTCAACTGCTCCGGGGGTTGAACCGCCGTAAACATATGACCATCCGCTGTTATAGGCATTGAGTGCCCATTCTGCAAGACCTGCACCCGTGCCTTTTGCACCGGCAGAAAATGAAGAACCGAATACGCATACACTTGAAAGTGTGAGAACACTCAGAATGATTGCAGTAATCTTTTTTATTCTCTGCATCGTTAATTACCTCCATTTTTTCAGAGAGTCAAAGCTCTTACAGAAAAATAACGACCGACTCAAAGTACAGTCCATTTTAATCTGTACGGAAGATTTGACCGAAAAATTGTTACCAAATCTGACAGTAAATTACAAATCAGGTTACACCTTGATAACAACATTGTAACTATTATAACATCACCCTTTTAAAAAATCAACCCCAAAGCCCGTATTTTTTGCTAATTCAGAAAATTTGATGCAGTTTCACTCACAAAATCTTCATTTCAAGCACCAAATTAAAGCGAATTATTACAAAATTTGTAACCTTTTGTAATATTTACAGAGTACCGTCAACATAAATTTCGCATAAAAAAAGCAACTCCCGCACCAAGCATTTGGAGCGGGAGCTGCTTTTATTCGGTTTCCGTAATACAATTATGAAAAAAACAGAGGAGAGAAAATTTCAAAATGAAATTTTGCTGAGTAAAATATGAATTAAAATTACGGCATTACTGGTATTCGCAAACACTTGCCCATTTGAGAAGGAACTCTCTCTCTTCGGGTTTGCCCTTAACAGACTGTGATGCGGCTACAATCGGAAGCCAGCGGTCAACATATTGACGGGCTGTGTCGGTCTTTGTGCAGTAAAGCTTCATATACTTTTCTGCAAGCTCTTCCTGATGATTCAAACGGAACAAGAGGTAAGTTCTTGCAGCATCGGCTGAACCGTTACCCTGAGTTGCGTGTGACCAGTCAATAACATACGGTGTACCCGACTCGTCAATAATAATATTACTCGGGTTGAAATCGCCGTGACAAACCTTTGTGTGGTTCGGCATACCGTTAAGACGGGTTTCAAGCTCATATCTTGTTGTTGCGTCAAGGTCGGTTTCGCTGATTTTGCGTTTCATCTTATCCTTGAGTTTGTTAAGCAACGGTGCTTTTTGGCTGAGGATTTTAACCTGAATGTCAACAAAGAGATTGAGGTATTCGTCCTCTTTTTCGGGATGCTCTGCCATAAGCTCCGCAAGAGTTTTGCCCTCGATGAAGGTGGAGATAATTGCCCATTTTCCGTCAATCTTTGTAACCTCTTCAATTTTCGGAATATTGAGTCCTGTTTCTTCAACTCTTGCCTGATTAAGAGCCTCGTTAAGAATATCTGATTTCGGATAACACTCGTCAAAAACCTTGGCTGCAAGCGCACCGTCTTTATAAACTACCTTGTTCTCTCTTTTTGCAAGAACTGTATCTAATTTCATAATAAAGCCCCTTTCGCTTTAAAATATTAAAAATTCATCAAGCAATCTTTCATTGCTTCGGTTATATTATACAACAATTTCAGGGGTTAGTATAGTGTAAAAATAACAAAATAATTTTAATTTTCTTTGTGCATTTAGCAAATGCAAATAAAATATTTTTTACCTTTCAAACAAAAAGAGCAAGATATTTTATGC
>CEAC01022623.1_pt1 | contig 11655 bp, 8 predicted proteins | sample 557411 | NCBI WGS metagenome assembly CEAC01 (sample SAMEA3182094, study PRJEB8094) | gut metagenome | biome: human; feature: gut; material: Stool; isolation source: human stools | place: Canada | collected 2012-02-21
CTCTTGGGGTTCCAAAGGGGCCATTCTCTTTTACGAAAGAGAATGGCCCCTTTATTTCGTGCAGCACCCGCGGTGCTGCTTTTCTCTTTCCGCTATGCGGAAAACCTTACATCATATCCTTGATATGATTCAGCCGATCCAGCGCGGCGTACAGCGTCTCATCTTTCTTCGCGAAGTGCAGACGCACAATATTGTTGATCGGTTCATTGAAGAACGAGCTGCCCGGCACGGCGCCGACGCCGGCTTTTCTCGCCAGCTGCTCGCAGAAGTCGACGTCGCTCTGGCCCTTCTTGAGGTACGGGGAGATGTCGGCCAGCACGAAGTACGTGCCCTCGGGATCGGTGAAGGGGATGCCGATGTCGCGCATGCCCTCGGTGAAGATCTTTTTCATGTGCGCGTAGTGCGCGCCGAACTCGTCATAGTAGCTCAGCGGCATGTTGAGGCCGACGACGGCGGCCTCCATCAGAGGCGACGGGCAGCCGACGGCGTTGAAGTCGTGGTACTGGCGGATGCGCGCCATGATGTTCTCCGGCGCGATGGCATAGCCGAGTCTCCAGCCGGTGACGGAGTAGGTCTTGGAGAGCGACGAGCAGGAGACCGTGCGCTCCCACATGCCGGGGATGCTGTTCATGTAGACGTGCTTGCGGCCGTCGTAGATGATGTGCTCATATACCTCGTCCATGATGGCGTAAACGTCGTAGCGGATGCAGAGGTCGGCGATGGTCTTGAGCTCTTCCTCGGTGAAGACCTTGCCGCTCGGGTTCGAGGGATTGCAGATGATGATGGCCTTGGCGCCGCCGCGGAACGCATCTTCGAGCACGTTCGGGTCAAAGGAGAACGTCGGCGGATTCAGAGGGACAAAGACCGGCTCGCAGTCGGCCATGATGACCTGTGCGCGGTAGTTTTCGAAGAACGGGGAGAACATCACGACGCGGTCGCCCGGATTCGTCAGGGCGAAGAGCGTGTCGACCATCGCTTCGGTCGAGCCGATGGTCGCGACGATCTCGGTCTCGGGGTCGATGGTGCGGCCCATGAAGTGACCGCATTTGCGCGCGATGGCCTGGCGGAAATTCGGCGCACCCATCGTGATGGGGTACTGATGGGGGCCTTCGTGGCTCACGACCTCGAGGCGGTCCATCATCTCCTTGGGCGGGTCAAAATCGGGGAAGCCCTGCGCTAAGTTGATCGCGCCGCATTCGTTGGAGATACGCGTCATTCTGCGAATGACGGAGTCGGTAAAGTGCTGATTTCTTCTGCTCATTTCCTGCATGGGTGTGCCGTCCTTTCCGTTGCGGTCAGTGCGGAACACGCTCGCAGAGCCGCGATCAAGTGAAGTTGCTCTTAATATTACATAAAGATGAGAGAATGTCAAGTATTACAAAGGACAACATGAAGAAGTTCGACGCTTTGTCACGATAAAGCAGGAACGCGGCGGCCGCTTTTGTATAGAATGGAGCAGGCGAACGCCGGGAGAGGAGGGGAAAAGCATGTATTCGAATCCGCCGCCGCGCCCGCCGGGACCGCCGCTGTTCGGCCCGTGGCGCTGCGTGGGTGTTTGCGCGCTGGCGCTGGGGCTCGGTATTTTCATCGCGGCTGTTTTTCCGGTGGGGGCGCTGATGTTTCTGGTCGCATTTCTTCTCATCTTCTGCGGCATCGGCTGCCTGCGTAGATTCTAACATCGGTTGAAAAGGGTATGAATATTGGGAGGGGGAAAAGCATGAAAATTGTCGTTTGGAAGTCACCCAAGGTCCTCTCGTCGCTGCTGCGGCGCGTATTTGGCGTCAGGGAGGAAGCATAACGCGCGTCCACAGTGCATAGAGTGCAGTAACCACTTAGCCGAAGGAGAGGGACTGCAATGGAACTGGAATTGAAAAAGGAGCAGTTTGCCTGTTATCAGGCGTTACCGCAGCTCAGCGAGAACCGCGAGGAGACAACGGAGACCATCGTGCCGGACTATCTGCCGGACATCGCCCGCATCGTGGATGCGAGCGGGTGCCTTTTCCTGCGCAGCCGTGAGATCGCAGACGGAAAAGCGCAGGTGTCGGGCACGATCCGCATGACGCTTTTGTACGTGGCCGAGGACGCGCAGGGGATGAAGTCGTTTGAATACACGCTGCCGCTCGACGAGACGATCGAGGGGCGCGCGCTGAGCGGCAGTGCGGACAGCTGCCTCGACGGCCGGCTCTGCTCGTGCGAAGTGCGCATGCTCAATCCGCGCAAGGTGTTTACGCGCGTGAACGTGGAGTTGACGCTTACGCCCTACGTGCCCGCGTCGCTGAGCGTGTGCAGCGGCGTGAAGGAGCAGGAAGCCTACAAGATCGAAACGCTGTGCGAGAAAAAGGACATCGGTATTATCCGCGCCATTCGGGAAAAGGACTTCACGTTTTCCGATGAAGTGCTGCTTTCGGGCACGAAGGAGCCCATTCAGGAGCTTTTACGCACAAAGTGCGCGCTGCGCGTAACCGACTGCAAGTCAATCGGCAACAAGATCGTGCTCAAGGGCGTCGCGCGGCTGGATGCCATCTACGTGGATGAGAGCGGGAATCTTGCGTCGATGAGCAGTGAATTGCCGTTTTCGCAGATCCTCGACGGACTTGCCGAAGAGGAGGGCGAGACGACGGTGCGCGCGTCGCTGCGCCTGACAGGCGCGGAGATCCATGTCGGCAGCGAGAGCGAGCCGGACAACAACCGCGCCATCTCGCTGCGGCTCTACATCAGCGCGTTCACAGCGGTGCGCGAGGTGAAAAGCGTTTGCTGTGTGGCGGACCTTTACAGCACGGCCTACGACCTGACCGCGAAGACGGAGACGGTCGAGCTGTGCGACAGCGCGGCGCTGGTGCTGCGCGAGCAGCTCGTGCGCGAAAAGATCGAGACCGGGGCCGAGGTGCAGACGGTGCTGGCGACGGACGTGATCTTCAGCAGCGCGGGCGTGAGCGGCGGGGGAGAGAGCGCGTCGCTGCGCGCGACGGCGAATCTGCGCGTGCTGTATCTCGACGAAAACGCCGTGCCGCTGCTCTCCGAGCGGCGGAGCGAGGTGCTGCTCGAGACCGACCTTCCGGGCAGCGGACAGGCGCGAGTGCAGGACATGTACGCGGGCGAGATCGCCGCGTCCATCGGCGCGGACGGCGTGGAGCTGCGTTTCCCCGTAACGTTTGCCGTCAGCGTGGCGGAAACGCCGCGTTATCCTTGTCTTCAGTCGCTTGAGGCCGAGGAGTGCGGGAAAAAGGACGAGAACGTCCCCTCGCTCGTGCTCCGCGCGATGAAGCAGGGCGAGCGGCTGTGGGATATTGCCAAGCTGTACCGCACGACGGTCGAGGCCATCCTTGCGGCCAACGAGCTCAAGGAGGAATCCGCCGCGGTGATCGGAAAGCTGCTGCTGATCCCGCGCAGGCGCTGAGGAGCGGAGGAAGAAGGTATGAGCATGAATACGGAGATCTATCAGGATATTTCGACCCGCACGGCGGGGGACATCTACATCGGCGTCGTCGGCCCCGTGCGCGCGGGCAAGTCGACGTTCATCAAGCGCTTCATGGAAACGCAGGTCATCCCGAATATCGACAATGTCTACCGCCGCGAGCGGGCAAAGGATGAGCTGCCGCAGAGCGGCAGCGGCCGCATGGTGATGACGGCGGAGCCGAAGTTCGTGCCGGAAGAGGCGGTGGACATCGCGCTCGACGAGGGAAGCAGCTGCTCGGTCCGGCTCATCGACTGCGTGGGCTACATGATCCCCGGCGCGACGGGGCAGATGGAGGGCGAGAGCCCGCGCATGGTCTCGACGCCGTGGCTCGACCACGAGGTGACGATGAGTGAGGCGGCGGAGCTTGGCACAACGCGCGTCATCCGCGAGCATTCGACCATCGGCGTCGTTGTGACGACCGACGGCAGTATCACCGATATCCCGCGCGAGGACTACATAGAGGCCGAGGGCCGCGTTATCCGCGAATTACAGGAGATCGGCAAGCCCTTCCTCGTCCTGCTCAACGCGACAGAGCCGGAAAGTGATCGCGTGCAGGCAATGGCAAGGGATATCGCTTCACGCTATGGCGTGACATGTCTGCCCGTCAACTGCCTGACGCTCGACGACAACGCAGTGGGAATGATTCTCAAGGCCATCCTTTACGAGTTCCCGCTCTGCGAGCTGGACCTCTTCATCCCGCCGTGGGTCGAGGCGCTTTCCGACGATCACCCGATCAAAAGCGGCCTCTATCAGGCCATCCGCGAGAATACGGGAACACTTCACTGCATCCGCGAGGTGCAGGGCGCGATCAGCGCCATCGGCGGATGCGAAAGCGTCAGCAGCGCGCGCATCACGTCCATTCAGCTCGGCACGGGCGTCGCCGCGGCGGAATTGCAGCTCCCGCGCGCACTGTTCTACCGGACGCTGAGCGAGCAGTCGGGCTTCAATGTGAAGGATGACGGCGATCTGCTGAGCCTTCTCACTGAGCTCTCGTCGGTCAAGGCGGAGTACGACAAGGTGGCGCAGGCGGTGTCCGATGCGCGCGAGAGAGGCTACGGTATCGTTGTGCCGACGGTCGACGAGCTGAACTTGGAGGAGCCGGAGATCATGAAGCAGGGCGGGCGTTACGGCGTGCGGCTCAAGGCGAGCGCGCCGAGCCTGCATATCATCCGCGCCGACATCGAAACGACGGTTTCGCCCATCGTCGGCAATGAAAAGCAGAGCGAAGACATGGTCAACTACCTCTTGCAGGAGTTCGAGGGCGACACGACGAAGATCTGGCAGTCCAACATCTTCGGCCGCAGCTTCCACGAGATCGTGAACGAAGACTTGCAGGCAAAGCTCAAGCACATGCCGGACGACGCGCGCCTCAAGCTCCGCCAGACGCTTGAGCGCATCATCAACGAGGGCACGGGCGGTCTCATCTGTATCATCCTGTAAAGAAACAAAGCGAGAGGAGGTTCCTCTCGCTTTGTTACATTCCTGTAACTGGAATGTCATCACTTTGTAACTTGTCATTTCCGCTGCCCGCTGTTATGCTGTTCTATAAGAAGGATAACAGGAGGAAGAGGATATGAGCCGAAAGATCGCGCTGCCGCTGCTGGTGGCAGCGGCGCTTGTCAGCATCATCTTAGCAAGCCGCACCCCGCAGCCCATCATAGAGGAATTGCCACCGAAGGAGGCTGACGCGCCCACCGCGCTGCTCACGCAGACCGAGGAGGTCGGTGATCAGACCGTCACGCTGAGAATCTACGAGCCGGATGAGGCTGGCTATGCGCGCTACGCGCTCTTTGGCGCGGACGGTGCGGAGATCGACATACCGTTCGGCGTGAATCGCGGCACTTGGATCGGGAATGGCAACGCTGCCGAAAAAGTCTCCCTCACCGCACGGGACGATGTGCTCGGATTTCCGGGCTTCGAGCTTGAAACGATCCAAGGCATAGTTATGACAGTTTGTGACTTCTATGCGCTGACGGAGCAGGGCTTCGTCTATGCGGGCAGGACCTTTGGCTATGACTTTGATGATGTGGCGGAGGGCGACGGCGCGTGGCCGCTTGATCTCACGGGAGATGGGCGCAGCGAACTCATTACGCGCAGCACCTTTGGCGACGGCATGTCGTGTGTTTTTGTCTACCGTTGGAACGCCGCGGAGGGGGGCTCTCAGCGCAGTGAGGTCGACTGGGATAAGGCGGACGCGCAGCTTGCGCGCCTGAGTGCGCCCCTCGGCGTGACCGCGCGGGCGGAGACCTATCACGCACAGGACAATACCGTTACGCTGACGCTCTACACGGAAAGCGGCACGAAGGAAACGACGCTGCCGCTTACCACAGATATTCTCGGCGAGTGGTTTGCAGAGGACTGACCGGAATGATATAAAAAGGAACCGATTCGAAAGAATCGGTTCCTTTTTTACTGAAAAATTTACTTGGCCAGCACTTTTTTGAGTTTGGCGAAACGGGGGAGGGAGTCCTCCTTCGGGAGCTTGGGCTCGCCCTGGATGAGGGGCAGCACATAGTCGATGAGCTCCTGCTTGACGCCGTTGTGCGCATCGTTGATCCACTCGAGCGGGATCTTCTTCTCGAAGTTTGCGACCTCGGTGAGCGGCAGCAGCTTCGTCTTGCAAACGTAGTGGCCGTCCACAGTCTCACGCTCAAAGGCGACCATCTTGTCGGTGATGCCGGCGACGGCGTTCTCCACCGCGGCACGACCGGCCATGACGGCCTCTTCGATATCGGTCTCGCTTGCGAGGTGTGCGCCGCAGCGCTGGAGCAACGACAGCTCAATGCCGCGCACCTTCGCGCCGGTCTTTTCCTTCACGATGCTCGCCAGCAGCGCGGCGAGGCCGCCGAGCTGTGCGTGGCCAAAGCCGTCCGTCGCGCTGGTCTTGGCCTCGGAGACAAAGCTGCCATCGGCATAGTGGATGCCCTCGGATACGGCGACCATACAGCTGCCGGTCCCCTTATAAATGCGCTGGACGTCGGCAAGAAACGTGTCCATGTCGAAATCAGTCTCGGGCAGGTAGATGAGGTCGGGACCCGCGCCGTACTTCGTCGCGAGCGCGGCGGCGGCAGTCAGCCAACCAGCGTGGCGGCCCATGATCTCGACAATGCAGATCATGCCCGTGTCGTAGACGTGCGCGTCCTGATAGACCTCCATCAGGCTCGTCGCGATGTACTTGGCGGCGCTGGCGTAGCCGGGGCAGTGGTCGGTGCCATAAAGGTCGTTGTCGATCGTCTTGGGCACGCCCATGACGCGGCACTCGTAGCCGACCTTCTGCATGTACTTGCTGATCTTATTGCAGGTATCCATCGAGTCATTTCCGCCGTTGTAGAAGAAATAGCGGACGTCGTGCTTTTTGAATACCTCAAGGATGCGCTTGTAATCGGTGTCGTCCTCGTCGGGGTCCTTCATCTTGTAGCGGCAGGAGCCGAGGGCGGAGGAAGGGGTGTACTTGAGAAGCTCCAGCTCCTTCGGGTCTTCCTGACTCATGTCGAACAGGCGGTCTTCGAGCACGCCCTTGATACCGTGCTCTGCGCCGTAGACATTCGTGATGCAGCCGGAATCGAGCGCCGTGCGGATGACGCCGTAAGCGCTCGCGTTGATGACGGAGGTCGGGCCGCCGGACTGGCCGATGATGCACGCGCCTTTCAATTCACTCATAGCAGTTCTCCTTATCGCTTAGGCCTTGCCAGCGCAGCCGAGCACATCGACGAGCTTGTGGCGGACGAGCTCCTTGATGTTGGCGCGGGCGGGCTTGAGATACTCGCGCGGGTCAAACTTGTCGGGATGTTCATCGAGGAAGGCGCGCACGGTGCCGGTCATGGCAAGGCGCAGGTCGGAGTCGATGTTGATCTTGCAGACGGAGAGCTTTGCGGCCTCGCGCAGCTGATCCTCGGGCACGCCGATAGCGTTGGGCATCTTGCCGCCGTGCTCGTTGATCATCTTGACATACTCCTGCGGGACGGAGGAGGAGCCGTGCAGCACGATGGGGAAGCCGGGCAGACGCTTGGAGACTTCCTTCAGCACATCGAAGCGCAGCGGGGGCGGGACGAGGATGCCCTGCTCATTGACGGTGCACTGCTCGGGCTTGAACTTGTAAGCGCCGTGAGAGGTACCAATGGCGATGGCAAGGGAGTCGCAGCCGGTCTTGGAGACGAATTCCTCGACTTCTTCGGGATGGGTGTAGGACGCCTCGTGCGCGGCGACCTTGACCTCGTCCTCGATACCGGCGAGGGTGCCGAGCTCGGCCTCGACCACGACGCCGTGGTCATGTGCGTACTCGACGACCTTCTTCGTGATCTCGATATTTTCGGCAAAGGGCTTGGAGGAGGCGTCGATCATGACGGAGGTAAAGCCGCCGTCGATGCAGGACTTGCAGGTCTCGAAGTCCGGGCCGTGGTCAAGGTGCAGCACGATGGGGATATCGGGGCAGCACTCGACAGCAGCTTCCACGAGCTTGACGAGGTAGGTGTGGTTCGCGTAGGCGCGGGCGCCCTTGCTGACCTGCAGGATCACGGGCGCGTGCTCTTCCTGGCAGGCCTCGGTGATACCCTGCACGATCTCCATGTTGTTGACGTTGAACGCGCCGATGGCGTATCCGCCGTCATAGGCTTTTTTGAACATTTCAGTAGATGTTACGAGCGGCATAATATCTTCTCCTTTGATAAAAAAGTTATTTCAAATGTTTGGTACGTTTGGAACTAATTGTATTGTAACACAGAAATTTGATTTTGCAAGAGGATTTGCGATATTTTTGAAAAAAGGAGACAAAACCGATTCGCTTTGTCTCCTTTCTTTGCTTAATTGGCCCAGATCGCGGGAAGGCGGGTGCAGGTGAGGCCCATTTTCCGCTGCAAATGCAGCGACGCTTCGTTTCCGTCGACCACGTGGCAGTAGGGCGTGCGGCCCTCCTTCAGCGCCGCGGCGATCAGAAATGCTTCCAGCTGCGCGGCATACCCGCGGCGGCGGAACGGCGGTAGAATTTCGAGCATGCCCATGCTGCCGTCGTCATGAAAACCGGCGAAGCCTGCGAGGGCATCGCTCTCAAATACGCCGAAGAGTGCGCCGTGTTCGATGCGGTTACGGATATACGCACCGTCGCCGTCGTGATAGACGGACGCGGTCAGCGCCGCGTGCTCCTGCGTCAGCGGGCGGATGTCCGCCGTGACGGGGCAGGGCGGCTCGCCCTTTTCATAGACCCACTGCGTGCAGCGCATGGAATCGTGCAGGGAGAATTCCCGCATCAGCGCCGCTGCGGCGTCGTCGCTTTTGACGGTGAACAGCTTGGGAGCGGCAGGGCAGAGCGTGCGAATCTTTTCGCACAGTAGCACGCCGTCCAGCATGTCGCTCAGCAAAAACGTTCCGTCCATGCTGAGGACGAGAGAGCCTTCATCTCCGTCATAAAGCAGGCGGCCTGCGCCGCGGCGCAGTGATTCCGTCATGTCGATGCACTCGGGCGCGGTGTTCATCAGATGTTTGCCTTGATGGTCTCGGCGATCTGGTCGGCCGTCAGGCCGTATTCGCGCAGCACGTCCGCCGCCTTGCCGGACTGGCCGAAGCGGTCGTTCACGCCAATCTTGTGGAACTTGCAGTTCACCTTGCCCATGAGCACGTCGGCAACGGCGTCGCCCAGGCCGCCGATGACGCTGTGCTCCTCAACGGTGATGACCTTGCCGCATTTTTCTGCGTACTTCGTCACGCACTCTGCGTCGATGGGCTTGATGGTGTGGATATTGATGACGGCAGCGTCGATGCCATCGCTTGCGAGCGCCTCGGCGGCCATCAGGGACTCGTTGACCATGAGGCCGGTCGCGAAGATCGCAACATCTTTGCCCTCGCGCAGGACGTTTACCTTGCCGATCTCAAAGGGCTTGACCATGTCGCCCTCGAAAACGGGGGTGGCGAGACGAGCAAGGCGCATATAGACCGGGCCGTCGACCTCGGCAATCGCCATGGTGGCGGCCTTGGCTTCGTTGGCGTCCGCGGGGCAGATGACCGTCATGCCGGGGATGGCGCGCATGAGTGCGAGATCCTCGATGCACTGGTGGCTGCCGCCGTCTTCGCCGACGCTGACGCCCGCATGGGTTGCGCAGATTTTGACATTGAAGTGGGGATAGGCGATGGAGTTTCGGATCTGCTCGTAGGCGCGGCCGGCCGCAAACATCGCAAACGAAGAGCAGTAGGGGATGAGGCCCATCGTGGACATACCGGCGGCGATGTCGACCATGTTGGCCTCGGCAATGCCGCAGTTGTAGAATTTTTCGGGGTGCGCCTTGGCGACCTTGCAGGTCTGCGTGGCGTTGGCGAGGTCGGCGTCGAGCACGACGACCTTATCGTTCTTTTCGACCAGTTCGATCAGCGCTTCGCCGTAAGCCTGACGGGTCGCAATTTTATCAGCCATGTTCTTAGTCCTCCAATTCCTTCAGTGCCTGCTCGCGCTGCTCGGCGTTCGGGGCCTTGCCGTGCCAGCCGACCTGATTCTCCATGAACGAAACACCCTTGCCCTTGACGGTGTGTGCAAGGATGGCCTTGGGCTTGCCGGGCATGGTAGGCTTGGAGAGCGCGGCCTCGACGGCGTCAAGATCGTTGCCGTCGGGCAGCTCGACGAGGTCAAAGCCGAACGCGCGGAGCTTGGCGGGCAGATCGCCAAGGCTCATGACCTGGTCGTTCGTGCCGTCGATCTGTAGGCCGTTGTTGTCGATGATGACGGTCAGATTGTCGAGCTTATAGTGCGCGGCGGCCATATAGGCCTCCCAGATCTGTCCTTCCTGGCTCTCGCCGTCGCCGACGAGGGCGAAGACCTTCGTATCCTTGCCGAGATGCTTGGCTCCCAGCGCCATGCCGACGGCGATGGACACGCCCTGACCGAGAGAGCCGGTGGAAGCGTCCACGCCGGGGACTTTCTTCGCGTCGGGATGACCTTGCAGAATGGAGTGCAGCTGGCGGAAGTTCGCGTACTCGTCGCGGGAGATGAAGCCCTTGGCGGCGAGGACTGCGTAGTAGCAGGGAGCGGCATGACCCTTGGAGAGCACGAAGCGGTCGCGGTCGGGGTCGTGCGGGTTCTTGGGGTCAACGCGCATGTGATTGAAGAAGACGCTGGTCATCAGCTCCACCGCAGACAGCGAACCGCCGGGGTGACCGCTGCCGGCGTTGGCGGTCATCGTGATGATGTCGCGCCGCACCTGCCGGCAGATGGGGGAAAGCTCTTTTGTATTCATGGAAACCCTCCTTGAAAAATACATTTCATCAACTATTAAGTATATCGGATGAAGCCGGGAAAGTCAATTTTAATCCTCGTTCTTTTTCATCTTTACATGCGACAAGGGATTTGCCTTTGCAGCCACGCGCAGCGCGTCGTTATCAATGTGTGTGTAGATCTCCGTCGTGTTCAGATGCTCATGCCCGAGCACCTCCTGCACGGCTTTGACGTCCACACCATTTTGCAGCATGAGCGTTGCCGCCGTGTGGCGCAGCTTGTGCGAGGAGTATTCTGAAGCGTCGAGCCCCGCGGCGCTCAGGTGCTTTTTGACGAGCGCGTGGACGCTCGAGCGGCTGATGCGCTCGTTGCGCGACGAGAGAAAGAGGGCATTGTGGTCGCGGCCGGAGATGGGGCGGCGGACGGCGAGATAACGCTTGAGCGCATCCTTGCAGGCGTCGTTTAAGTAGACGATGCGCACCTTGTTGCCTTTGCCGAGCACGCGCAGCGCGTCGTCCTGAATGTCCTGCAGATCGAGGCCGCAGAGTTCGGAGATTCGCAGCCCGCAGTTCAGAAAGATCGTCAAAATGCAGTAGTCGCGCTCGCGGTTCTGCCCGTCGACGGACTGCAAAAGCTGCATGCTCTCATCGAGTGTCAGATATTTCGGCAGCGACTTTTTGATCTTGGGGGAGTCGAGGTCCTTGCAGGGATTTGTGTCCAAAAGGTGCGCTTTATTGACCAAATAGTTGTAAAAAGACCGAATTGTTGCGATTTTTCGCGCTCTGGACGCGGCATTTAAGCCGTAGTCAGACACATCGCTGTTCTGATGCTGCACGCGGTCACGGCTCAGATAGGTCATGTAGGCGTAAATATCGGTCAATGTTACTTTTTTCACAAAGTCGAGATCGACGTCCATGATGGAAATTTCATTGAGAGGGAGGCCGCGCAGCGACGGATCGCGCGACTGCTTCAAATAGCGGAAAAAGTTGCGCAGGTCGAGGAA
>CEAC01008725.1_pt1 | contig 11465 bp, 4 predicted proteins | sample 557411 | NCBI WGS metagenome assembly CEAC01 (sample SAMEA3182094, study PRJEB8094) | gut metagenome | biome: human; feature: gut; material: Stool; isolation source: human stools | place: Canada | collected 2012-02-21
TCAAAGTTTCGTTGTTTAATTTACAAGGTGCACGCTCCATTCGCGGAACAGTACGTTATTATACACGCATCCCAGGAAATGTCAAGCGTATTTCCAAACTTTTTTCCAGTCTGTCACATCTTTTAGTTTCATAGCCAAATCAGGCACATTCAGTTGTGCATAATAGCCACAATCAGCGTCGTTTTTGTTGCCGCTTACGCTTTTCTGCGGCTGACATACGGAAGAACGCTTATTAAAAGGCCGCCATCTCAGTAAGCAACTACTTTTTGAGATGGCGGCCTTTTATACTAGGATTGATTTATACTTACGTTCACATTGCTTTAGCTATAATCCGATCACGAGCTGCTGATCGATTCACACAAAGGCGCAAGTGAGTCTGCATCGAGAACAAAGAGCTTCCATGCATCATCAGCCTTCCGATTTGCGCCGATCAGCTGCAGCGTGTTTAAGTTCTTTGCAGCAACGGGCTCCGAAACGGCAAATCCGGACTGCCGACCATTTGCGTCGGAAAACGCAATCATAATACGCACCCTCTGTTCGCTATTCAGGCCAAAATTCGCAATAAGAAAGTGCAGTCCATCCGCTTCAGAGTTAGTCTCGACAAGAACAGGGCCAGCCGCAAAGGTAATCGCTCCATTGCGCAGCGCACAGGATATTCCCTGTAGATCTGCGTCGAAAATATCCTCCAGGTCCGTATGCAGCGTCAGCGACGTGATTTTGCTTGCAGGTCTGCTTGCCGCTTTAAATGAAATCTCTGCAAACAGTTCATCCGCGACTGTTCTCTCTGTGCAGACCCAGTTCAAAACCACGTAGTCTTTTCCATTAATCGTAACCGCCTGTGCCAGTGACACGCCTTTCTTTGTCAGGAAACCGCCGCAAAACGACGCACTCTCATAGCTGAGGCAGCTTCTGTCATACTCAATGTAAAGCTTCATCGATGCAACGCCCCGGTTGTTTTTCAGCCGAATTGCGGTTTTGAAAGATTCGCCCGGCTTGCAGGTCTGATCCTCTGCGGTGATCTGCATCACAGCAGAACGCTCTGCAGCGTTTGCCGAAACCGCGCTCAGCGTGAACAACAGCGCTACTGCACATAGCAGCGTCAAGATTTTTTTCATATCCGCTTACTCCTCAGTGCAGCGTAATGCCCTCAAACTTTGCAATGTACCGCAGCAAAATCACGACGTCCTTGTTGTTCACCGCGCCGTCGCCATTGACGTCAGGGTTGCCCTTGACCTCATCTTTTCTAAGGTCGCAGACATAGTTCAGCAGCAGCAGCGCGTCGTTTACTTTGACAGTGCCGTCTCCGTTGATATCGCCAGGACGGTACTTGCCGATTTGAACCGTTCCATTTTTAACGAGGAAGTTTTGATTCTTTAGGCTTTCATTAAAGACATTTTCTTTGTCATAAGTAAGCGAAACCTGTGCGGAGGTATTCTCCGAAACCGCTATTACCTCAAATTTCAGATTGGCAATGGTCTCGTTCCCAGTATACTCCCCCGACGCTCCTTTGACCCAACTCATGGTAACTTTTCCGGTAGTCTCGTCGTTGACAGCGACAGTATTGCTCAACCCCGTAAGCTCCTCGGTAAAGGACGCCCCCTGATACTTCAAGCAGTTTGCGTCATAGGAGACAGTGAACATGATCGAGGCGATGCCGTCGTTGTTCTTGAGCGAGACCGGGATCGTAATCGTATCGCCGGGGTACGCGTTGCAGGAGCCCACTTCGATCACAGGACTCTTCTCATACGCCGGATCTTTCGCACCGCAGGCGGTGCAGACGCCGTTATCGAACTGATGCCCCTTTGCAGGCAAGACTGTTTTCGCAGCGGTAATCACGTTCTCTCCGCTTTCGTCACTAAAATACTTTCCGCAGCCGCTTTCGCAGACCCAATACGCGATATTGCCTGCATTCAGGCAATCCGGCGCTTTTGCGTCGACTGCACGCAGCTGATGGTTATGCACTGTCGCGGTGAGCGTCGCTGTGGCGGACGCCGCCTGATAGCAGTCCGTCTCTGCCGTGGCAACGGTGACCGTGAATACGCCGCCATCGGGGATGGAGAGCGTTGTGCCTTCCAATGCGACAGTTTCTCCGTCTTTCATCACCGTATAGGTCGCCGCTCCGGCGGTTTGCGGAATGGTGAAGAGCGTGGACACGTCAAAGGTCTTTTCCATCGTGCTCATGTTTTGCGCCTGAATGGCGATGGGCAGCTTCTTGCCGGTCACCGTACCGGTGATCTCCGTCTCGCCGCTTCCCGCGATCGCGTCGGTTTCGGCGGTGTTGAGCGTTCCCGCGACTTTCAGCTTACCGTTTACGATCAGCTTACCGTTCACCTTCAAAGTTGTGCCTACCGGAACGGTCAACTCCTGATCTTCTTCCACGGTCATAACCGTATCCACAGGGATCTCGCGATCTGCGGGTAAGGTATAGGAACTGCCGATGATCTTACCCTCACTTCCGCTGAACAGCACGCCGCCGCTCAGTTCAGCACTTGTCTGCTCAGGTGAGCTAAATACCCAACTGTTTCCACTATCGCCAGAGGACAGCGTGCCAAAGCCGTTGGATGCCGTTACACTCTCTGCGGTGACAACGCCGCCGTTGACATTCGCGCGATAAATACCCGTGTAACCGCTCGCGTTGACTGTGCCGCCGTAGACGTTGAATTTCGAGATGCGGCCGATACCGCAGGCGTAGGTATCATACGTGCTCGTAGCACGCGCGGTCACCGTACCGCCGGAGATGTTGAGTGATCCATTCATGTCGGTACAATCATAGCCACCAATGCCATAGATAGCACCCGTCGCTTCTACAATTGCACTATCAGAGATAGAGATCACACCATCTTCACTGGTGGTATATGAATATGTCGGGTATTCATCCGCCCATCCACTACCAATACCAGATGCTTTCTTGCTATTTGCGGTAACTTTTGCATTTCTGTTAATGGTCAATTTACCGTTTGTACCTGTACCATAGGAATTTCTATTAGTTTCATTCGCAGGTTCGCCACCGCCAATGCCTGCGCCCGTCTTTGAGCTTGCCTCCACCGTCACATTTTCAGTGATCAGTACTTCTCCTGATTCTCCGGTAAGATAAACACCTTGGGCATTAGCGCAACCAGACCCAATACCTGCGCCGCTATCAGCGTTCGCAGTCACATTTGCCAAACCACTCAGGGTGATTTTTCCACCCACACCAGTACCATTCGCGCCATAGCCACCACCGATTCCAGCGCCATTAGCACCGGTTGCCTTAACAACGGCATTACCATCAATGATAATCTGTCCGTTTTGGCCAGTACCATTTGCATTTGATCCGCCGCCGATACCTGCACCACTACCGCCGTTTGCCGTAACTTTGCCGCCGTAGATGTGTATCATTTCTCTTTTGCCAGTACCTGTACCACCTTTACCACCGCCGATACCCGCGCCGCCACCAATTTCGCTATCTGCATTCACTGTGCCACTCAGAATCGTGATATTTCCACCATTATCATCAGAGCCTCCTCCTATACCAGCGGCAAAAACTCCGCCTTTTACAGTCAAAATATCAGAATCTGTCTTAGCAGAGATATTCACAGCAGCTCCTTCGGGAACAGAAAGTCCTGCTTGGTATTTACCACTTTTCAGAGTCACTTTCCCCTCTAGTTTTAGATCAACAGTCGCATCTGGCCAAATCATAAATGCACAAACATTTCCTTTTTGGGAAACGTCAATGGAGACATCTTTCATGGTGATTTGGTATTCACCATCCTCTACTCTGATGGTATTAGTAAGGTTAGACTTGTCGCTCTGTTCGATCGTATATGCACCAGTAAACTTTATTTGTGCCCCGCCGCCCTGCTTGTAGCCTGTCTTAGAAATCACTATGCTGCCCTTTGACAGATCCAGTGTGACCGTTTGTGCCACCGGCGCATCGGTGCCCTCCGCGCCTGTGTCTGCCAACATGGCCGTCTCTTCATCCACCGCCAGAACCTGTACGGCGGTCATGGAGAACACCATCGCCATGCTGAGCAGCAGCGAAATGAGTTTCTTCATCTGGTTTCTCTCCTTTTTTGTTGTTTTTATCATCCCGGCGGCAGCGCCGCCGCAGAATGTTGGGTCAAGCCGCCCTTATCAGGCGGACACCTTGACGAGCACCGACGGCGCTCTGCCGGTGGGCGCGCCGTTCGCGTCAAGCCAGAACAGCTTGAGCGTGAGCACCTCTGCGCTGTTGACCGCGCCCCACGTCACGGTCGTTGCTCCGTCTTGGTTCACCGGCGCTTGTCCGACTGCCAGCTGCCTGCCGTCCGCACTGAAGAGCGCCGCAACGCAGCTATCGCCCTCCGGCGCGTTCACCGTAACAGAGTTTTTTCCGATGTTCACGATCGTGTCATTTGGCGCATCGGTGACCGTAACGGCATAGGTCGAGAAATGCGACAGCGTCAGCACGGCATTCCCGTCGCGGTACGCCACGTCAACGGTTTCTTTCTTATTGGCATCGGCAAGATACCACGCCTGCAGCACGCCCTGCTTCGTCCATGTGAACGGGACGGAGATGGTCACCTTGCCGTCAAAATTGTGAATTTCCGTTCCGTTTGCTGTCAGGCTCACATCGAGCGCCTTGCTCTGCACCGTGCTGCCGATGATTGCGGCTTGATTGCCACTCAGTGCGTCGTCGGTGCTGACGTGCAGCTGAATATCAGCGCCGTTCGCCGCTTTGATGACCGACTGCATCGCGGTCCTGTCCAGCGAGACCGCCGCGTCCGCCATCTTGATTGACAATGCCTCCACTTTCAAATCAAGGACATTGTTCACGGCGCTGACGGGCAGGATCACGTCGCGAGGAGCATCCTTCAACTTGGACAGGTCAATCTGTACCGTGCCGCTTTTTTTGAGCTGCTCTTCGAGCACGGCTTGATCGACTGACTCGATCTTCACCGTGCCGTCGTCCGCTTTGGTATAGTAAGCGGAGTTGTCCTCCGTCTTATCGCCGATGCGCTTCCACTGAGCAAAATACGTCCAGATCTGACCAACAATGGTCGTATCTCCGGTCAAACGCTCCACAAGATCTTCCGCCGCAGTCCGATTCTGCTTTCCTGCATCATCCGTACTGTAGGCGTCAATACGATATCCATCCCTCTGAAATGCGTCTGTAAGCGTATCCGCCGTCACCCGCAGATCTGCGCCAGAAGATTCGATCACATAGTACTTTGAATCTTTTGTCGTCACACCGCCGTTGCCGTCTAAAACAACCGCCCCACAGGCAGAGGGCATATAGTACGCAACCAGCATTCTCTGCTCACCCGTATATGTATCGCCGGGACGGTACTGAATGTCAGGGCATCCCGTCATCGTGCGCTCCGTCTGCCAGCCGACAAACTTTCTGAACGCCGTATCTGGGAATGCCGGAAGCACGTCTCCCTCTTTGGCCTCTATCGTAATGGGATATTCTGCGCAAACATAGTTTTGAGCCTGATAGGTTCCAACAAAGTCCGCAGCAGTCTCAGATTCTCCGGCGAGCAAAGGTTCGAAAAAGCAAACTCGCTGCGCTTCGAAAGCAGGCCGTCCGTTGTCGCCCTTGAAAACGAGGGTTTGTGTATAGCTGTTTAAGCCGTCGATCCAAATATCCCCCGTTGCCTTTACAGCCGGTGCCCCAGCGCCGCCATACACCTGCGCAGACAGTTTATCAGCCGCACTATGTCCATATCGATTGGCATAGATCCTTACATTGCCATCCGCCGAAATTGCAGGTTGTCCTGCCGCACCCGTGATCATTCCATCAAGATGGAGCGCAATGTTTCCTGAAACGCTGATCGGTTTTCCGGAGTAATTGCTGTAAATGTCGATTTCCGCCTGTCCCCAATTCCACTCTGTATGGGGATCATATGCCCAGCCAAGGCTTCGGCTGCCATGAGGGCGATCCGTCGAATAGGTTTTGCCATCTATCTCAAATGTTCCGGTCGCGTACTGTGCAGTAAACTCTGCCGAGGCAGAAACCTCGATCTGAGTTCCGGCCGTGTAGGTCTGCCCGTCGCTGCCCAGCCAGCCCGTGAAGACATAGCCCGATTTATAAGACTTCGGCAATTCAAACGTGCCGCCGCTGACAGGCACAGTACATATTTCAGAATATGTATATCCGCCATTCTCTTCATAGCAGCCGTAGTCCTTCAGCACTACGCCGATCTGCCCGTCGCTCTCCCACACAGCGTAGAGGTCCGCCTCAAACTCGTAGTTATACTCAAAGCAATACGCCGTACTGCTCGCCGCCGCATAGTCGATCGTCGTGGAATTCTCCGTCTTCGACCAGCCGAGCAGTCGCTTATCGCCGTTCGTGAAGGTATTCGTGTACTCGCCGAGGTTGAAGTTGTAGTACTTTGAAACAGCGGTGAACGTATCCTCGCCCGCGGTGGTTTTACCGCCATTGCCGTGCAGCGTCAGTACGCGCTCCCGCATCTCATAGGAGATGTAGGCTCTATTATCATAGGTGTCGTCCGTGATCGGCACTGCGCTCTCCTTGTCCTTGCCGCCGCGGATCAGATAGGTCTGGTAGCAATCCTTGATCATTTTGCCATAGGAGAGCGCGTTCGGGCTGCCTGTCGCTTCAAAGAAGCCATTCTCCCAGCACGAGATCTGCAGCTCCTGTGTGTAAAGTGCCGGACCGTTCTCGCCGCCGCTAATGTTCAGCTCGCCGTCCGCCGCCTCCAGCCGCATCGTCCTCCCTGCGCGCAGGGCGTACCCCTCGCTTGCGCGGACGCGCAGGTTGCCGGGGGTCAGTTCATTATTCATCCGCTGTCCGGCAACACTCACTTGCAGCGTTTCCTTACTCTCGATGCTCCCGCTCACCGTGTTGTTCGTTCCAGAAGCAAACACAGCAAGGCTCAGATCGGACACAATGCTGCCGCCGTGATAATCCATCAGCCAAAGCCGTCCTTCATCAGAATCGGCACGATAATCATACCACCAGCTGCTGCCCCTGCATTCCTGCATGGCATCATATATTTTTCCGTCGATGGTGATATACTTTCCGCTCGGTGTGATCTTCTCCCACTGGGCATAGAGGATCGTCTGGTTACTCATGTCCGAGGTCACAGGAATGTCACTGTACGAATAGGCAGTGCCCGAACCGTCTTTCTTAGTGTTGTAGCCAGTCATCGTATAGCCGTTTCTGACAAACTGCAAATTGCTGTGATACGTTCCGCCGACCGAGGTGCTAACCGCCCAGCGGCTCACGGTACGCTGAACACCATTCACCGTATCTCGCATCGTGCCGCCGTTGCCGTCAAAGATCAGCACCATGCTCGACTTATAATACAGTGAGCAGCCAAAGCGAGTCCCCGATGGTACCTTGACCGTTTCCCTGGCAAAGTAAGGCTCATTGGTATCGCTCTTCCGCCAGATCGCAATGCCGCCCGTGAGGTTCGGCTCCGGCAGCATCACCGTTCCATCCGTTGACATGACAATACTGCTAAAGCCCGCCCTGGTGGCATATGCATTGGTATAGCTTCCCCGAAGGATCACATAGTCGCTGTTCGGCACTTCGAGCCAGACGGCGTAAAGCGTCCCCAGATTCATCAGTTTCAATTGTCCGGTCGCATCTGTGGCGAGCTTTGTTCCTTCCTTGTCTTCCGCCCAGCCGACAAGGACATAGCCCTCCCGCGCAAACGGATAGTCCCGCAGATTGAGCGGATTCTCCGCGGAATAGGTGACGAGCACATCTTCTTTCCCGTCGAGCGTGCCGCCGTTGCCGTTGAGCGTGACCTTCTGCTCAACCGCATAGGTCGTCAGCGTCGTCTTGTCTTCGGAGATCGTGTAGCCGATGCCCTTCATGCACTCGATCACAGCGCCCTCGCGCACAGCGGGATCACCCATGATCGTCACGTTGGGAGAACTGAGGTAAAGCGTTGCCGCATCTACAGCAACGGCATTCTCCGCACTGATATGATATACCGCAGCAGAATCTTTTGTGGTAACACGCTCCGCCCGGATTGCTGCTACACCATTTGCCTTCACAGAAAACTGTGCGCCTGCCGATGCATTGTTTACAAGTGTCAGCCCGCCTGCCGCTTCAATCTGTCCAACGCTCGCACCGTCAACAAAGCCGAGCGTTAGATTTCCGTCAAAGGCAATACTGCCGCCGCTGTAGCGTGTGCTGTCCCTTATCTCGATCTGGCCGTCAGCAGTTCCGTTCCCTCCGTTATCTCTGAATCGCCAGCTGGTGCCGCCGCTCCAACCATTTATGCCGAGGAGCCCCGTCATATCGTCATCGTCGATAATAAGGCGCACGCCATTTTTCAACAGATTGAGCGGCGACCACTGGGCATAGAGGAACTGCACAGGCTCCATATCCGATGTAATTCTCATGTTGCCGGCCGGATATGCCGTGCCCGTGCCGTCCGCCTGCGTATTGTAGCCCGTCAGGATATGACCGGGACGGTGGAATCGCGGAGTGTACAGCGTAGCGCCGTCAGAGAAGTTCTGAAAGTCGCGTTTATTCGCGGCATATGCTTCGTTTCCGTAATAAACCGTCTCGGTGCCGCCGTTGCCGTCAAAAACCACCCGGTGATATCCGTTCCCGCTCGAAACAGGCTCAATGCGGAACTGCATCCCGCTTTTGGGGACGAACGCTTCCCCCTCGTAGTAAATTGCGCTCCAATTGTCTGCATTGTGCCAGAGCCAAAGTTTCACTTCCGGCGCTGTGCTGCTTTTTTGCAGCACGGGCATTTTGAAGTCGTCCGTCAGCTCCACACAGCAAAGGGTACCGACCCGGCTGAAGGGATCGGGTATCTCACCCCAGCCGCAGGTGTCGAAAATCGCATAGTTCCCACTCTCCGGCACTTTGAGCCAGACAGCGTACAAAACGCTGCTGCCGATCTGCGAAGAAAGGAAACTATCGCGCCCGAACATTCTCGTCGTGCCAGTCGCGTCTTCCGACCAGCCGACAAGGGCATAGCCCTCCCACGCAAACGGATAGTCCCGCAGGTTGAGCGGTTCTTCCTCAGAATAGACAACTATTTTCTCCTCTGTCATCCCATCCAGCGTGCCGCCGTTGCCCTTGAGTGTGACCGTCATGTTTTTCCGATAGCTATACAGTCCCGACATCAATCCATCGGCATTCTGATTGCTCCTATAGGCAATTCCCTCTTCGCAGGTAACTGGAAGACTATTAGAAACAGCAGGATTGCCCTCAATGCTCACATTACCGGAAGCAAGATATAAACTCTCCGCCTCAATCGCAGTCTTTGTATTAGATACGATCCTATAAATCCCACCCTTATTTGCTATGGCAACACTTTTAGCGCGAATCGCACAGCTGTCTTCCGACACAACAGCAGCAGAGGTACTATTAGCCGTAAGCGACAATGCTCCGCTCACTTCAATCTGGCTCGTGCTGACCGAAGCATCAAAAACGATATTTACATTATCCCGTTTGCAGACAATATTTCCACCGTTATAACCATCGCTCAAATGCAGCTCGCTCGTCGTATCATCGACACTCCGATATGTCCATCCCGTGCCGCTGCATTCAGTTGTACTATTCAGCAGATCACTCTTGTCCTCGCCGCCAATGACCAGCGATACATTATCCTCAAGATAATCGTCAGCCTTCCACATAGCGTAAAGCGTTTCATAACCGAGATCCACAGTAATGATACCGTTTCTGTCCGCCACCCATTCGTCATTGTTCTCATCTTTTGTCCAGCCAACAAGGGTATATCCAACTCTCGTGAACTTATAATTGCCCAAGGAAAGAGGGTTGTCCTCAGAATAGTTGACTGTTATCCTATTTTCATTTCCCAACGTTCCGTCTTTTCCATCAAGTGTAATCGTGTATATCTTTTTCTCATTCTTATCGATTTCCGCTTCATCCCTCGCCTGCGCAGGCATCAGCGTGAACAGCATCACCAGGATCATATTCAGACTGAGCAACCGTATTTTTCGACTGTACATATTATTGTTCTCCCTCTTTTGTATCGCGTTTATCAAGCAATGCCAGCGCCAGATAGAAATACGGCGCCGTCATGATCATACTGAATCCAAAAAACGCCTGTACCGAATAGCAAAACAGCATCGTTCCCAAAACAGCGGTGACTGCATCCTGACCGCTGCCGCAGACCCACCTTTTTGCCGCCGCGATCAATGCGCCAAGATAGCTTGCCAGCGCCAGAATGCCCTGATGGTACAGGATATTCAAATATTCATTGTGCGCAATGTCGATCCGCGCAACAATTGTGCCTCCCAGCACTTCATCGTAGCGCGAAAACGCTTCGATATCGCTGTACAGCATCGTATCTGGCCCCGTGCCGAAAAGCAGATGTTCCGGCACTCTTTGCAGCACACTTTTCCAGATGTGGAGCCGCCCTGAGCCAAAGCTGCCCTCCGCATTGCCGTGCAGGATCGCATGCAGTTCGTGGAACATACCGCCCAGGTCCGCAAAGTACACCACCGCAAGCATTGCCAATGCAACAGCCAAAAGTGCCATTGCCAAAGTGCGCCGCAATCTTTTCTCCATCGGCGCAATGACGGCGACGCTGACTGCTGCCCCGCCGAATACGCCGACAAATCCCGCCAGAACATCCATCTTGATGAGCACAAACAGCGCTAAGGTCAGCGGCGCAAGCAAATAAAAGCGCTGACGATCTCCGCTCCTCAAAATTGCCGCCCAGCACGCAGGGATCATCATGCATAGAAACGCCGCCACAAGGTCGACATTTCCGATCGTACCAAGATAGGCTCCGGAATAAGCCTTATAGGCATCCGCGTAGTTATATCCGGCTGGATAAAGCCCAAAAGGATTCCCGCCATACAGCTGTATAATGCAGATCACGCAGAAACCGCTCACGGATAGCGCCATTGCTGCAATCAGTACTTTGTCAGCCTTTCCATAGGCGCGCACGAAGAAAAAGCAGGCACAATAGATCGTGATCGTCAGCGCTCCTTCATAGCGGCCGACTCCAATGACCGTATCCGGAAAATACGGTGATAGCAGCGCGGAGATCCACGTTAGCAACAGATAGATCGCCAGCAGACGCTGTGTCCAGCTCGTCCGCTTCAGCGCTGAACGTATATCTCTGTGCAGTCCGCCAACAATTGCCGTCTCCGCCAGCAACAGCAGCATGATCGCCGCATAGCCGCCGCAGAGGAGCAAGAACGCCCGGTATTTTTCCTCCGCGATCCCGCCGAATCCTTGTCTTCCAGGGTAAAGCAAAAATACCGTGACCATCAGGATCAGATAGATTTCTGTGACCTGTTCAAATATATTGCTTGTCCGCGTTTTCTTTGTCATACCCCACGTCCCGTTTTCATTTCGAAAGCTCAAACAGCATCTGCTCAAACCAACTCAATTTTTACTTTATCCCGCGAAAAAGCAGAAAACAATATGCTCGCTGCATAGATAAGGTACAATAACTTGCGCAAATTGAAAATCGCATAAAAGAAGACATAGCTTGCAGGCTCTGGTAGAATGAAGTTACCACACACCATTCGAA
>CEAC01037045.1_pt1 | contig 11260 bp, 9 predicted proteins | sample 557411 | NCBI WGS metagenome assembly CEAC01 (sample SAMEA3182094, study PRJEB8094) | gut metagenome | biome: human; feature: gut; material: Stool; isolation source: human stools | place: Canada | collected 2012-02-21
GTGTAAAACATTTTGTGGCAAACAATCAGGAAACTAATCGACTGCATGTGGACACTAAAGTAAATGAGAGAACCTTGCAGGAAATATATTACCCGGCGTTTCGACAGTCCGTGCAGAGGGCAGATGTTTATTCGGTTATGGGAGCCTATAACAGATTAAACGGTACCTATTGCTGTGAAAATAATCTGTTGCTGAAGGAAGTACTGCGTGATCAATGGGGATTTGAAGGAATTGTAATCAGTGACTGGGGAGCAGTGCATAATACGGTAGATGCGGGGCAGGCAGCACTTGATATTGAAATGTCAGTATTTGATAATTTCGACGAATATTGTCTGGCAGAACCTTTGAAGCAAAGGATCTTAGATGAATCAGTAGATATGGCGTGTCTGGATGCAAAGGTGCGTAACATCTTGCGAGTAATGTTTAAGTTAAAAATGATTGGAAAGGAAGCGGTACATCGAAAAAACGGCTCCTATAATACTATGGAGCACCGGCAGGTGTTGAAAAAAGCAGCGGAAAAATCTGTTATTTTATTGAAAAATGATAGTAAATTATTGCCACTTGGAAATACATATCATAAGAAAATTGCAGTCATAGGTTGTAACGCAGACCGAATTCACTCGGGCGGTGGAGGTAGTGCAGAAATTAAGGCTTTGTATGAAATATCACCGCTTCTCGGAATCAAAATGGAATTTGGAGGTAATGCAGAAATAGTATATGAACCGGGGTATTACATTCCGGAAAAAAAGGAGCTTGACGGAGAAAACTGGCAGGCTTCCAGTGTGGATGACAAAGAAGAAATACAACAACAGATCCGCAGGATGAGAGAAGAAAAAAGAAGACTAAAAAAGGAGGCATTTTATTCAGACCTATCGGAAATTGAGGAAGAATATCACAGAAGAGCTCTGAAGCTTGCTGAAGAAAGCGATATTGTTCTGTTTGTAGGAGGGCTGGATCATGAATATGACATTGAGGGAGAGGATCGTCCCTGCATGAAACTTCCGTATCATCAGGATGAATTGATTACAAAATTATTAAAGGTAAGACCGGACACAATTGTAACTATGATAGGAGGCTCTCCGGTGGAGATGCCATGGGAAGAAAAAGCAGGTACAATTTTGTGGTCTTATTATGCCGGAATGGAGAGTGGTACAGCACTAGCGGGAATCCTCAGCGGAAGAATCAATCCCAGTGGAAAACTGGCAGAAACTTTTCCTCGTGTTTATGAAGATACACCGACAGGTCATAACGGACAATTTGGGAGAGATAATATGGTCTGTTATGAAGAAGAAATTATGGTCGGATATCGTCACTATGAGAAAAATGGTATTTTGCCGATGTTCTGCTTTGGACATGGACTGTCTTATACAGAATTTGCGTATCGCAATCTGCAGGTGGAGCAAGATAATGATGCAGAAGACAGAGTGAGCATATCATTTGATATAGAAAACGTAGGCCAAATAGACGGAAGAGAGATTGTACAGATTTATGTGAGGGATGAGGAGAGTACAGTAATCAGACCGGAAAAAGAGTTAAAGGCATTCAAAAGCATTACGCTGAAAGCGGGGAGTGTATGCAGAGTAGAGATTACTTTGGATAGTATGGCGTTTTCATTTTATGATGAGAAGAAACATGATTTTTGTGTGGAACCCGGAATTTTTGAAATATGTGTAGGCAATTCAACGCAAAATATTTTATTGCATCAGAAAATTGAATACCCTAACTGCAGTAAGCAGAATGTGTGAAATCCCGATTCTAATTCATTATAAAATAAAGGATAAACTAGCTACCGCTTTGGGCTGACTGATGAGACCGTCAGCTCAAAGCGGTAGTTTTTATTATTTTATGGAATTATGAAAGTGGTAGTCAAATTGGAATGCGGAATGCGGAATCCTTAGGATATCTTGAGTTTCCGCAAAATGCAATAAAAACAAGGATGACTTTCCCCAAGGTACCAATCTGCCTGATTTTTGAAAAATCCTGAGTGGCAGTTTCAAGATTAGAGGCACCTGAATAAGCCCCACCGGAATCGGGCTTTGGGGAAAATATTCTTTTATCTATTCAAACGACTAACTTGAGGCAGAGTTGATGGTATGCCGGACGTTTTGTCCGGAACCAGAGCCTGATACCCTCTTTTGTATACGAAAGTATGCCACAGATGCCTTTTGCCAGCCGGTAATAGCAGAAATGTACTTTTTCCTTTACAGGGTCTGCTTTTTGTATGATGGAAACCTTAACAGCATTCGTTTCGGGCTTCATGGATAAATGAGCCAGAAACGCCATGCACAGGGTAATATAAAAATTTAGAGCATTGACTGCTTCAAGCTTCCGTACCCGGAAGTTTTCAAAATGGAACATCTGCTTTTTACAGCGGAAGTATTCCTCAATGCGCCATCTTGAGAAGTATGTCTTTGCAACCTTTATGACATCTTCTTTTGACTTGATTTCCTTATTGGTTGCCAGCATCATGGGATGCTCGGTAATGCCATAAACGAGAACCAGATAAATATCTTTTCTGGACGCAGTCACTTGTACTTTTACGTGGGAAAGATAAGCTTCGTGGCACTTTCCGCGGAATATAAGAGGTGTTTTAATTTTTCCTTTCCGCTGATTACGCAACTGTGTGGCAGAAACCCATTTTCCGTGGAAAAATAGTTTCCGTTTGGAGGTAAGGCGAATCACGTAATCCTGTTTCAAGTCATCAAGCTTTAGAAACATCTTGTTGTCATCATATCCCCTGTCCATGACGAAAGTAGCACGACCAAATATATCTGAACCGCATTTCATAGCAGAAAAGGTTATATCATTGTTGGACGTAAAGTTCTTTTCCTTTGAGGAATGAATCTTCGAGAAGATGCTGACAGGGTGTGCGTTTTTTGCCAGAACACATGCCTCCGTCACGTGATAGCCTTTTTCATAAACATTTTTAGTGGTGGTACTCTTTGAACCGTCCCTGACAGTACCAAGAGCCTCAAATTTATAACCATCAGGTTTTACAATGTCGCTGTCATCGATGTGAATAACAGGCTCATCCGGAATCCATTTACGGATCAGGGAGCGGTAAGCTTTTAAAGCTTTTGAAGATGTACCTTTGTTCAGATGTCTGGTAAGCCTTTCTACAGAATTGACCTTTTTGGAAGATTCATGAAGCTGGTCTACGATATCAGTAAGAAGACAGCTGCTGGAGGCAAGAATACCATAGGTCATGTCGGCAGTGAACTTGCGATCTGGTTTGGAAAGATGCCTGGAAATTTTTTTGGAAAAAGTTAAAATTTCCCGTTTCATTTGGTAGGTATTTGATGTAAAATTAGCCACAGGGAATCCTCCTCTAGTATAATTAATGGTGTAGTCAATCAAGACTACTTGGTTAATAAGTTTCTATAAATCAGATAACAGAAGAAGGGATTTTTCCTTCATCAGATGTTATTAATGACTAGCATGTCTGACGGCTCCTGATAGACACCCAATAAAACATAAGGTATTATCTCTAAGGATAGGACAAAGAATGTATTCCTCCTTGGGAAGTCACTTCTGTGACTGATACCTACAAAAAAGTCAATTAGTCCATTCGACAGGGTTTTATGTTTTAGCTGGTTGGGAGCCGGTAGGCAATACCCGAATGACGCGCTAGGTTGTGTACCTGCCAGATTGGAAATGGATTCCTATCCGAAAGGAGGTTATCCACATGTCAAACAATGTTATTTTTAATTTCGATGAATTATTCATCTCCGTTGGTATTGATGTCGGTGCCGACTTCTCCTGGATGTCGATTGTACTTCCTAACCAACAGTTTGTAGGAAAGCCTTACAAAATCCTACACAACAGCATGGATTCCCTTGCTTCGGCTGTCTCTAAAATAAAAGAAGCAGAAGAAATGTATTCTTTGGAAAGTCGCATTTTCCTTGAATCCACGGGAATTTATCATTACCCACTCTTCTGCTATCTTCGTGATAAGGGTTTTAACTGCTCAGTTATCAATCCTATCATCACAAAGAATAGCACAAATATCAATATACGAAAAGTACATAATGACCGTTTTGATTCTAAAAAAGCTGCTTTAGTTGGCTTAAAACCTGATTTAAAAGTTTCTCTTATGCCATCTGACCTTGCTTTGAACTGTCGCAATCTATGCCGTGAATACTACGATTTGATGGACAGCCGTAATGCTTACGTGAACAAGCTTATTGACGAACTGCGTATGGTTTTCCCTCAGTATCTTGGCATTTTTTCCAAGGTTACGATTGATACGTCTCTTATCTTGTTGGAAACTTACACATCTCCATCTGCCTTTATTAACGCAGACAAACAAGAGATTATTGATCTCATCAGGTCAACAGCTCGTTTTGGACTTACATACGCTTGTAACAAGTATAATGCCATTATTCAGGCTGCTAATGATGCAGACGAGTTCGGTTACATCCTTGACAGCAACATCAAGAGAATCCGTCTATATATTGGTTTTATCCGTAAATATGATGAAGAAATCAACAGCATTCTGGAATCCATGCATGAGCTTGCTGCCGCTAATGAGGATACCGATTTTGTGAAACAGATTCGCCTAATTGAAACATTCAGAGGGGCTGGTTTCTTGTCCGCTATGTCCCTTATGGGAGAGATTGGTGATTTTTCTGCATTTTCAAAACCAAAACAACTTTTTGCTTACTTTGGTCTTGATCCAGCTGTAAAACAGTCTGGAAAATTTGAAGGTACTAAAATCCAGATGTCGAAAAGAGGCTCTGCCATAGCAAGACGGGTTATTCACACACTGACCTTGCAAAGTATCAGTGCTTCCCGTACCGGTGAATCAAAAAATCCAGTACTCCTTGATTACTATCTCAAAAAGTGTGAATCAAAACCAAAACTAGTTGCAATGGGAGCTGTTTCACACAAGGTATGCAACATGATATTTGCAATCCTTCGAGATAGCAAACCTTTTGAAATCATTACACCGCAGGAACATATAAAAAAATACAACGCTGCTAAATGCGACGTAGCTGCGTAAAATAATACCACCTACTGAATCAATATCTTTTTTGAATGATATTTTCCCCAAGGGGTAAGCACGCCCTTTTTTAAAGAAAAATATTTTTCATTTACCTATTGACATTTATTAGCTGGACTTTTTTGTTTAGTATGATTTTTTTGTGGTGAATTAATTTTACATCAAAAAAGAAGAAGATTCCTTATATTTTGGGTAATTTTTGAAAGTTGTTTATGACAGTATCTGAAAAACGATTCGGTTGTGGATAAAACTGCGGAAACTCAAGATTGTTTTTTTTTATACAAAAGAGTTAATATAGTTTCAGTTATTAACAAAATATGAGGAGGTACAAAATGGGTTTTTTTGATGATTTTGGGAAAAAGATTTCTTCAGCAGGGCAGGAGGCTATTGCCAAGACAAAGGAACTGGCGGATGTGGCTAAAATCAATTCCAGTATTTCAGATGAGGAAAATAAGATAAAAACAGCTTATTCTGAAATTGGAAAAAAGTATTTCGAAAATCATTCTGAAGATTCGGAAGAAGATTACGAAGCGCAGATTGCAGTTATTAAAGAGGCAATGGAGAAGATCAAGGCTTATGAACAGCAGATCGTTGAAATTAAGGGTGTAGTTAAGTGCCCTAACTGTGGCGCAGAGAATTCCAAGACAGCTGCTTTCTGTGCTACCTGTGGTACTGCGATGCCGGTACCGGTGACGGAATCTGTGGAAGCCACGGAACAGAATGTGGTGGAGAAGAAATGTCCCAATTGTGGTGAAGTAATCAACGACGGCGCAGCTTTCTGTGCAAAGTGCGGTACCAAAATAGAGGGGGAAAAGTAAAATGGAGAAGACAAAATTAGGAGTTTCCGTTGGAATTTTTGGAGCATTTTTATATGTGGCAGCATTATTCGGCGGATATATAGCAATTACCCTGTTGGCGGGATATGTGCTTCTCATGGAATCTAATGAATGGCTTAAGAAGACCGCAGTGAAAGCAGTTGCAACGCTGGCATGTTTCAGCTTCCTTTCTCTTTTAGTTGGTCTGATTCCGGATGCTGTGGATGTGATTACCGAAGTTTTCAATGTATTCTTTAATTTCTTTGGTAACAGTATTCGTTTTTCAATTATTGACAATATTTTTAGCGTGATTTCTCAGATAATCAGCTTCCTGAAAGATTTAGTATTTGCTGCGCTTATCTATAAAGCGTTCAACCAGGGAACTATAAAACTGCCTGTAATTGATAAGTTAATAGATAAATACATTTAAGAGACAGTCAAAATGGATATAGACCGGCCTTTGGCTGGTCTATATGTATATCCGGGAGTGAAAAATGAAAAGGAAACAAATGAAAAAATGGATCTTACTTAATATAGGTATGGTACTTATGTTAAGTATGGTCGGCTGCGGTAAAAAACAGGATGAGGTAGTAGTGTATACAGCAGTTGACCAGGTGTATGCAGATGAGATATTCGAAATGTTTGAAGAAGAGACCGGTATTACAGTAAAGGCGGTTTATGATACGGAATCCAATAAAACCACAGGATTGACCAACCGGATCATTGCGGAAGCGGAGAAACCGGTGTGTGACGTATTCTGGAACAATGAGTTTATTCAAACGATTGATCTGGAGAAAAAAGGAATGCTGCAAGCCTATGTTCCGGCAGAAGCAGATACGATTCCGGAATATTATAAAGCGGCAGACGGAACCTGGACGGCTATGGGAGGACGGGCAAGAGTATTTTTGGTCAATACAGACTTATTGACAGAACAGGAATATCCCGATAGTATTTATGATTTTGCAAATGATAAATATGAAGGAAGCCAATTAGCAATAGCATACCCTATGTTTGGAACGACCAGAACTATGGCGGCTGCAATATATGCACAATTAGGAGAAGTACAGGCAAGAGAATATTTTCAAAGTATTGCAGACAAAGGAGTACAGGTAGTAGATGGAAACTCTGTGACCAAAGATATGGCAGCCACAGGACAAGTGGCAATCGGGTTCACAGATACGGATGATGCCAAAGAAGCAATAGAAGATGGAGCACCGGTGGTAATGGTATTCCCTGACCAAGCTGAAGAAGGAATGGGCACATTAATGACACCCAGCACTGCTGCTATTATTAAGGGAGCACCGGATCAAAAAAACGCAGAAGCATTTATGGACTTTGTTCTATCTGAAAAAGTAGAGAGAAAGCTGGTAGACATGGGATTCTTTGATGTAAGCTGTAGAGATGCTGTGTCAGATAGTGGAATTAAAGGAATGAATCTTAATCTGGAAGATATTTACGAGTATCTGGATATCGCAAGCAAAGATATGGAAACTATTTTTAGCAGAGCGCAATAAATAAGAGCTTCACGAGGGAGCAACGTCATGAGAGATTGTAAAAGATTTTTTAAGGGAATGAGTATAGTTCCATACATCATCATGGTATGGCTCCCTCTCTTTTTTGCATGGAGGGAGACTGTTGAGCAGATCAGACTGCCGGATGCCAGACAGATAGGTCTTTTGCTAAACAGCGTAAAACTTGGAGGACTTGCTGCACTCCTGACCTGCGTATTAGGAGGTCTGGCTGCTAATTATATTCATAAGGGATGGCTGTCAGACAGGTGGTACAGATATTTTTTCGTTTTGTTGATGCCTGTGCCTTATTATATCTATGCATTGTCGTGGATGTATCTGATCAGAGTGCTGGCTTTCATACGACCCGGTATTTTAAAATATTCAGCACAAGGCTTTGGGGCGTGTCTTTTCGTGGAAACTATGACGTACCTTCCCATTACTACATTATTGATTCTTTCAGCTCTTGAAATGTGTAACAGGCAGTCTGAAGAAATGGCAATGGTATATCAGAAGTCTTCTAAGGTATTGTGGAAAAACATACTCCCTGAAATATTGCCATATATTGTAGCAGCATTTGCAGCAGTATTTATTCTGTCGGTAACAGATTTTTCCGTGCCGTCCATGTTTCAATATAATACCTATGTACTGGACTTATACTCTGCATACGGGAGGACTGGTAGCAGCGCAAATGCGTATGCAATGTCATTACCCTTGTTGATCCTGTTACTTTTGCCATTAGCATTTGTACAACAGGCAATCAGAAAAATGAATCAACCGCAGAGAAGTGAAAGCTTTGTGAAATGTAAATATCCTGTGTGGTTACAAGGAATTATGAATGTTTCGTTTGGACTTTTGGTCTGTCAGGTACTGCTTCCGGTAATAACTTTTACAATTACATCCGATGGAATGCAGAATATTTGGAAATCATTTGATATGATTTATGAACAGGCAGGCGTGACATTGATCATAGCTTCTTTGGCAGCTCTTATAGCAGTCCTTTGTGTGATACCTGCAGCCGTTTTTTTAGCAAACTGCGAAAATGGACTGATCTGGATGATTATGTTGGGAAGTATGGTGATACCGGGATCGCTGCAGGCGATGGGACTATTAAATGCTGTCAATGGCTCCTGGGTTCATTGGCTAAGCACTTCATTATTTATGCCGGCACTGGGGTGTGCAATACATTATATGCCGATTGCGCTTATCGTTTTAGTGAGTACGATGAAACGCATAGATAGAAAAAGCATTGAATTAGCGGTTTTATATGAACAAAACCGGTATGAAAAAACGCTTTTGGAACTGGGAATGTTTTTGCCGGGAATATTGAGCTCATTTCTATTAGTTTTCTTTTTGTCCTTTGGTGAAGAGGGAATCATGCTTGTGTTGATGCCGCCCGGAGCAGAGACTGTTTCGGTAAAGATATATAATTATCTGCATTATGGCGCATCGGAATATGTGTCGGGATTTTGCCTGTGGGTAACGCTGTTTCTGTTTTTGCTGGAAGTGATTCCGGTGTGTGTGATAAGAAAAAGATATGGGGGACACCATGCAAAAAGCGATTGAAGTGACGAATTTATGTAAGCAGTATTCACAGGAAGTACTTAAAAATTTTTCGCTTTCTGTAAATGAAGGAGAAATGGTGGTGCTTTTGGGAGAAAGCGGATGCGGGAAAAGTACCTTTATCAGAATTCTGGCAGGACTGGAGAATGCGGATAGTGGAAGTGTCTTCCTCAATGGTATTTTCATGGATGACCGGACTCCTCCCAATAAAAGAAATATTGCATTGGTATATCAGGAGCCGGTATTGTGGAATCATATGCCGGTGTGGAAAAATATCGCATATGGAATGGCAAAAAAAGATAAAAACGTAATTTATGAACTGATGAATGCCTTGGAAATCGGCGGATTGGAAAAGAGATTTCCGGAAGAAATATCCGGTGGACAGGCCAAAAGAGTTGCACTGGCCAGAGCATTAGCAGCAGATAAGGGAATCTTGCTATTAGACGAGCCTTTGTCCAATATTGATGAAAAGACAAAACTGAAAAATCTGGAGTATCTGGTCCAAAACTATAAGGACAGGAAAACGATATTGTATGTAACGCACAGTAAGATGGAAGCAGATTTTCTGGGGTGTCGGCAGATCAGAATGGATGTGAGAGATGAAAATGCGGCGAAGACGTTTTCTTACATATAGTTTGCGTCGGTGGACAAAGGGATACACAATAAAACAACCAAATATGGACTGCCAACCTACTGAAATTACCGCCCTAATGAGACACAGGGCGGTTTTTTCATAGGCAGAGGAAGGAGGTATCCCTACAAGCGGGGCTTGACTGCAAAAAAGTCAGGCCCTTTTTTCATGCCATCAAATAAGAAGGAGGAAATGCGAATGGCCGATGAAAAAGCAAAAATCGTAACTGACGCAACGGGGCCTGGCTCTGACCCTGCCCCGGCCCAGCCCGAAGTGGACGCACAGGTTCCCAAGCAGGAGCAATCCGCTCCCGAGGCTCCATCCCCGGAAAAGGCCGAAGCTCCCGCACAGGAGGCTCCCGCCCCGCAGGACAAGGCCCCAGACGCTCCCAAGGAGCAAAAGGCCGCCAGCGTGTCGGTCTTTAACTTCTCTGAAATCATGGCCGAGAAGAAGGTCACGGAGCGGGCCGCCGCCCAGCAGGAGGTAAAAGCCTCGGAAAAGACGGCTTCTCCCGTTCCTTCCAAGGAGGCCGGGCCGAAGCAGGAGGAACAGTCCAAGTCCCCGAAACGCCGGGGCCGTCCACCCAAGGCAGACAAGGAAAAAACGGCTTCTCCCGGGCAGAAAGAGGCTCCCAGTAAGAAGGATAAAGCGGCACAGAAACCAGCTCCCAGCCAGAAATCGGAGAAAGCCTCCAAGGCTCCCAAGCCCACCAAGGCTACGCCCGAGGTAAAGGCTCCCGTTCAGGCTGAAACGCCTGCGGCTCCTGCCGAGGCTCCACGCCCAGGCAAGGAGGAACAGATTGTTTATATCAAGCTGTCCGAGCTCCACGCCTTCAAAAATCATCCCTTCCAAGTCCGTAATGACGAGGAAATGAAGGCTATGGTGTCCAGCGTCCGGGATAAGGGCGTGACCCAGCCCGCTATCGTTCGTCCCCGTGAGGACGGCGGGTATGAAATCGTATCGGGCCACCGCCGCCAGAAGGCCAGCGAACTTGCGGGCTTCGTGGATATGCCTTGTATCGTCCGTAACCTGACAGACGAGCAGGCCATCACGCAGATGGTGGAGGACAATACCAACCAGCGTGAGAATATCCTGCCGAGTGAAAGGGCCAAGGCCCTGAAAATGCAGTTGGAGGCCATCAAGCACCAAGGAGCCAAGGAGGCCACTTCGGGCCAACTTGACCAGAAGGACGCTGGGCGGCGCTCCAATGAGATCGTAGCCGAGCGCAACAAAATGACTGTCAAACAGGTACAGCGGTATATCAAGCTCAATGACCTTGTTCCTGATTTGCAGAAAATGATGGACGCCGGGCAAATCAAGTTTACCCCGGCGGTGGAGCTGGCTTATATCAAGCCCAAAAATCAGAGGTATATCGCCGTTGCCATTGAAGGCCAGCAGTCGGCCCCTTCGCTCTCGCAGGCCCAGCGCATGAGGGAGCTTGACCAGAAGGGCGTTCTGAATGGCGATGTGATCGACGGAATTATGATGGAGGATAAAAAGGAGGTAGACAAAGTGATTTTAACTGGTGCAGAACTGGGCAAATACTTCGGGAAGGAAACCACTCCGAGGGAAATGAAAGACCAGATTATCAAGTTGTTGGATGACTGGAAGGGTCAGCAGAAGGAAGTGGCCAAGCCGGAGAAAAAGGCCGCTCAGCAGGAAAAGTAACGCTTCTTCGGGTCAACTTGGCCCGAGGCAGTATGCGGGGCTCTGCCCCGCACCCCGAAGCTCAAAGGATATT
>CEAC01027418.1_pt1 | contig 11239 bp, 9 predicted proteins | sample 557411 | NCBI WGS metagenome assembly CEAC01 (sample SAMEA3182094, study PRJEB8094) | gut metagenome | biome: human; feature: gut; material: Stool; isolation source: human stools | place: Canada | collected 2012-02-21
GGCCGCAGGCCAAACCGTCCTGCGGACGGTTTCAGCGGGCTTCGCCCGCTGGCCCGCCGGAACGGCGGGCGGCCTGCGGCCCCACCCGCCCCCTGCATCAGCTCCAGTCAGATCTTACGCCTTGGCGGCAGCCTCGTTCAGCGCCTCCATCAGGGCGGGGACATCAATGCCATGGGCCAGCGCGCCCTGCTCAATGTTCTCAAAGTGGGCGGCGGCGCAGCCGATGCACCCCATGCCGAAGCGCTGCAGTACCTCTACAGTAGCAGGATATTTCTGTACGATCTCCATGATGCCCATATCTTTTGTAATCAGCATAATTTATTATCTCCTTGCAGTTAAATTGGGGGAGGCAAACTCCCCTCCCTTAGTATAGTTATTTTTCCCCTATTTGTAAACAGAATCCGAACTTTTTTGCAAAGTCCCCCGTTCTGCCCGCCCGTTCATTGACAAGCGCCCCGCTGTTGGTGTAGAATAGGGCGGAACTAAGCCCCCGAACGGGGGCAATTTAACAGATAATGAGGAGCACTATGAAACTGACAACTCGCCTGCTGGCCCTGCTGCTGGCATTGTGTATGGTATTTGCCTTTGCCGCCTGCGGCAAAGACCCCAGCGACCCCACCGATCCGATCGATCCCAGCAATCCCACTACCCCCACCGATCCTGATAACCCCAATCCCGATGAGCCCTCCAAGGAGGAGATCCTCAAGGAGCTGCAAAAGACCATGCTGGAAAATACGCTGGCCATGCAGCAGAAGAACAAGGATACCATCGGTTGGCTGTATATTGATGGCACCACCGTCAATGATGTGGTGGTCAAGGTCAATTATAACGATGATAACAAGTACTACCTGCGCCGCAATGCCAATGGTGAGAACGATAACGACGGCTGCTACTATGCCGATTTCCGCTGCACCAGCGGCAATCGCTCCACCATCTCGAAGAATACCGTCATCTACGGCCACAATCTGGGCCGGGCCGAAAATGCCCTGCTGACCGATTATCAGAACCACGCAAACGGCCCCAAGTTCGCTCAGCTGCTGAAGTATCAGGACGAGGATTTTGCCAAGACCCATCCTTATATCTACTACTCCACCATCGAAGAGGACATGGTCTGGCAGGTATTTGCGGTATTCTACACCGATATCAAGTTCGACTACATCAACCCCAACCCCGCCGATGCCACCTTCAATAGCCTCATCAAAAAGGCCCAGGATCTTTCCTTCTACGATTATGATGTGGAAGTGACCAGCAACGATAAGATCCTCACCCTCTCCACCTGCACCTACCGTCTGGCGGATGATACCAAGCTGCACTATCCCAATGACTACCGCTATGTCGTCATGGCCAAGCTGCTGCCCGCCGATGCCGTGCTGGAGGATACCGTTTCCCTCACCGTCACCAAGAACGCCCCGGTAAAACCCGCCGGCGAATAATGCCCCATCCAATAAGGCCCCCTTTCCCACCGGGAAAGGGGGCCTTTCGCGTTCCCCTAAAGCCTCCCCAGTGTAAGGAGTGTGACACTGCACCATCCAAAAGCCACCCCTGTGCAAGGGGTAACGAAGTGGCGGCGCGGTAGTGAATGATATGCCGGTGGCATATCAGAGCCGCGCCGTGACCGAGCCGCAGCGAGAGGCTGTCAGCCGCACGGCTGACGGAGGGGTTGATAGCCGAGACCATGACGATGGCGTCTTCCCGCCTTCGGCACCACCCCAAAGCCTCCCCTGTGTAAGGGGAGGTGTCAGCCGATCGGCTGACGGAGGGGTTGTCAGCACAAGCGGTATCCAGTTTTCATCTCGCCTAGCGGCGAGCCGTACAGGCCTTTACCTTTCGGTGACTCCACCCCGCCGCCAGGCGACTACAATCATGGCCTAAATATCTTTTGCCTGCTTTTCTTCACAGAAAAGCCCTCGCCGCCGGGCCGCCGCAAAAAAGAAAGCCCCCGCCATATGGCAGGGGCCTTGCTTGTCTTTTGTGGTTTGGGAATTACAGCTTGCCCAGCTTGGTGCGGCAGCTGCGGCAGACATACTTGTCGTCATAGGTAGCCAGCTCTTCCTTGGAGCCGCAGAAAATGCAGCAGGGCAGGTACTTCTTAAGAATGACCTGATCACCGTCTACATAAATTTCAACATCACTGTGGATGTCGATGCCGAGGGTGCGGCGAAGCTCTACAGGGAGAACGATACGGCCGAGGTTGTCAACTTTTCTTACGATGCCGGTGGATTTCATGGTACAGGTTCCTCCTTAATAAAGTTAGGTGGTTTGCTGGCGGTTTACAATATCTTCTAATATTCTCGCTTTTTCTCTACCTTGCTACTAAGTGTACTATTATTTTCCATGAAATTCAAGAGGTAATTAGCACAATTTCGCAAATCTTGTGGATAATTTTTGCCCCTAATTTGCCGTTTTTTTGGTTATTGTTGCTAAAATTGATAAAATGCGCACAGATCCCGTTATTTTACATAATTCGATAAAACACATCAAAAAAGGAAAACATTAGCGCAATACGCTCCCGTAAGGAGAAAAAGATGTTGATAAATCATCTCTACTCCCTAAAAAATGAAGAAAGGAGCTCCGCCCATGATGAACGGTATCCTTACCGCCCTGCTTATTTTTTCGGTCGTCACCGCGGCCTTCACCGGCCGGATGGAGGCCCTTTCCGCCGCGGCGCTTTCCGGCTGCGGGGAAGCCGTAAGCCTGGTCATTACCCTCACCGGTATGCTGTGCCTGTGGAGCGGCCTGATGGAGATTGCCCGCCGCTGCCGCCTTACGGAAGCGCTGGCCCGGCTGCTGCATCCCCTCACCCGGCGGCTGTTCCCCACGGTGCCGCAGGGCAGCCCCGCTATGCAGGCCATCTCCATGAATCTTTCCGCCAATCTGCTGGGTCTGGGCAATGCCGCTACTCCCTTGGGCCTTGCCGCCATGCGAGAACTGCAAAAGCTAAACCCCCATAAAACTACCGCCAGCAATGCCATGGTCACCTTTGTAGCGATGAATACCGCCTCCCTCCAGCTCATCCCCACCACCTGCGCCGCGCTGCGGCAGCAGGCCGGCTCCGCCGCCCCCATGGAGATCCTGCCGGCGGTATGGCTTACCGGGCTTTCGTCCCTGGCCGTGGTCCTGCTGCTGGACCGTCTGCTGCGCGGGAAGTCCCACCAGCCGGAATAAAGGCAGGCCTGTGCAGGGGGTGGGGCGCCCGCAGGGCAAACCGCCCTTCCGGGCGGTTTCAGCGGCCTTCGGCCGCTGGCTCCGGCTCCGCCGGAGCGCCCTGCGGGCGCCCTTCACCCCATCCGCGAATTTCATCAAAAAGGAGGGCATTCCATGTCATTCAGCGCCTGGTTCATCCCGCTGCTCATCACCGGCCTGTTCAGCTGGGGCCTCTGCTCCGGCGTGGATGTGTTCGATTGCTTTTTGCAGGGAGCCAAAGAGGGGCTCAAAACCGCCGCCTCCATCACCCCGGCCTTGGTCTGCCTGCTTACGGTGGTCACCATGTTCTGCCACAGCGGCGCCCTGGATGTCCTCACCGGCTTCCTTCGCCCCGTGACTCAGCTTATCGGCTTCCCAGCGGAGGTGCTGCCGCTGGCCCTGCTGCGGCCGGTCTCCGGCAGCGGCGGTACCGCCCTGCTGCACCAGCTGCTGGGGGAATACGGTCCGGATAGCTTCATCGGGCGGGTGGGCAGTGTGTTGGCCGCCGCCTCAGAGACCACCTTCTACGCCATCGCGGTCTACTACGGCGCGGTGGGGATCCGCCGTACCCGCCACACCCTGGCCGCTGCCCTCACCGGGGATCTGACCGCGGCGCTGGTCAGTGCCTTCGCGGTCCGCTTGCTGCTGGGGGTGTGACTCGTCGCATCAGAGGGAAACGGTATCCAGATAACGCAGGAAGAAGCTGCCATCCGGTCGTGTCATTACGGAGAAACGGGTCCGGAAGTCCCCAATTTTATAGGGATTTTCATAATATACATTGCCGTGCAGTTCGTAACTGACGCTTACCTCGGATTTTTCCCGATCAATTTGAACCTCCGTGTTCCTGCACACCGGAGTATTCCCCCATCCAAAGCCGGACCAAAACACATACTCCCCGGTTTCGGGAACATAGGTATCTTCACCAAACTCATAATCCGGAATATCAAACACCTCCTCGGCCATCTGCTGTATCTTTTCTTTTGGAAAGTGGTAACACCCCTCATCATCCATGGTGACAAAATCATGGTACAGGTATTTCTCCTCCTCCATGAACATTACCGTACTTAAAATAAAAAGATGGATCTGCCGGTCCTCCAACGGATAGGCGGAGCTCCCCAGGATATCTCCAGAGTAAAAGGCAAAGTTGGTCAGCTGCGCGGTCAGAACCTCCGAGGAGGCCTGCAGTTCCTCCTGCATTGCGTCCCAGTCCAATGCGGACTTTCCCTGCGGGGCGTTGCCGACGCAGGCGCAAAGGCTAAAGCAAAGTGCCAAAGCGATTGCGAGTGATAGCATCTTTTTCATGGCGTTTTCTCCTGTATGTTTTTGCCGCTGCGGCAGGTTTTCTATCATTTTACCATGGGCGCCGCAGGTGGGCAACGGAAATTTTAGGGCGGTGACGCCTGTTCCTTGCCAGCGTCCGCCCTCCTCACAATTTTTTAACAAAATCGCCACATTCGGCGCTATGCAAAAGACCCCGCCGGTGCTATAATGTAAGTTAGAATACTATGACCTGTAAGGAGGAAATAGCAATGATGGACAAGATCCTGGTAGCCGATGACGACCTGAATATCTGCGAGCTGCTGCGCCTGTACCTGGAAAAGGAGGGCTTCGAGGTGGTAATGGCCCACGATGGCGAAGAAGCCGTGGCCAAGTTCGAGAGCGAAAAGCCCTCTCTTATCCTCCTGGATATCATGATGCCCAAGCTGGATGGCTGGCAGGTTTGCCGGCAGATCCGCCAAAAGAGCGATTGCCCCATCATCATGCTCACCGCCAAGGGCGAAACCTTCGATAAGGTGCTGGGCCTGGAGCTGGGCGCCGATGACTATGTTGTCAAGCCCTTCGATACCAAGGAGATCGTGGCCCGCATCAAGGCCGTGCTGCGCCGCAGCAGCCCCGTCGGCACCGCCGAAGGTGAGGTCAAGGAGGTCAGCTACGATAAGCTCACCGTCAATATGACCCGCTACGAGCTCAAGGTGGATGGCAAGGTTGTGGATGCCCCGCCCAAGGAGCTGGAGCTCCTGTTCCACCTGGCCAGCCACCCCAACCGCGTATTCACCCGCGATCAGCTGCTGGATGAGGTCTGGGGCTTCGAGTACTACGGCGACAGCCGCACCGTCGATGTCCACATCAAGCGCCTGCGCGAAAAGCTGGAAGGCGTCAGCGATCAGTGGAGCCTCAAGACCGTTTGGGGCGTCGGCTATAAGTTCGAGGTCAAGGAATAAGAATGAAAACTTCGCAGAAAACCCTGATGGGCAAGTACTATTCGGTGTGCTGCGCCATCATTCTGCTCAGTATGGTATTGGTCGGCTCCATCTTTATGGTGCTGGCCAATGACTACCTGCGGGAGGAAAAAATCAGCCTGCTGGAGAAAAATGTGACCCAGGCCGCCCGCCTCACCATGGAAAATTACGCCGCCCACGAGTACCGCTATGTCAGCAGCGATACCCTGCAGCCGGTGTATGCCGTGCTGGGCTCCGCCATCGAGGCCGATATCTACCTCTCCGATAATAAGGGCAATATCCTCATCATGGCGCATACTACCGAGAGCGCCATTCCCCAGTCGGTGCCGCAGGCTGTGCTGGATAGTCTCTCCAAAACCGGCAGCTATCAGGGCTCTGTGGTCATGACCGGCACCGGGGAAGACCCCCAGTACGCCGTGGCCACCCCCGTGGTGGATGAAAACGGCCTTCTGGTGGGCGCCGTGATGGCCACCGCCCGGGCCGCCAACCGTGCCCTGGCCGGCGATATGCTCCAGATGTTCCTCATCGCGGCCATCGTGGTACTGGTGGTCAGCTTTATTGTCATCTATTTTGTCACCACCAGCCTGGTAAACCCCCTGCGGCAGATGGCTGCCGCCACCCGCGCCTTCGCCAAGGGCGATTTCTCGGTCCGGGTGCCGGTGGAGGGCGATGATGAGATCGGACGGCTGGCTTCCGCCTTCAATAACATGGCCACCGAGCTGGCCCTCACCGAATCGGTGCGCCGCAGCTTTACCGCCAATGTCAGCCACGAATTAAAAACCCCCATGACCACCATCGGCGGCTTTGTCGATGGTATCCTGGATGGCACCATCCCGCCGGAACGGCAGAACCACTATCTGCGCATTGTCTCCAGTGAGGTCCAGCGCCTTTCCCGCCTGGTGCGCAATATGCTCACCCTCAGCCAGATCGAGGCCGGCGAGCGCACCATCCAGCCCACCGAGGTGGAGATCACCTCCCTTGTCACCAATACCCTGCTGGGCTTCGAGCAGCGGCTGGAGGAAAAGCACATCGAGGTGGAGGGCCTGGATACCGACCGCTACTGGGTGCTGGCCGATGCCGACCTCATCCAGCAGGTGGTGTATAATCTCATCGATAACGCCGTCAAATTTGTCAATGAAGGCGGCACCCTTTCCTTCGACTTTTATACCGAGGGCGAGAATATTATGGTAGCGGTGCGCAATACCGGCTCCGGTGTCCTGCCGGAGGAGATCCCGCGGCTCTTCGACCGGTTCTACAAGACCGACCGCAGCCGCAGCCTGGATAAAAACGGCGTGGGTCTGGGGCTTTCCATCTGCCGCACCATTATGAATGTCCACGAGGGCGAAATTTTCGTCCGCAGCCAGCCCGGGGAATACACCGAGTTTGTGTTCGGCCTCAAGGCCGACCCCGCTCACTACAAAAAAGGCGTCAACCGCAAAGCCCCTATGGTAGATGCCAGCTTTACCACATTGCCGGCGGCCCCCGCTGCCGGCCGGGAGGAGAAACAGCATGAGAAACCGCAGCAATGATAGCAACTACCACTGGGATTACCAGGATTACCGGGGCAACTACGGCCAAAGCCCCGCCCGCGCCCGGAAAAGCAGCGGCCTGAAGTACTTCCTCATCGCCATGGGGGTGGTCATCCTGCTGGTGGGGGCGCTGTGCGTCGGGGCCTCCGTCTGGGGCAGCAAGCCGGCCCCGCAGCCGGACCCGAACCCCTCCATCGGGGGTGACCAGCTGGAGCACCTGCCGGAGATCGACCAGCAGAACAAGCCGGAGGATAATGTGCCGGATACCACCGAAGACGGCCTTTTGACTCCCGCCGGCATCTATAAAAAGTGCGCCCCCTCGGTGGTGGGCATCATCACCTACGGCAGCAGTTCCACCGCGCAGGGCAGCGGCATCATCCTTTCGGAAAACGGCTACATCATCACCAATGCCCATGTGGTCAGCGGCGGCGAAAAGTTCGAGGTCGTGCTGCAAAATGGCGATAGCTATGATGCCACCGTCATTGGGGCGGATAACCAGAGCGACCTGGCTCTGCTTAAGATGCAGAACCCGCCCGAGGGGCTGGTCGCCGCCACCTTCGGCAACAGCGATGAGCTGGAGGTCGGCGAAATGGTGGTCGCCATCGGCAATCCCGGCGGTCTGGCGCTGGCCTCCACCCAAACCGTCGGCTACATTTCGGCGGTGCAGCGCACCATCACCACCGAGCTGGGCTACACCATGGTCTGCATCCAGGCGGATGCCGCCATCAATCCCGGCAACAGCGGCGGCCCCCTCATCAATACCTACGGCCAGGTGGTGGGCATCACCTCCAGCAAGCTGGTGGAGGAAGGCTACGAGGGCATCGGCTTCTCCATCCCCATCAATACCGCCCTGCCCATTCTGGACGATTTAATGCAGCACGGCCGGGTGACCGGTCGGGCACAGCTGGGCATCACCGTGGTGGAAGTAGGCAGCAATGAAGCCAATTATTACGGCATCCCGGCGGGGCTGCGCATCATGTCCATCAATGAGGACAGCGATGTAGGCCGTCAGGGCGCCGAGGTCGGTGATATCATCACCTCCATTGATGGCTGGGCCATCACCAGCCGTGCCGATTGCAGCGATATCCTGGCACAGCACAAGCCCGGCGATACCGTGGAAATAAGCCTGTACCGGGCCAGCCGTACCGGCCGCGGCCAGACCTTCACCATCACAGTCACCCTGCTGGGGTCCTAAGCATCCCACAAAAGCCGCCCACGGGCGGCTTTTCTGCCCCTTGTGCCATATTGCCCATAAAGTCGTGTCATTTCCGGGCAAACCTGCCAATGGCATTTCGGCCGGGAGTGATGTATAATTAAAAAGAGGAGGAAAGCAACCCGCATCGACACAGTAAGGAGGTGCCGAACGATGAAAAAGAGGATATCAGCCGTACTGCTGGCCCTGGCCATGCTGTTCACCACCGCCCATGCCATGCCAATTTATGTGGATGGCAGCGCCCTGGGCTGGCAAGAACGGCTGACCCTGGAGGTGGAAATCGGCGACAGCATCGATAATGTCAAGCAGAAGATCCAGAACACGGGTGTTTCGGTAGATGGGAAATGCCTGTATTTTGGCAGCAGATTTTTGGAGAACGGCTGCACTCTGGCAGATTATAATATCCAGAAGGAAAGCACCCTGCGGCTGACCGCCTTTCGGGAGGCAGCCACTTCAAATGATCTTTCGGATGCGCTGAATTCCGATGCCGCGGTCATCCGCTTGACCGGGGATATTGAGATCACCGCCTATATGACGGTACAAAGAGCGGTGACCATCGATCTGAACGGCCACTTACTGAAAACAACCAGCGGGGTCAGCAACTTGATCCATGTCACCCCAAATGGAGAGCTGACGCTGGTTGACAGCAATCCCAATGCCGTTCACAAGTTCGATAAGAGCAACGCCCTGTGGAAGCTGGCAGATGAAACCACCGCCGAAGAAAATATCATAGAGGTAAAGGGCGGCGCCATCACCGGCGGCACCGGCACAGGAGAAGCAGGAAATACCTGCGGCGGCGGTATCTATGTGAGGCAAGGCGGCACACTCCTCATGCGGGGCGGCAATATCGTGGGCTGCACGGCGCGCGAGGGCGGCGGTATTTATGTGGAAGATGGCGGCCGGTTCGAGATGTCCGCCGGCACCATTACCGGCTGCACGGCCGGGCAGGAGGAAGGCAAGACGGCCAACGGCGTGTTTATCGCGGCGGGTGGCCGGTTTACGCAGTCCCCCGGCGCCCAAATCACCGGAAAGGTCATGGGGGCTTGTACGGTCACTTTCCTGTCCGATGGCGAACACACCGCACCGCCCCAGATCCGTGCCAACGCCCCTGCCGACCAACCTGCCGACCCCACTAAAGAGGGCTATACCTTCATCGGCTGGTACAACGGCGAAGAAAAATGGAACTTTGCCGATGCCGTGGCCACCGATTTGACCTTGACGGCAAAGTGGCAGGTCAACCAATACACCATCACCCTCAAGCCGGAAAACGGCGGGCAGGATATCGTCATTAAGCAGGACTACGGCACGGCCATTACCGCCCCGGCCAACCCTACCAAAACAGGCTACACCTTCGCTGGCTGGGATAAGACCATTCCCTCCACCATGCCGGCCGGGGATATGACCATCACCGCCCGGTGGACCGAAAACCGGGTCATTGTGATCATCCGGCCGGATGACAGCAAGGATGAGCCGGACCCCGGTACCATCCATCAGTGGGGCCCCTGGCGCTCCAATGGGGATGGGACCCATACCCGCCGCTGCACGGCCAGCGGCTGCTTCGACCAGCAAAACGGGAAGTGCTACGGCGGCACCCCCAATTGCACCCAGCGGGCAAGCTGCATCCTGTGCGGCGCCAAATACGGCAAGACCGACCCCACCCGCCACGCCTCCCTGGAAAAGCTGGAGGCGATAGCCGCCACAGCGGCGGCCAATGGCCGGGTGGAATGCTGGCACTGCACCGCCTGTGATAAGTACTTTGCGGACGCGAACGGCAAAACGGAGCTCACCGCGGAGAATACAGTAACCGAAAAGGTGCCGCCGAGCATCATCCAGGGCAGCGATGCCCGGTGGAAAAAGGGCGAAAGCAGCACCCTCACCTTCCGCTCCGATGCGGCGTTTGAGGACTTTGCCGAGGTGCTGGTAGATGGCGCGGCGCTGCCCTCCGAAAGCTACGAGAAGCGGAATGGGGAAGGCAACATCATCGTAGAGCTGCGGGAAAGCTACCTGGAGCAGTTGGCCGAAGGGGAGCATACTTTGGCCATTCGCTCGGCAAGGGGAGATGCCACCACCCACTTTACCGTGGAGGCAGCACCCGATGAAACCCATCCGGTGAGCTGGTGGGTTTACGCGGCGGCTCTGGGGGCTTTTGCCATCGGCACCTGTGTCGCAGTGATCTCCTTCCGGCGCAAAAAAGCCGGATAAGTGACAGAAAATAGCAGAGATTCCGGATCTCCTTCGTACCAAGTGTACGGGGGAGATTTTTTATTCAATTTTCAAGGTGCTGGTGGGAGGCAGGTTCCCGCTGAGACAGACCCCCAAATTGCCCGATGAGGTCTGCTGAAAAGGGATAAAGTTAGACCGGCGCCCCTGTTTGACCGGTGGGGCCGAAAGGCTCTCGATTTGTTTGGTCGGGGAGAGAACCGACGGGAAGGAATTTTTTTGCCGGTGAGAAAAAGTCCTTTCACTAATACGGCAAAATCGCCCTTTTTTTGCATGTGAAAGGTTAATATTTCACTTTTTTTAATGGAAAGTTTACATTTTGGGAAGATATTGGGCGAGAATTGTATAAATAGTGGGCTTTATTGGGAAACAGAAACTGGGATTTGTTGTGCGAATTAAGGGCGGGTTTGTGGGCGCCTGGCGGCGGGGCCTTGTGCAAAGGCATAAACTATACGCCTGCCCGGCGGGGGGTTACTTTTCTGTGATGAAAAGTAGGCAAAAGAATTTTATTTAGGGCGAGTTTGTAGTCGCCTGGCGGCGTCGCGGGGCCTTTTGCAAAGGCTTAGTTTGCACGCCTACCCGGCGGGGGCCTACTTTTGTATGCGCAAAAGTAGGCAAAACACGCTTGGGGCTGTGCCCCAAGACCCCCTAACGCTTAAGCTGCGGCGGGATACGAACGATGCTTTAGCATCGTCCGTACAGCGCCGCAGATACGCTCTCAAGGTGCCTGCGGCGCATTTTATGTGGGGTTACTGCAAACTAATAGCAGAAAGTCATGCTGTTGAGCCTATGAGTTGAACAAGCAGTTATTTGTCCAGACGGCCCCTCCCCCGCTGCGGGGGAGGGGTAGGGGG
>CEAC01028426.1_pt1 | contig 11186 bp, 7 predicted proteins | sample 557411 | NCBI WGS metagenome assembly CEAC01 (sample SAMEA3182094, study PRJEB8094) | gut metagenome | biome: human; feature: gut; material: Stool; isolation source: human stools | place: Canada | collected 2012-02-21
CCCTCTCCGTCACCTTCGGTGACACCTCTCCCAAGGGGAGAGGCTTACAGCAACAACAAAAGCCAGCGCACATTCCGTGCGCTGGCTTTTCTGCATCTTACAGCTTACTGGATGCCGGTGACCTTGTAGTCCTGTGCCTCGACGGCGTTCTTGAGCACGTCGTCGGCGACCTCGGCGTTCAGGGTGACGATGGCGGTGCCGGCCTCGTGGCTCACGACAGCCTCGTCCACCTCGGGCAGGGCTTCCAGAGCCTTCTTCACGCGGGCTTCGCAGTGGCCGCACATCATGCCTTCCACTTTCAGGGTCTTCTTCATGGTATGATCCTCCGTTTTGACTTCGGGCGCTTCGGCGTCCAATTTTTTGTTATTTTCAGCCGCAGACTGCACCGGGGCAGCGGCGGGAGAAGCGGTTTTGTGGTCGTGCCTGGTGCTGTGCAGATCGAACAGGTTCAGCCGCAGGGCGTTGCTCACGACGCAGAAGCTGGACAGGCTCATGGCAGCAGCACCGAACATGGGGTTCAGGGTCAGGCCGAAGGGGATGAACAGACCAGCCGCCAGCGGGATGCCGATGATGTTGTAGATGAACGCCCAGAACAGGTTCTCGTGGATGTTCCGCAGGGTGGCGCGGCTGAGGCGGATGGCCGCAGGCACGTCCGAGAGCTTCGAGTTCATCAGCACGACGTCGGCGGCGTCAATGGCCACGTCGGTACCTGCGCCGATGGCAATGCCGGTGTCGGCACGGGTGAGGGCGGGGGCGTCGTTGATGCCGTCACCCACCATGGCCACCTTGCCGCTGGCCTGCAGCTGGCGGATGACGGCCTCCTTGCCGTCGGGCAGGACGCCCGCGATGACCTCGTCCACGCCCGCCTGCCTGCCGATGGCGTCGGCGGTGCGCTGGTTGTCGCCGGTGAGCATCACGACCCGGACGCCCATGTTCTGCAGCTGACGGATGGCTTCGGGGCTGTCCTCCTTGATGGTGTCGGCCACGGCGATAACGCCCAGCAGACGGCCTGCGCCGCCGAAGAAGAGGGGAGTCTTGCCCTCAGAGGCCAGCTTTTCAGCCTGCTGTGCCAGTGCGGCGGGCAGGGTGAGCCTGGTCTGGATGAAGGCGGCATTGCCGGCATAGATGTCCATGCCGTTCAGCTTGGCCGCCAGACCATTGCCCGGCAGGGCCGCGAAGTCAGTGACTTCCGGGGAAGTGATGGCCTTTGCCTCGGCGTCGGCCAGAACTGCCTTTGCCAGAGGGTGCTCGCTGCGGCTTTCCAGCGCGGCGGCCAGCGTCAGAAGCTCCGTCTCGGTGACGCCCTCGGCAGGCAGCAGGTCGGTGACGCGGGGCGCGCCCTCGGTGATGGTGCCGGTCTTGTCCAGCGCCACGATCTGGGTGCGACCTGCGGCTTCCAGCGAGGCGGCAGTCTTGAAGAGGATGCCGTTCTTGGCGCCGAGGCCATTGCCCACCATAATAGCCACAGGTGTTGCAAGGCCCAGTGCGCAGGGGCAGCTGATGACCAGCACGGAGATGCCGCGGGCCAGCGCATAGCCCAGCTCATGGCCCAGCATCAGCCAGACGATGGTGGTGACGACGGCAATGGAGATGACCGCCGGGACGAAGAAGCCCGACACGGTGTCGGCGATTTTGGCGATAGGAGCTTTGGTGGCGGCGGCATCGCTGACCATCTTGATGATCTGAGCCAGCGTGGTATCCTCGCCCACGCGGGTGGCCTCGCAGCGGAGGAAGCCCGACTGGTTGGTGGTGGCGGCGCTGACCTTGTCGCCGACGGCCTTGTCCACCGGGATGCTCTCGCCGGTCAGGGCGCTCTCATTGACTGCGCTGGTGCCTTCCAGCACTACGCCGTCCACCGGGATATTCTCGCCGGGGCGGACCACAAAGACGTCGCCCTTCTGCACGTCGGCGATGGCCACGGTCACTTCCGCGCCGTCCCGCACCAGCGTGGCGGTCTTGGGGGCCAGCTTCATCAGGCTCTTGAGGGCGTCGGTGGTCTTGCCCTTGGAGCGGGCTTCCAGCATCTTGCCCACCGTGATAAGGGTCAGGATCATGGCGGCAGACTCGAAGTAGAACTCCATCATATAGTGCATGACGAGCGCGTCGTTGCCGTCCACCTGAGCGCGGGTCATGGCGAACAGGGCGTAAGTGCTCCACACGAAGCTTGCCATGGAGCCGAGGGCCACCAGCGTATCCATGTTGGGTGCGCCGTGGATGAGGCCCTTGAAGCCGTTGATGAAGAACTTCTGGTTGATGACCATGACGATGCCCGCCAGCAGCAGCTGGACGAGGCCCATAGCGACGTGGTTGCCGTCGAACCAGTGGGGCAGGGGCCAGCCCCACATCATGTGGCCCATGGAGAAGTACATCAGCACCAGCAGGAAGCCCAGCGAGGCGATGAGGCGGCGCTTGAGCTTCGGTGTCTCGTGGTCAGCCAGTGCATCGAGGTCGGCGCTGGCGCCCGAAGTCTTACTGGCGGAGGCGGTCTTCGGGCTTGCGCCGTAGCCTGCCTCCTGCACAGCCGAGAGGATGGCGGCGGGGGAGGCTGTGCCTTCCACGCCCATGGAGTTTGTCAGGAGGCTCACCGAGCAGCTCGTGACGCCCGGCACCTTCTTCACGGCCTTTTCCACCCGGGCAGAGCAGGCCGCGCAGCTCATGCCCGTGACATTGTATTGTTCCATTGCGGATTCCTTTCCCTCTTATAGGATGCCCGGAACGGGATCATTTCATGAGCCGGGGCAGCAGCTGCAGCAGTTCGTCCAGCTTCTGTGTCCCGCCGGCTCTCAAATCGTCGGCCACGCAGGTGCGGACGTGCTGGCTCAGCAGCTCTTTGGAAAAGCCGTTCAGTGCAGCGTTCACCGCAGCCACCTGCACCAGAATATCGGCGCAGTAGACGTCCTTGTCCAGCATCGTGTGGATGCCGCGCACCTGGCCCTCGATGCGGCTCAGCCGGTTAGCGAGGGCGCGGTACTCCTCAGGGGTACGGTCCTTGTGGCGGCAGCAGGAGGGGGCAGTGTCCTTTTCGGCAGGCTCAGCGGCGCAGCAGGGCTTTTTTTCAGCATCAGTCATAGCAGATGACTCCTTTCCGGGTGTATCAGTGTGAAGAGGAAATGTACCCTGTGGGGGTAAATCTCCTGATACTCTGATTTTACCACTTAGGGGTATCTGTTTCAAGCGGGTAGGATGCACTAACTGTGAAAACTTTGTGAAAACGAAAGCGGCGAAATGCAGAAACGGGAGCCTCCCGGTGAAGGAAAGCTCCCGTTTCTGTTTAGGATAGGAAAGAGAATGTCATAAATAGGGGGAGGGGGTCACAGATTGGTGTAACCCATCAGATAGCGGTCCACCTCGGCGGCACATTCCGCAGCGTCCCTCTGAATGCCGGTAAAAAGAAAAGGCGTCCCAGATGGGTCGGCGAAGACTCATCTGGAACGCCCTTGTTCCGGATAACAAGAATATTATACAAAGGTGCTGAAAAAGATTCAAGTGACAGCTGCACCAAATGTGGGTACACCGGCCCTCTTTTTTCTTGTTCAAAACAGACACACCCGGTGGGAAAAAGTATGGCTTATCAAGGCCGCGCTTTCCGATGGGACGATGGACAAATCGCTCACACCACTGCACAGAAGGTGTGGCCCAGCGGCCTTTTTGTAGAAAAATGACAAATATTTGCCCAAAAGATTGTTGACAAAAGCTATTGAAAAACCTATAGGGGGGTGGGGTAAAATAAAAGAAGGAAAAACCACGAAACAGGAGGTAAAAATTATGCGGTTACGGAAAACAATGAAGCGCACGGCGGCAGCTGTGCTGGCGCTCAGCATGGCGGTGTCAGCTGCGGCGCTACCGGCATCGGCCGGTTTCAACATCGATATGTCTAAGGTGGATGGCGATGTTGAGATCACGCAGGTAGACGATAACGGCAGCGCAAAAGTGACCATCAAGGTTGGCGGCGTTGAGAAGACGAACGATTTCAGCGACGGAAAAGAGGGTAATGATGTCACCATCACCGGCGACAACACCAAGTCCACGGCCACCGAAAACCTGAACGCAGAGGAAGAGAACACCTCCGAGGCCGAAAAGTCCGGCGAAAACGCCTCCGAGGTTGAAAAGTCCGGCGAGACCGAGGAGCAGGCCCAGGAGCCCGGCTCTCTGGAGCTGCTGGCCCCGGAGGACGAGGAGAAGCAGGCCCAGGAGAAGGAGACTCAGGAGAAGCCCGCCGACTCTCAGGAGCCGGAACAGACCGAAAAGACCGAAAAGACCTCCGATCAGGTGATCGAGTACGGCCAGTATGACGCCGAGGCCCAGCAGGAGGCCGCCAAGCCTGCTGCAAAGCCTGCTGCGGAGCAGGAGACCGAGGAGAAAAAGACCGCTGAGGAGGTCTCCTACGAGGACACCAACGCCCCCGCCTCCCTCACCGAAAAGGTTCAGGAAGCCGCCCGCAATGTGGTGAAGATCATCAATAATTCTACCAATCCTCTGACGGTCATCCTCCGGAACCTGAAGGTGGATGCAGGGAAGTCGGCCCAGGACGCTATGACCGTTTCCGGTAGTGGCGATGTGACGCTGGAGCTGGAGGGCAAGAATGAGCTGACCGGCGGCAACAGCGGCGATTATGGGACGAGAGGAATAACATCTGGTAAAGGCAAGCTGACGATCCAGGGCAAGGAGGGCTCCTCTCTGTCTACCACCGGCGGCTCGGGCACTAAGGGCGGATCCTTTGGCATATGTGCTAGTACTGGAAAGCTGGATCTGGTGGATGCAACGGTTACGGCCACCGGCGGTGTCGGCGGCGGCGGCTCAGGCATATCTGCCAACGATGAGGTTAACATCAAAAATTCGAAGCTCACTGCAAAGGGCGGCGGCCAGCTGCACCCTGGAGAGGATACAAGTACAGGTGGCGGCACAGGCATTAGCCTCTTCGCGAAGGGAAAGGTCGTTGTTGGAGAGGGCAGCGAGGTCATTGCCATTGGCGGCGATGATAAGACTGTGAAGAGAAGTGCCTGGGGTGGTGCTGCTCTCCGCTTCTATGGGACAGGCGTTGGCTGCGGCTATGAGGTCCAGAAGGGCGGTAAGCTGACGGCGATCGGCGGCAATGCAGAGTCGAAAAGCGGCGTTGTTACCGGAGGCGATGCTCTCAATGGAACGTGTGGAATAAGTGGAATAAGTGGCGGCATCGTGTCCGCCGGCGAGACGACGCTCATCGGTGGCAATGCCAAGTCGGGCTCGAGCAAGGCCACCGGCGGCAATGCGAGTTTCTATGATGGTGATAGTAACCAAGTTACTGTGAAGGGAGGCACGACAACTGCGCTGGGCGGCAAGGCAGAGGGCGCCGACGGCAAAGCCACCAATGGCAGCAGCATCAAGACTAGCAGGGGTGGCAAGATTGGCCTGAGTGTTGAAACGGGCGGTACCTTTATCACCGCCATGCCGGGCGAGCGGGATGGAAAGGGAAACGGTATCATCGGAAATGTCGAGATCAAGACCGATGGCGGCAAGATCGAAGAGGTGGAGAACGCCAAGGTAGTCAAGAAGGAGGACGGCAGCATTACCGTCACAGGTGACCTAGTCGGCATCAAGCAGGACGGCCACAGCTACGAGCTGACGGCTACGGTAGAGCCTACCTGCACCACCCCGGGCAAGCGGGTCTACACCTGCACTACCGAGGGCCATAAGGGCGAGACCTACGAGGAGACCATCGATGCGCTGGGCCACCACTTTACCGCAGTTGAGGTAGTGGCACCCACCTACACCTCCGAGGGCTACACCATCTACAAGTGCGAGACTTGTGGCGAGACCGAGAAGCGGGACGTTGTGCCTATGCTGGTACCCGAGAGCAACGGCGGCTCCTCCGCTGTCACCCTGACCGTTACCGGCGCAGGGGCCTATGAGACCTCCATTGCCGACGGCCGGTATGTTATTGCAGTGCCTGCTGAGACTGCCGTCCTTTCCGGCTGCCTGGGCAACCTGAAGGAACTGAAGGCTCAGGGCGCAGACACCCTCGTGTTCCGCACCCAGCTCCGTGAGACTGCTCTGAACATTGACAGTATGCTGTCTCTGGGCGTGGACGACACCCTCTTTACCCTCACCCACTCTGGTGAGAGCGCAGAGCTGACGGTGGGCGGCTTTGCACACAACGAGCTGCTCCACTAAATAACCAACCTCCCGAGGCGGAGAGCTTCCGCATCTCCCCGCTTTGTACGAAAAGCCCCCGGCACTTCCGCATGGTGCCGGGGGCTTTTTGTGCCTATCTTATTGTAAGTCGCCCAGGATCCCCGGCCAGAGGGCCTCCTCCTGCCGCATGGCGACAAAGCAGCAGTCGAGGTACATCTTGTTCACGGCGGCGACGATGGTGCCGCGCAGCAGACGCTTTTCGTCGGCGGCATCCGGGTCGAGGTCGCGGATGGTGCGGCTGGCCCCGAAGATGTAGGGCAGGCAGTTCTCCACCTCGTCGCAGAAGTAGTCGTAGGCTTCGGCGGCGGTGCAGTGAGCCCGCTGCATCTGGAACAGGGCGTCGATGTTTTCCAGCGAGAGGACATTTTTAGACAATACGATATAGATGAGAGAAGCCAGCTGTTCGCGGGAATACTTCTTTTTGACGGGGTGGGAGATGACTCCTTTCTTGACGTAGTTGCTCACCATGGAGGGGGTGAGCTCCACCCCGGGGAAGCCCCGGAAGCAGCTGTTGACGAGCTGCACGGTCTGGTCGAGATACAGCCCCACAGAGGGAAGCTCCCGGTAGCGCGGCAGGGAAAACCCGGCGGCGCAGGCCGTGACACGGCGTTTCATTTCCTGATTCATGGTGGTAGTATATCGCATTTTTGAGTCAGGGTCAACCGTTTATGAAAACGATATTAAGAATTTTACAAATCGCTTGACAGGTTTTTGAAAAACTGATATAGTGGACTCGCAGAACGTAAAAAATGCGGCGGACACCCGCCGGAATGGAGATAGATGAGATGAAACGAATCGTTGTGGACTCTTCTGCCAGCCTGTATGCGCTGGACGGCATTGATTTTGCTGCTGTGCCTCTGAAGATCGTGACCGACGAGAGGGAATACCTCGACGACGGCACGCTGGACGCCGTGGAGATGGCGACTACCCTGCGCACCTATAAGGGCAAGACCAGCACCTCCTGCCCCAACATCGGCGACTGGCTGGAGGCTTATGAGGGCGCAGATGAAATTTATGCCATCACCATCACCGGCACCCTGTCGGGCAGCTGCAACGCCGCCCAGCTGGCCGCAGAAGAGTATCAGGCAGAGCACCCGGGTGCTCAGGTCTTTGTGCTGGACAGCCTGTCTGCCGGCCCGGAGCTGGTGCTGCTGGCAGAGCATATCCGTGCGCTCATCCAAGAGGGCAGGGAGTTTGACGACGTCTGCGAAGAGATGCTGCGCTACCGTCACCACACCCATCTGCTGTTCTCGCTGGAATCGCTGGCGAATCTGGCCCGGAATGGCCGGGTGAAGCCCGCTGTGGCCGCTGTGGCGCGGATGCTCAACATCCGGGTCATCGGCAAGGCCAGCGATGTGGGCGAACTGGACGTCCTCTGCAAGACCCGCGGCGAGCACGGCGCTCTCGAGCGCATCGTGCTGGAGCTCAAAGGCCACGGCTACACCAGCGGCAAGGTCATCATTGCCCACTGCGGCAACCCCGCCGCCGCCGAGCGCTTGATGCACATGGTGAAAGCTGTCTTCGAGGGCGCACAGGTGCGGGTGACCGAGTGCGGCGGCCTGTGCAGCTACTACGCCGAGCTGGGCGGCCTCATGGTGGGCTTCGAGGACGCGGACGCCTGAGCTTGAATTATTCCATCCGCTGCGCTATACTATTCCCATAAAATTGCTGCCGAAAGGCAGCGGGGGAGGCGCAGATGTTCTTTCGGCTTCCGGTCGTACGGTTCTTCAATCGTGTCATCAACAGGGCCACGGTCACAGTGGCCCTTGTTTTGCTGCAGATCGGCTGGCTGCTCTGGGCCTTCTTCTCCCTCACCGCCGGAAAGGTGTGGGTGAATGCGGGGCTGAACGTCCTCAGCCTCTTCATCACCCTCTACCTCGTGCGGAAGGACGAGAACAGCGACTATAAGATCATCTGGCTCGTCCTCATCGGCATGATGCCGCTGCTGGGCGGTGCGCTCTATCTGGCCTTCGGCAACAAGGCCCCCGCCAAGCGGATGCGCCAGCGGATGCAGGCGGTGGAGCGCCAGCACACCGCCGACCTCGCCCAGCAGCCGGGCCAGACCGACGCCCTCGACCCCGCCAGCAGGGGACTGAGCCGGTATGTTTCGGAGTACGGGCCGTACCCCGCATGGAAAAACTCCACGGCAAAATATTACCCCTGCGGTGAGGCCATGTACCCTGACCTGCTGGCCGACCTCGAAAAGGCAGAGCGGTTCATCTTCCTCGAGTTCTTCATCGTCCGCACCGGCAAGATGTGGAAAGGCGTAGAGGACATCCTCGTCCGCAAGGCGGCGCAGGGGGTGGACGTCCGGCTCATCTACGACGATTTTGGCAGTCTGCTGGGCCTGCCGTCGGATTTCGTGGTGAAGATGGAGCGGGCGCATATCCGCTGCATCCCGTTCAACCCGGTGGTGCCGCTGGTGTCGCTGGTCATGAATCACCGCGACCACCGGAAGATCGTGGTGGTGGACGGAAATACAGCCTATACGGGCGGCGTCAATCTGGCCGACGAGTATATCAATAAAGAAGAGAGGTTCGGCTACTGGAAGGACGCAGCCCTCCGCACCGAGGGCGCGGCGGTCTGGAACTTCACGGTGATGTTCCTCGACCACTGGAACGCCTTCCGCCCCAGCGAGGAGGATTATGCGCCCTTTATGCCTCAGGCTGAGGCCCTGTCTGCCCAGTCGGACGGAGTGATCCAGCCCTACGGGGACAGCCCGCTGGACGAAGAGGCTCTGGCCGAGACGGTCTACCTGAATATCATCAATCAGGCCCAGCGGTATGTCTATATCTATACGCCCTACTTCGCGGTGGGGGAGACCATGCTGGAAGCCCTCAAGGCGGCGGCAAAGCGGGGCGTGGACGTCCGGCTGGTGCTTCCGGGCATCCCGGACAAGAAGCTCGTCTTCCGGCTGACCCGCTCCTATTATGTGCCACTGCTCCGGGCGGGGGTGCGCATCTACGAGTTCACGCCCGGCTTCCTCCACGCCAAGTGCTACGTCAGCGATGACCGCGCCGCCGTGGTGGGCAGCATCAACATGGATTACCGTAGCCTCTTCCTCCACTTTGAGTGCGGGGCGCTGCTGCTCTATAACAGTCAGGTCATTGCTCTGCGGGACGATGTGCTTCGCACCCTGCCGGAGTGCCGGGAGGTGCAGCTGGCCGACTGCCGCACCTCGCTGGCCGGGACGCTGCTGGACAGTGTGCTCCGCCTGCTGAGCCCGCTGATGTGAGGGATACTGCGGTAGAATAAGTGGCGAAGTTCTATAAATCAAATGATATATCGTTCAATATTGGATGTTCGCCAACTTGGCGAAGTTCCCCTGATTGGCGAAGTTCGAACTTCGCCAGCTGACCCGAAGTTCGCCACTCTGGCGAAGTTTGTTTTGCAGCGTTGCTGCGTCATTATTTTGGAACTTCGCCAGATAACACGTCGGTCTCAGAGCACAGTTGTAAATTTTCTGCGCGGTGCTTGACTTTTGCAGGGAATCGCATATAATAAAGATGATAAATGTGGAAGCCGATATGTCATTGGCACACCCAAAAGGAAAAGACCCCCTCCCGGAGCGGCAATCTCCGAAAGGGGGTCCTTTTTAGTGCTTACGGCCCTTCAGCCATCCGTCAAGCCACTTGCAGATATAGTAAGAAGCTACATTTGCTCCGACGGACAGGATAAATGTGGAAATATACGCCATTGGGCAACACCTCCCTTCCCATAAAACTGGGCGGGGTAGGCCGCAGGACAAGTATAACACAGTTTCCAACAAAAAGATACATAAATAAATAGACTCCTGTCGGGCTATACTACTCCCAAAGAGATGAAAGGGAGCGTAACGCTTATGACACAGAGACAAAAAGCTCTTCTGAGCTGTGCCGTGGCGGCGGCACTGCTGCTGTCCGGCTGCCGCAAAGGCAGCAGCAATTCCGGCAGCATGAGCAGTTCGAACGCCATGTCCGGCTGGTCCGGCAGCGCCAGCATCACCCAGACCGGCGGCTGGAAGACCGGCCTCGGCATCCTGACCGAGGCTTCCGATGAGGCCCGTACCGGCACCATCCATACCATCGCTGCCGCCGTCCTGCTGGACGGAGACGGCAAGCTGGCCGACGTGATGCTGGATGAGCTGGAAGTGGAAGTTACCGCCGACGGCAAAGGCGTCGTCACCATGCCCACCGACTACCGCACCAAGCGCCAGAAAGGGGACGACTACCCGCTGGCAGCGGCATCTTCGCTGAAAAAGGGCTGGGCCGAGCAGGCCGATGACTTCGCCGACTACCTCATCGGCATGACGCCCGAGCAGGCATCCATGCTGGAAACGGATAAGGACGGCAAGGCTGCGGACGCTGATCTGCTGTCCGGCTGCACCATCCGGGTGGATCAGTACCGCGACGCCGTGGCGAAAGCCTGCACGAATGCGGCCGCCCTCGGCGCGGCGAAGGGCGACCGGGTGAGCCTCGGCGTGGAGGCGGAGAATGCCTCTTCGGACATCACCGCCACCGACGACAAGGATGTGAACGCAGAAGTTGACCTTACCGTCGTGGCCCTGACGCTGGATGCCGATGGCCGTGTGACCAGCGCCATCGGTGACATGGCAGAGCCTGCGCTGACCATCGCGGCAGACGGCGGCGTCACCGCCCCGGACACCGTCCGCTCCAAGCTTGAGCTGGGCGACAGCTACGGGATGCGGAACGCATCCAGCCTCGGCAAAGAGTGGTACGAGCACAGCGAGGGCTATTGCAGCTACCTCAAGGGCAAGACTGAGAAAGAGGTGGCGGACATCCCTGCCGACGGCTCGGACGCCGACCTCGCGGCCCTCTGCACCATCTCCATCGACGCTTTGCAAAAGGCCGCAGGGGATGCGTTTGAGAATGCGTCATTATAAATTGAACGGAAAGTCTGACCGTCACCGTGAGGTGGCGGTTTTTTTGCGCCTGCGGGGCAGACGGAAAGGCTAAACCTGCGCGAAAGGGCCTGAAACCTGCGTGAATCGCACTTGCGGGGGGGGGGGGGGGGGG
>CEAC01028058.1_pt1 | contig 11155 bp, 10 predicted proteins | sample 557411 | NCBI WGS metagenome assembly CEAC01 (sample SAMEA3182094, study PRJEB8094) | gut metagenome | biome: human; feature: gut; material: Stool; isolation source: human stools | place: Canada | collected 2012-02-21
GGGGGGGGGGGGGGTAAAATGGTGAAAAGACCTGTGCCGAGTTGGTGCAGAAAGCGGGAACGACACCCCGGGATGCCCGCCATGCGGAGGCGAACGAGGTATCCTTTTTGCTGCGGGACAGGTTTTGAATGTACAACAGGGAGGATTTTGTATGCAGCGAAAAGATTTAGCTCTGCGGGTGCTGTCTACAGCAGCCATCATGTCTATCGTCACATCCATTGCAGCCCCGGCCTTTGCGGATATTTACTATATCGGCAACGGCAGCATTGACGTAGAGACCGTGACGGATGCGAACGGCGAGAAGTATGTGAAAGTAACTCAGGGGGGAACCACCTACGAAGATAAGAGCAAAGAAATTGTGATCAAGGACGGCACCAGCGAAGCGGATACCACCCTGACGGAGGCTAAGCGTGCTGAGGGTACCCAGGCAAAGCCTGCGGTAGCCCCTGCCGCCGGTGCCGCCACGCAGGAGCTGGAAGCAGCCGGTACTGCGGACGCAGCCGGGCCTGCTGCCGGGGAGGGCCAGCCTGACCCGGACGTAGCCTTTACCCTGAGCGAGGAAGAGGAGGACTCTGAGGAGGGCAAGGACCCCACGGAGAATCCCACGGAGAACCCCACTGATAATCCCACAGAGAAACCCACGGAGAATCCTACGGACGACCCCACGGAGCCCCCCAAGAAGGATGTGGTGTACGAGTACGCCCCGGCAGACCCGAATCCGGAGCAGCAGGCCACGAAACTCGCCCCCACCACCTTTGCCGCCCCTACGGCAAAGACCCCGGAGGCCACTCTGGCCGACACCCCCACCACTCCTGCCTCGCCAGTGGGCAGCGCCGATAACCCCACCACGAATGTCATCAATGTCGTCAATAACTGGGTGGGCAAAGCGGCCAAGGAACTCAAGATCCGGCTCAGCAATGTGAATATTAAGGTGGAGAAGAAAGTTAATAAAGCTGCAATGGATGTCTCCGGCGACGGAAAGACAAAAGTTGAGCTGGACGGCCAGAATGTTTTGGATAGTTCTGGAACCGATTATCCGGCAAGCTATCAGGCAGGACTGCGCAAGCAGGGAGAGGGAACGCTGATCATCACAGACGAGACCGATGACACGGGAAACAAGATCACCGCCCCCAAATCAGACACCTCCGCCTCCGGCAGCCTGACCGCAAAAGGTGGAGGCTCCAACGGTTCGGCAGGCATCGGAGGAAATATAGCCGAAAGCACAAAAAATATTATTATTGAGGGCTATGCAACCGTCAACGCAACAGGCGGCGGGAATGGCGCAGGCATCGGCGGCGGCGGCGGCGCAGGTGATAGTCGTGGCTCCGGAAATGCAGAAAACATCATCATCCGGGGGCATTCCAAGGTGACGGCATCAGCTAATAATGGTGCTGCCATCGGCGGCGGCAGTAATGGTAGCTACTGGGGCAGTCATAGTGGCTATTGGGGTGGCTCGGCAAAGGGCATCGTGATCCGTGACCATGCAACGGTCGTTGCAAAGTGTCACGGTATCGTTGGTACTGGTGCCTTTGGAGCCGCCATCGGCGCTGCTGGGTACAGTGGAGATTTCGCCGAGGCAGAGGTGACCATTGGTACGCCCGGGGCTACCGCAGAGCAGGAAGATGTCCATATCATAGCAACCGGGCGCAGCGGCTCTGCCATTGGCAATGGCGGGAGCAATACCAAGGTCACCATTCAGGGCCATGTGACCATCCAGACAGCAAGCAGTAACAATTCCATTGCGATCGGAAGTAACTATGGAAATGTGGAGGTCAATATAAAGGACAATGCCTCCATCGATACAGCTACGGGAGCAGGAGCCTCCGGTATCGGTGGCGGGTATCTCAACAGGAGTTCGGGCAGAACCGTTAAAGTGAACATTGACGGAGCTGGCGGAAATGTTAAGCTCGGCGAGAACAGTGCAATAATTGGAAGCGATGGTGCGATTTCCGCCACCGAGGTCACCATAAAGGACCATGTGCTGCTTAAAATGAAACAATCGGGAGGGGAGAATGGTGAGTATATCAAGGTAAAAAACAATGCTGGGAATGAGGTTGAGGCTGAGGTAGGCACAAGAAGTAACCCCACAGCAGGGGGCCTTGTAAATACCATTGGCGATAATACGGAGCTGTGGTATACCGACTACTATAATAAACTGCAGAAGATCGTCCATGGCAAGAACCTCTGCACCAAACATGAGACCAACCACAAGGATGCCACCTGCACTACCCCCGGCAGCAAAACGTACCAGTGTACCTATGAGAAGGAGAACGGTGCCGTTAACCCGGAGCATAAAGACCAGTGGGTGGAGAATACAGATATTGACCCCAATGCACATAACTATGTAAAGACCACCGTACCCCCCACCTGTGGCGCACAGGGCTACGATGAGTACACCTGTAAAAATAACCCTGACCATACCTACAAGGATAATTTTGTTGCCCCCACCGGCCAACACACCTACGGCGAGTGGACTACGGTTAAGGAGGCTACCTGCACCACTGCAGGCCAAAAGCAGCGTACCTGCAAGGTGTGCAACCACGTCGACACGCAGGAGATTCCCGCCCTGGACCATGACTTCCACGGCACAGAAACTGTGACCAAGGCGCCCACCTGCGCCGAAACGGGTACCAAGACGGTGCAGTGTACCCGTTGCACAGAGGTTGAGACGCAGACCATCCCCATCGACTCCAACGCACATAATTATCAGGACGACTGGACAGTGACCACCCCCGCCACCTGCACCACAGAGGGCGTGGAGACCCGTTACTGCCACAATGACCACAGCCACTCTGAGACCCGGCCCACTGCAAAGGATAGCAGCAACCATACCGGCCACGGAACCTACATTGACGGTTATGTGGCTCCCACCTGCACCAAAGACGGCTATACCGGCGACACCCGCTGCGATGGCTGCCATGCCATTGTTATCCCCGGCAAGGAGATCCCCGCCACCGGCCACCACTGGAAGGACAACGGCGACGGCACCCACACCTGCACCAAGTGCGGTGCCACCGAGGGCCAGCCTGTCAACACCAACAGCGCCCTTGAGCTGCGGGTGGTGGACGCTGAGGGCATGAACCAGCCCTTTACCGTGAGCCAGAACGGCACCCTGCGCACCTACACCGGTGCCTACGACACCGCCACTCTTACCGGCGACCTGGACACCCTGCGCTACCTGCAGGAGCATGGCGCACAGACCATCCAGTTCGTCACCAATGGCCAGACCAGCAGCTTTGCCATCAACGACCTGCTGGCACAGGGCAGCGGCAGCGAGGTGTTCTATCTCACCCACCGTGGGGCCGAAGAGCCCACCCTGCTGCTGGTGGAGGCAGACCACAGCGAACTGGTGAAAGACTAACCATCCCCGGAGGCGGGGCTTCCGCATGACCCCGCCCCCCTCCATATTGCAAGACCCCCGGCACCTTCCGCAGGGTGCCGGGGGTCTCTTTGCGCCGCAGGGCAAAAAAAGGCCCCGGCCTGCCCGGTGGGGGCGAGGCCGGAGCCTTTGCTCATGCTTTGGGGGGTGCTGCCAGACGATCTCAGGCGGCAGTGGAAGAAGCGACCTCGGAGGAAGCAGCCTCAGAAGATGCAGCCTCGCTGGAGACCTCAGAAGCAGCCTCAGAAGATGCAGCCTCGCTTGCAGCCTCGGAGGAAGCGCTGTTCTCCTCAGCCACGGCAGAGGTGGAAGCAGCCTCAGACTGAGCGGCAGCAGAAGCAGCCTCAGAGGTGGAAGCAGCGGTAGAAGAAGAGCTGCCGCAGGCAGTCATGCTGACAGCCAGGACCAGAGCAGCAACGGTAACAGCAACATTCTTGAGTTTCATATCAAAAATCTCCTTACTTTTGAAAAAACAGTTTCGCGGAAGGCCGTACAGGTGAAACCTTTCCGCAAAAAGATATTCTAGTCCGTTTTTGAAAAAAATCAAGCCCTTTTTTGGCAAAGATTCTATTTGCCAGAGAGATTCTACACTTTTGTTATAACTTTTCGATAAAAGTCAAAGATTTTTGACGTCCAAAAATGAAACACTCCGGGCTTTTCCGGAAGAGGAAAGCATGGTATAATAGCTTCATGATAAAGCTGGAAAACGACAGTGAGGTAGAAGGTCATGGACATCAGAAAAGTTGCAGTTCTGGGAGCCGGTGCGGTCGGCTCCTATGTCATCTGGGGGCTTTCGGCCCGCAGGGACATTGAGCTTGGCGTGGTGGCCGATGGCCCGCGCGGCGAGCGTCTGGCAAAAGAAGGCTGTGCCATCAACGGCAAAGTCTACCGTCCGGCGGTCTGGACGCCCGGGCAGGCCCATGATGCCGACCTTCTCATCGTCTGCCTGAAATACGGTGCGCTGCCCGGCGCACTGGACAGCATCCGGGCCATTACCGGCCCCCGCACCACCATCATGAGCCTGATGAACGGCGTGGACAGCGAGGACATCATTGCCTCTGCCGTGGGTGGGGAGCATCTGCTTTACTCCCTCATCAAAGTGGCGTCCCACAAGGAGGCTGACGGCGTCCATTTCGACCCGGCGACCACCGTTGGCATCATCTTCGGGGAGAAGGAGCCGCCCTGCGACAGCCCCCGCGTCAAGGCCGTGGAGGCCCTGTTCGGCGGCACAGAGCTGCACTTCCGGGCCACCGACTGCATCCGGGAAGAGATGTGGAGCAAGTTCCGCCTCAACGTCTGCAACAACCTGCCCCAGGCCATCCTCGGCGCAGGCGTAGGCTGCTACCGTGACAGCGTCCATATGAAGGCCATCAGCGACGGTCTCCGCCGTGAGCTGGAAGCCATTGCCGCAGCCAAAGGCATCGATATGCAGCGGGTGGATGCCGTGTCCGGCAAGGGCTGTGCCGTCAAGCCCTCGGCCCGCTACTCGACGCTGCAAGACCTCGACGCCGGACGCCATACCGAGATCGATATGTTCTCGGGTGCGCTCATCCGGATGGGCAAAGAGCTTGGCATCCCGACGCCCTGCAATGAGTTTGCTTATCATATAATAAAAGCGCTGGAAGAGAAGAACGACGGTAAGTTTGATTATGCCGGCCCGGATCAGGAAATGACATGGGCAAGATAACGGAGGAAATGCCGATGAATATTACGGTCTATCTGGGGGCCAATGAGGGCAGCGACCCGGCCCTGAAACAGGCGGTGGAGGAACTGGGCCGCTGGATCGGCGAGAGCGGGAACGCGCTGGTCTACGGCGGCTCCCGCAGCGGCCTGATGGGGCGTCTGGCCCACAGCGTTCTGACGGCGGGGGGCGAAGTGACCGGCGTCGAGCCTCAGTTCTTCATCGACTCCGAGGTGCAGTATGACGGCCTGACCAGGCTCATCATCACCCAGGACATGACCGAGCGCAAGACCCGGATGATCGAGCTGGGCGATGCCTTTATCGCCTTCCCCGGCGGCACCGGCACGCTGGAAGAGATCGCCGAGGTGATGTCCAAGGTCTCGCTGGGTCATCTGGACGCGCCCTGCATCCTCTACGACCTCGACGGCTACTACGCCGGCCTGAAAGCTCTGCTGGCCCACATGGTCGAGATGGGGCTGTCCAGCCCCGAGCGGCAGAGCGGCATTTATTTTGTAAAGAATCTGGACGAGATAAAGAGCATCCTGAAACGGGCATAAGAAAAGCGCTGGAAGCGGTGTAAAAGCTTCCAGCGCTTTTTGTTGTCTGCTTACATGGAGATGACGCCCAGCGCGTTTGCCACCGAGCTGATGAGGATGATGGCCGCGAAGATGGGGCAGAGGTACTTTATCATAAAGTTGAAGATGCGCTTGCGGCGGAAGGGCTTGCCTTCCAGCGTGACCTCTTCCTCGATCTTCTCCACACCGATGACCCGGGACACCAGCAGGCAGATGGTGATGGCCGCAATGGGCATCATGACCGAGTTGGTAAGGAAATCGAAGAAGTCAAGGAACTGCATCCCGAAGACCGTGAACCGGGCCAGCGGGCCGTAGCCCAGAGCCGACAGACTGCCCAGCACCAGCATGATGATGCCGATGAGGACGGTGGCCTGCTTACGGTCCCAGCCCAGCTCGTCCTCGAAGGTGGAGACAGCGCTTTCCGTCAGGGCGATGGAACTGGTGACGGCGGCAAACAGTACCAGCGTAAAGAAGAGGATGCCCACCACGGTGCCGAGACCCATGCTCTCAAAGACCTTCGGGATGGTGATGAACATGAGGGCCGGGCCGGCCTGCAGGGTGTCCGGGTCGCCGCCCGAGAAGGAGAAGACCGCCGGAATGATCATCAGGCCCGCCATGATGGCAATGGCCGTGTCGAAGATCTCCACGTTCTCGGTGGACTCCTCGATGGAGACATCTTTCTTCATGTAGGAGCCGAAGGTGACGAGGATGCCCATTGCGATGGAGAGGGAGTAGAACATCTGCCCCATGGCGGTCACGACGGTCATCCAGGAGAAATTGGAGAGATTCGGCACGAGGAAATACTTCACGCCCTCCAGCGCACCCGGGCGGGTGACGGAGTAGCCCGCGATGATGACGGACAGCACCACGAGGATGGGCATCATCACCTTGGAGACCCGCTCCACGCCGTTGCGCACGCCTGCAAAGATGATGGCAAGGGTGAAGATGGTAAAGATGACAAAGCAGATCTCCGCCGAAGCGCCGCTGGAAATGAAGGCCGAAAAGTAGCCGTCTGTGGCCAGCTCACTGCCGTGGCCGCTGACGTAGTCGGCCAGATACCGGATGACCCAGCCGCCGATGACCGAGTAATAAGGCACGATGAGGATGGGGATGATGGCATTGATCCAGCCGCCGAAGGAGCGCCTGCCCTTGCGGACGGCGGCGAATGCGCCCACCGGGCTTTTCCTGGTCATCCGGCCCAGCGCCGTCTCGGCAACGATCATGGTGTAGCCGAAGGTGAAGGCGAGGATGATGTAGATGAGCAGGAAGATGCCGCCGCCGTACTTGGCCGCGAGATAGGGGAAGCGCCAGATGTTGCCGAGGCCCACCGACGCGCCTGCTGCGGAGAGAACGAAGCCGATCTTGCCCGAAAAGGCGCTTCGCTTGTGCTGTTTTTGATTCATTGGATTTTCCTCTTTTCACAAATTCAATACCCCCAGTGTATCACAGCCGGGGAGGGGATTCAACCGATTTTTCGATAAGAAGCAGAAGCTCCTGTGCTCAGAGGGAGGCAGCGTCAATCCACCACCGGCACATCCAGCCCGAATTCCAGCGGGCGGAAACGGGGGCAGACATTCTCCGTGATGCAGATGACCGACGCGGCCAGGCGGCTGCCGATCTCACAGGACTGGGCCAGATTCTTGCCGTAGGTCAGGCCGATGACCGTGCCGGCAAAGAAGGCGTCGCCTGCGCCGGTGGTGTCGATGACGTCCACCTTCTTGGCGGGTACGACGCCGCACTCGCCGGTGTGCTTGGCGTACACGGCACCCTGACCGCCCATGGTCACCACCATGCTGGGCATGTTGGCGCTGTGGACGTTCCGGGCCAGTACCTGAGCCATCTGGCTGGGGGCGAGATGCTCGTAGTCGTCCGAAAAGAGCAGACCGGCCTCCTGCTGGTTGCAGACGAAGCAGTCGATCTGCTGCAGATAGTCGCGGCGCTCCATGGCGATGCTCATGTTGGAGACTGCGGCAAAGACCTTCTTGTTGTATTTCCTGGCATAGCGGAGCACCTGCTTGACCGTGTCTTTCTCAAGGTCCAGCTCGATGGCGATGGCGTCGCAGTCCTTGAAGATCTCGTCGCCCTTCTCCTCCAGCAGGGTGGTCAGTGGGGTGGTGTCAGGGCGCTTGGAGATGGCGGCGTGGACGTCGCCGTCGTTGTCAAAGATGGCAAGCCATGTCCCCATGCCATCGGGGACCTTCTGGATGTATCTGGTGTTGACCTTGTGGTTGTCCAGTTTATCGATGACGTCCTGGCCCATGCCGGTGTCGTCCACCAGACCCACGAAGGTGGGGCGCAGCTCCACATTGGCGATGTCCTCCGCCACGTTCCGGCTCACACCGCCATGCACCTGTTCAATGCGGCCGGCGTTCCGTCCGCCGGGGATGTAGGTGGAGAGAGGATAGCCCTTGATGTCCACGAAAACTGCGCCGATGACTACGATTCCCATATTTGAAATTCCTTTCCTGAATAAGAACTCTCTTTGACTTCTATCCTGTTTACGCTTCTTCTGCCTTCTGCGCCCGAATATCGTCGCCCATAAAGAGGAAGGGGACAAAAGAGGAGAGGCGGCTGGAGATCTTTTCGGTGTAGAGCTTTTCCAGCAGAGCGCCGTCGGTGATGTTGGTGGTGACGATGGTGGGCAGCTTCGCGCCCAGACGGTTGTTCAGCAGACTGTAAAGGGTGCTGATGAGGAAGCTGGAGTTGAACTCAGAACCCAGGTCGTCGAGGATGAGCAGGTCGGCCCCGGCGGCGGTGCGCAGGAGCATCTCTTCCTCCCCGGCGGGGTCGGAGCCGAAGTGCAGGGCCTCGAGCTTTGAGAAGAAGTCGGGGCTGGACACATAGATGACGTCGAAGCCCTTTTCCAGAACCTCTCCGGCGATGGCCAGAGCGGCATGGGTCTTGCCCAGACCGGCGTTGCCGAGGAGCATCAGGCTCTCGCTGGTGGTATCGAATTCGTCGGCGTAGCCGCGAAGGTCGTCCAGAAGGGTGGACATATAACTCCGCACCGGCTCGCCGAGGGAGGCGTCCATCCGGGCGGGGTAGTAGCGCAGCTCCATGGTATCGAAGCTGGAAATGGAGAGGCTGGACAGAGCCTCGATCTCCGACCGGCGGAGCTGCTGCATCACCTTGTGGACGCAGCTGCAGGTGTGGCCGTCCACAATGCCGGTGTCGTCGCAGAGCCTGCAGGTGAAGTGCGGCTCCAGTGCGTCGGCGGGACGGCCGCTGGAGGCCAGCAGGTCGGCCAGCTTTTTACGGGCATCGGTGAGGGCCGCGGCGGCATCGGTGCGGTCCTTGCCCGCCGCACCGGCCAGTGCGCAGCGGATGCCCCGCACCCGCACCTCTTCTTCGGCGTGGCGCAGCCCGGGGACAGCGGCCTCGGCCTCAGCGCGGGCGTCCTCTGCTTTGGCCCGTGCGGTCTGACGACGGCGGGCGACGGTGCGCAGGGCTTCCTGATACAGTTCGTTTTTGGTACGCATAGTGTCTCCTTATGCCGGGGGTCACTCGGACTTTTTCTTGAGGGTGCGGCGGCGGGCAGCGTTCTTGAGGAAGTCGTTGCCGCTGGGGGTCTCGCGGTCTACCCGGATGTTCCGGCTGGCTCCGGCGGCGGCCACCGGAGTGCGCACATCGTGGATATTGCGCAGCCCCTTGGCGTTCCAGGTCTTGAGGATGCTGTTCCAGTACCACAGGTCGCGCTTCGGCCCGGCCTGCACAGCGGCCTCCTGCACCATGGCATCGTCGTAGCCGTAGACCTCATACCACCGGGCGATGGCTTTCCGCCCGCCGAGGGTGAACTCGCTGTCCGGGATGCCCAGCAGGGAAGCAACATACTGCTCCCGGGTCTGGCGGAGGGCCAGCAGCTTGAGGTGGGCGTCGGCCTGTTCGCCGGTCTCCACGCCCTCGGCCCGCCAGACTTTCAGCTCGTGGAGGACGGCGGCCATCGTCCGCTTGCCCCGGCTGGCCACATAGGCCACGCAGAGCATGACGGTCTCGGGGGCAAAGCCCTCCTGTACGTAGAGGTTGACCAGCTTTTCCATCTCGCTGTGGGTCAGCGGGCGGGCAAAGCCGGTCTGAGCGCAGTCGATGAGGCTCGAGATCATGGGGTCGGTGCGGCTTGCGGCGGCGATCTCCGCCCAGGTCATGGGGGCAGGAGCAGAGGGCTCTGCTCCCGGCGCGGCGTTCTCGTCGTAGCGCTCGAGAAGCCCCGCACCGGCCCAGAAGGAGAGGGCGCTTTCGGCAGAGATGCGGCTGCGCAGTTTAAGGTCGGCACAAATTTTTTCGGGGTCGGTGACGCCGGTGGCCAGCACATACAGCGCTACCCGGACGTTGTATTCCTCGGCGATGCCCAGCTTGGAAAAGATGAGCTGCGGCACCGGGATGGTGTCGCCCCTGAGCTCTTTGAGACGGTATATCATTTGCTTTCCCCGCTTTCTGCGTCCTCGTCCTTCGGCGGCGGTGACCAGGGCTCACAGTCCAGGATGGAGGGCCGCTGCTTCCAGAGCGCCAGGTCAGCGCTGTAGGCAGAGGACAGATACTCTGCCGCTGCGGCCCGGCCCTCGTCCGTCAGCGGAAAGACCATCTGCCGGCGCAGGGCGGGGTCTGTGCGGTCCAGCGCCCAGGGGTCGGGCCAGATGTCCACCGTGAGGATGGCTTCCTCTTTCTGTGCGCCCTCGCCGCCGTCCGGGTCAGGCACGCTGCGCTTGCCGGGCGAGAGCAGATAGCGCATCCCGTCTTCGCTGCCGCTGTATTGATTCTTGCACTTGAAATAGTGCAGAAGGGGTACAAAAATCATGACGTCCCTCTCAGTTTTAGACTTGCTGAAATGATAAAAGCGCCAATTCTTGACGAATCAGCGCTCTTTTTGTGGAGCAGGATACGGGACTCGAACCCGCCGCCTACTGCTTGGGAAGCAGTCGCTCTACCGGATGAGCTAACCCTGCGTTTACTCATTTATTGTAGCAAAGGACACGGGTTTTGTCAACCGCTTTTTGGCTCGATTTTGGTCGGGAGCAGAAATTCCTCTGTCGGCAGCGTAGAAAATCAAATTTTACTTTATAGCAATTCAACTTTTTAATGCAGCAGCAACAGCGTTGAATTGCATATCGCAAAGATGCCGTCTCGATAGGCACTATTTTTGAAAATTGCGATAAATAAAAAAGACCGCCGTTCTGCCCGCAGGAAATAAGGGCAGGACGGTGGTCTTTTGAACGGACTGTGAATTACAGCTCAGCCAGAGCGCGCTTGAGGTTCTGGGCGATCTGGTCAGGGCAGCTGGTGGGGCGGGGGCCGCAGGTGGTGCCTTCCATCCGGGCGATGGCGTCCTCAGCCTTCATGCCCTTGAGCAGGCGGCTGATGCCCTTCAGGTTGCCGTTGCAGCCGCCGATGACCTCGATGGACTCGATGGTGTGGTCATCGTTCAGCACGATGTGGGTCTCCTTGGAGCAGGTACCCTTGTTGGGGTAGCTGAAAGACTTGCTCATATTCAAACTTCCTCTCTTTATATCCGACTGACAGGCGAGC
>CEAC01020551.1_pt1 | contig 11014 bp, 8 predicted proteins | sample 557411 | NCBI WGS metagenome assembly CEAC01 (sample SAMEA3182094, study PRJEB8094) | gut metagenome | biome: human; feature: gut; material: Stool; isolation source: human stools | place: Canada | collected 2012-02-21
AGACAATACCGTTCAAGAGATACGGACACTGCGTCAAAAACTTGCGCAAAAGCAATCTCTCCTTAGCGGTATGTATGTTGATCTCAAGGAAGGATTGCTCTCTGACGCCGAGTACAGCCATCACAAAGAGATCGTCATGGAGGACATCCGGGCGATTGAGAGAAATCTATCCGAGCTGGAAGCGCCAAAGAATCAGACAGAGGAACAGATCACTGGCGAAATGAAGTGGAAGCAGATGATCCGCCGTTTCCACGACGCGACGGAAATCTCCGAAGAAATGGCGGACGCTTTCATCGAGACCATGAAAATTCATGAGGACGGCACATTAGAAATCAAACTCAGCTATATGGATGAGTTTGCAGCACTTACGAAGACTTGCGAGAAAATCAGGAAGGAGGTTGCTTGATGAAGCAGCAAATCGCAATTTATCTGCGCTTGTCGCTTGAAGACGTTGACAAGCGCACAAACAAAATCAAGGACGAGAGCAACAGCATCGCATCACAGCGTATGCTCATCAATCGTCATTTGGATCAGAATCCGCTTCTCTGCGATCTGCCTCGTATAGAGTTCTGCGATGATGGTTTCTCAGGCACAAACTTTGATCGCCCTGACTTTGCAAAGATGATAGAGTGTGCAAAGCATGGAGAAATTAACTGCATCGTGGTGAAAGACCTTTCCCGTTTCGGTCGAGACTATCTTGAAGTTGGTGACTATTTGGAGCATATCTTCCCGTTTCTCGGCATCCGCTTCAAGTCTATCAATGACCATTATGACAGCGCGAAACATGAAGGCAAGACTATCGGTATGGATATTGCCTTCAAGAACCTTATCTATGACTATTACAGCAAAGACCTGTCCAAGAAGGTCAAGTCTGCAATGGGCATGAAACAGGAGAAAGCAAAGTTTGTGAACACCGTCCCATACGGGTATAAAGCCGATCCTGCTGACAAGCATCACCTTATCATCGACGTGGAAACCGCTCCGATAGTCCGCCGTATTTTCATGGAAGTGATCGGTGGCAAGTCCTGCACACAGATTGCAAAGGAACTGAACACAGAGGGCATTCCAACACCTGCCCAGTACAAAGCCGTATCCAGAAAGGCGTCTTCCAAGAAGCCCCAGTGGACACATCGTGGTCTCCTGACTATGATAGAGAGTGTGAAGTACACCGGAACAATGGTCAACCATACCCGCGAAAGCAGATTCATCCGTGACAAAAGCCAGCGGCGCGTTCCCAAAGAAGAATGGTATATCCGCGAAAATGCGCATGAGGCGATTGTGACAAAGGATGAATACGAACAGGCACAAGAGGCAATCCAGAGGCGTAGAAAGTTTGTCCGAAGCTCCCATGACCAGTCCGACCGAGTTTACTTCTGCGCCCAGTGCGGCGGAAAACTTGAAAAAGCCAATGGAACCGTATTTGCCTGTCCGTCCCATCGGTATCACGATGGTAGCTCGTGTGAAAACGTCCGCTGGCGGAAAAGCGCACTTGAAGAAATCGTCTTTGAAGCACTGAAAAGGCAGATCGAGATCGTCAGTGTTGAATCCGCAGCCGTTAGAAAAACAGCGAAGAGCAAAGGTGAAAGTCTGGAAAGACAACTCGTCTTACTGAAAGCTCAGTATGATGCCTGTGATCGTGAGAGGTTCACGATCTACGAAAACTATCGTGAAGGGAAACTGACTCCGGAAGAGTATCTGTCCGGGAAAGACGCCCTTTCACAAAAACAAGCCACCCTGAAAGAGCAGCTTGAAACCTGTGAGACCCAGCTTGAGGTCTTTCATCAGCAAAGTCTTGATGCAGAAGAACAGCATGAAGCAGCAAGCCGGATGACTGGCTTGTCCGATGACAAACTCAGAGAGCATCTGTATGATGCAGTTGAAAGTGTACTTGTTTATGACACCGAGACAATCGAAATTGTCTGGAAGTTCAACGAATTGAAAATCGACACCGATGAAAACATGGGAGTTGCGAATTGACTCCGGTGTTTCATTTCGGGGCAAATCTGTCGAATTTGCTCCTAAAATAACATAATCTATCGAAACCTCGTAGGTGCATCGTAGCACCGTCCGGAAAGCCCAGAGCCATTGATATTAAAGGCTTTCCGGATAGTTTGTAAAATTTTTTTGCACCTACTTGACATAAAGGGACGACCTTGGCCGCGTCGTCATCCCCAAGGAGATCCGCCGCACCATGAGAATCCGCGAGGGCGACCCGTTGGAGATCTACACGAGCAAGGACGGGGAGGTCATTTTTAAGAAGTACTCGCTCATGGGCGGCGTGGACGAGTTTGCCGCGCAGCTGTGCGACACGCTGAGCAAGTCGACCGGCACGAGCGTGGCCGTGACCGACCGCGACAGCGTCATCGCCGCGGCGGGCAGCGCGCGCCGCGACCTTATCGGCAAGCGCATCAGCCCGCAACTCGAGCAGATCATGGAGGACCGCGGTATCTACCGCGCCGTGCCGAGCGAGCGCAGCGTGTTCGTCACCGAGTCGCTCGACCGCTACTGCGCGACCATCGCCGCACCCATCATCTCCGAGGGCGACGCACTTGGCCTCGTGCTTTTCATCGGCACCGAGGGCGAATCGGCCGCGGGCGAAACAGAGTACAAGCTCGCGCAGGCCATCGCAGGCTTTCTTGGCAAACACATGGAGAGCTGAAGCAAAAACGAGGGAGAAAGCCGGATGACTTTCCCCCTTGTTTCATTTTCTATCCAATTATAATGCAGCAAAGCGCCGAGCGCCGTTCGTTTTGAGCCATTGCAAGAGAAGTCCCGCCGCGAGAAACGTCACCGCCGCCGCGATGGCAAGATACGCAGCCGCGCCGAGCTTCCACCCCTGCCAGAGGTAGAGCCCCGCGAACACGATGGCGTAGAGCCAGCCGCCAAACAGCGCGATCGTCACGGCCAGACTTTGCTTGATGGGCATGAGCTCGCTCGTCCACGTCAGGTTTGCCCGCGCGACGCCGAGCGCCAGCCCCAGGCACGCGGAAAACGCGATGTACGCGAGTGCCTCGGCAAAAACGAGCGGCAGCGCCGCCGTCACAGGCAGGATAAACGTCATGCAGACAAGCGGCACGAGCGCTGGAAGGGCCGTGAGCGCAAGCTGCACCTTGAGCTTTGCGCGAAGCACCTGCCAGGGCTTGACGGGCAGCGATTGCGCGAGCCAGAGGGACTTTCCCTCGAGCGAGACCGACGGCGTCGCCATGTCGTTCATCGACGCAATGGCGCACACGCCGGTACAGAGCAGCACCTCCGCGCAGCCGCTCTGCGAGGTGAAGACCTCGTTCAGCAGCGACACGACCGTTCCGCCCTTCCACAAAAGCAGGATGCCCAAGATCGGCAGCAGCAGGATACCGAGGCCGCTGTTGAGCATGTAGTTCGGGCTCGCGGTGAAGCGCGCGAGCTCCTTGCCGAAAAGTGCCCCATCGATGCTCCGGCGCTTGACGGCCTTTTCGCGGTACACAGCCTTGCCCGATGCGCCCGACGCGGTCGTGATCTGCAAATAGTTGCGCGAGAGCAGCGTCCACGTCAGCGCAAACAGCGCGAGGATGACCGCCGCGCTCAACAGCATCGCTGTCACATCGCCCGTACCGGTCAGGCCAAAGACGTAGAGCGGGTGCGCCGCACCCTTGATCTTCTCACCGTAGACCGCGGCGTTGGCGACGAGCTGCTCGATGGCCGTCTGCGCCTTGAAGACGAAGAAATAGTAGATGGCAAGCCCCGCGAGCGAGACGATGACCGTGATGAAGCTCTTGTGCTTGAGCTTACGGCTCACCTTCGCCACGACCCAGCCCAGCGCGCACGAGAGCGTGAGCACGAAGATTGAGATGAGCGCCGTCAGCAGCACGCCGCCGAGGAGCGCCATCGGCGCCGCCGAGACCGTGACCCAGTAGACGATGACCGCGGGCAGGATGACGACCGCGGAGTACATGAGGCCCATGAGATAGACCGTCAGCAGCCTCGAGGCCATCAGCGTCCGCACCGGGATGGGTAGAGACAGCAGCAGGTCGTTGTCCTTAGCGAAGTACAGGCCCGAATACGTGTTGAACACGCTGCCGAACGCGCCGAGAAAGATGGCGAGCAGCGACATGAGTGCAAAATAGAGCCAGCCCATCCCCGCCTGCGTAAGCGGCGCACAGAGCGAAACGGAAAGCCCCGTGAACATCCCGCCGATCAGGCCGATCATCAACGCGGCAAAGAGCAGGATATAAACGATAATCCCCGCCGTCGAACGTTTTTTATTGGTTTTGGCATTATAAAAGTAGCTGCGGAAAATTTCCATCAGCTGCTTCTTGACGAGCGTTTTCAGCATGATTCGCCCTCCAGCTCAAGGAAGACCTCCTCGAGCGAGTCGTCGCCCTTGACCTCCTCCATCGTGCCGGAGCGGATGAGCTTGCCGCCCTTGATGATGGCGACCTTGTCGCAGAGTTTTTCGGCCACCTCGAGCACGTGGGTCGAGAAGAAGATCGCGCCGCCCGCGTCGCACACCTCGCGCATCATGCCTTTCAGGATATGTGAAGCCTTCGGGTCGAGGCCGACGAACGGCTCATCCATCAAAATGAGCTTCGGCTCGTGCAGCCACGCCGAAATGATGGCAAGCTTCTGCTTCATGCCGTGGGAATAGGCCGCGACGGGCTGGGCCAGGTCGGTCGTCAGCTCGAAGAGGTCTGCATACTTGCGGATGCGCTCCTGCCGCGCGCTTTCCTCCACACCGAAGATGTCGGCGATAAAATTGAGATACTGGATGCCCGTCATAAACTCGTAGAGGTCGGGGTTATCCGGGATGTAGGCGAGCATCTTCTTGCAGGCGATGGGATCGTCCTGAATGGAGTGCCCGCCGATCGTGATCCTGCCAGAATCGAACTGCTGGATGCCGACGACCGACTTGAGCGTCGTGGTCTTGCCCGCGCCGTTGTGGCCGATGAAGCCGTAGATCTCCCCTGGCGCGATGTGGAGCGACAGATCATCCACGGCTTTCTTTTCGCCGAAGGTCTTGGTCAGGTGTTCAATATAGAGCATAAGGTTCTCCCTCTTTTCTTCTTGCAGCCGTTTCGAATATCTTTGTGATATCAAAATATATATCATGTTATTTCCAACTGTCAAGAGCCATTTTGTAAATGTCAAGTTTGCTTTACTTGTAGGATATCACTGTCGCTCCCATTTGTCAAGTCTGCTTTACATTTTATCTTTGTGATACAGCACGAGCGACACAATACCCATCACCGCCGCATACAGTACGCCGCCAACGGCCCAGATAAACCAGCTATACTGCGGCTGGCCGTTCCCCTTGGGTCCGAAAGTGTAGAACAGGAAGATCGCCGTCACGCTCAGCCAGTAGATGAGCGACACCGTGCTCATTACGCCGCTGCGCGCCTTCTTTTTGCGCGTGTAGTCGCCCTCCTCGAGCAGCTGGTCCATCGCGCCGGTGTACGTTCCGCTCCAGACGAGCACGCCCACGCCGCAGGCGACCAGAAGCAGCAGCGCATCCACCGCCGCCGCGGCGTAAACATCCGCCGGAGCGACGCGCACGAGCAGCGCGGCGACATCGGACGACGCGAGACCGACCCCGAGCATCAGCGGCACGACAGCAAGGATGCACAGCACCACGCCGAGGATTGTACAGCGCGAGGCAGTCGGCTCATAGGCCTTGCGCCGCTCGCGCACCATGCCGCCCACGCCGTACTCGGTCTCAAACGGCTCTTTTTCAAGGAATTCAAACTCCTTCGTCTTCGCCCCGCAGGAGAGGAATATCCCCACCGCAGCGGCAACCAGCGCCAAAATGACGCTCACACCAACCCCTGCGGCCAGATCCTCCGAAATGCCGCCCAGGCCCGCGTCCGCCAGCGCAGCGAGGAAGATGATCACGACCGGCGAGACGATGCACATCGCCACCGCCAGTGCGATCTTCGGCGCGCAGGCCTTGCGCAGCGCAAGGTATCGCGCCGCCTGCTCCATCGTCACTCTCCGCAGCGGCGTTTCGTCCGCCTCAGATTCGACGAACTCCTCTTCTTCGAGTTCGTCCTTCAATAAATAGTCGGTGCTCACGCCAAACAGCCGGCTCATCTGCACCACCTTGTCAAGGTCGGGCACGGACTGCGCGCCCTCCCACTTGGATACCGACTGGCGCGTCACCCCGAGCTGACTTGCCAGCTCCTCCTGCGACCAGCCCGCCTTTTTGCGCAGCGTGATGATTTTATCCGCTAAGATCATATCGTCTTCCTCCTGAATTCTAAGGCGCGGTCCCGCGCCGTCTGGATGGCGTTATCATAGCCTATTTCGCGGTTGCGGGAAAGAAAGCGCACTGTCAAATTTGTCAACCGGCAGTTGCAATCCTTGATTTTTCAAGGTTTTTTCGCCGTGCGCTCCTATTATCCTATGTATCTTCGTCATGATATCATACCGCGGCGCAGAAAAAAAGAGCGTCCCGTTCGGGACGCTCTTTTTAAGGTTTTTTCACACACTTACACGACGGCGAAGAACTTGACAAGGAACAGAGCGGAGATCACGTAGGTCAGAACGCTGACATCCTTAGCCTTGCCGGAGAGCACCTTGACAAAGGTGTAGGAGATGAGGCCCAGGCCGATGGCGTGGCCGATGGAGCCGGAGATCGGCATACCGATGAGCATGATGGACACCGGCAGCATTTGGTCCATGTCGCTGAAGTCCACATTCTTGAGGCCCTGGAGCATCAGAACGCCGACATAGATCAGCGCGGCGGAGGTCGCAGCGCCGGGGATGACGGCGGCGATGGGGGCGAGGAACATGCAGGCGAGGAACAGGATGCCCGCGGTGAGCGCGGTCAGGCCCGTGCGGCCGCCCGCTTCCACGCCAGAGGCGGACTCGATGAACGTGGTGACGGTGGAGGTACCGGTGCAGGCGCCCGCGACCGTACCGATGGCATCGGACAGCAGGGCTTCCTTCATCTGGGGCATGTTGCCGTCCTGATCGACCATGCCGGCGCGGGAGGCCGTACCGACGAGCGTGCCGATGGTATCGAACATATCGATCATGCAGAAGGTGATGACGAGCGTGATGGCGGTGAACCAGCCGATGTTCACGAAGCCCGCAAAGTCAAACTTGAAAAGCGTGGTGGAGACCATGTCGGCGAAAGGCGGGACAAAGCTCGCAGTCGCGAGGCTCGCAAACGGATTGACATGCAGGAAGATGGCGCTGCCCGCCCAGTAGATGACGGACGAGAACAGCATGCCGAGCAGCACTGCCGCCTTCACGCCCTTCTTGGCAAGGACGACCATGACGAAAACGCCGAGGAACGCGGTCGCGACGGTCAGGACCATCGCATCGTAGCCCGAGCCCATGTTGCCCTTGATGATGCTGGGCGTCAGCGCGCCGAAGAAGTCACGCATCATGTAGAACGGGCCGCCGTTTTCAGAGTAGATACCGACGTTGGAGCCGAGGCCCACGTTCATCAGCATCAGGCCGATGGCGGGAGCGATGCCGTAGCGCACGCCGAGAGGAATGGCCTCCACGATCTTCTCACGCACCTTTAAGAGCGTGAGGATGAGGAACACGATACCCTCGACAAGGATGATGACGAGCGCCGCCTGGAACGCGGACTCGTACTCGCACTCGTTGATGACCGCGATGTTGGCGACGACCACCGCGAAGAAGCTGTTGAGTCCCATGCCGGGCGCCATGACGAACGGCTTGTTGGCGAAAAACGCCATGCAAATCGTGCCGATCGCCGAGGCGATGCAGGTGGCAAGGAACACACCGTTCCACAGCGGCGTACCCACTGCAAAGTTGGTCAGCAGGTTCGGGTTGAGCGCGATGATGTAGGCCATGGTCATAAACGTGGTAAGACCGGCAAGGATCTCGGTGCGTACCGTAGTACCGTTGGCCTTCAGCTTAAATAGCTTTTCCATGATTTTCTCCCTTTCTTTTTTGTTTTTCCGCCCGCTTCCTAACAAAAAATTAGGAAGCAAAACAGATTTTCAGTCAATATTATAAACATCCCGACAAGAAATTGCAAGTGTTCTGTTTATTTTTACCACACTTTCTCACTCCGCGCCGAGAGTTCCGCCGGTTTCTGTTGTGTTTTTGTTTGCTTTGCGCTATACTATATTTAGTAAAAATTTGCATTTTGGGAGGTGCATGCCGTGAAGTTGATGGTTTTAGACGGCAACTCCATCATCAACCGCGCCTATTACGGTGTCCGTCCGCTCACCACGCGCGACGGGTTTTTCACCCACGCGATCTTCGGCTTTCTGACGATGCTCGGCCGCTTACTCGACGAGGAAAAGCCCGAGGCGCTGTGCGTCGCCTTCGACCGCCGCGAGCCGACGTTCCGCCACCTCGAGTACGAGGGCTACAAGGCCACGCGCCACGCCATGCCCGAAGAGCTCGCCATGCAGATGCCGGTGCTCAAGGACGTGCTCGACGCGATGAACATCCCCCGCTACGAGCTCGCGGGCTTTGAAGCCGACGATCTGATCGGCACGATCTCGCGCAAGTGCGAAAGCGCAGGCTGGGACTGTGTCGTCGCCACGGGAGACAAGGATTCTTTGCAGCTCGTGACCGAGCACACGACCGTCAAGCTCATTTCCACGCGCATGGGCCAGACCACGACGAAGGACATGACGCCCGAGAGCTTTCGTGAGGTCTACGGCTTTGCGCCCATCCACATTGTCGACCTCAAAGCCCTGATGGGCGACGCGAGCGACAATATCCCCGGCGTGCCGGGCGTTGGCGAGAAGACGGCGATGGCGCTCATCCAGAAATACCAGAGCATCGACGAAATTTACCGGCTGCTCCCCGATATCGAGACCAAGCCGAACGTCATCAAAAAGCTCACCGAGGGCGAGGAGAGCGCACGCCAGAGCTTCCACCTCGCGACCATCGTGACGGACGCACCACTCGAATTTTCTCCGCAGGACAATCTGCGCAAGGTGCCGTCAGACGCGCTCTATCCGCTCTTTATGAAGCTGGAATTTACCAAGCTCATTGACAAATACGGTCTCAAGCCGCCCGCCGACATCCCCGCCGCCGAGGAGCCGGTCGACCTCACCGTGACCGCCGAGGCCGTGACCACGGTGGAAAAGGCCAAGGAATATCTCTCGCTCTTCCGCAAGGCGGAGCATGTGACGCTGCTGGCGCTGCCGGACCTTTCCGGCGTGATCGTCGACTTCGTTGCAGGCGAATCGACCGCCGTCTCTGCCGAGTTCTACTTCAGCCGCTACGAGGGCGACTGGAACGCGCTGCTGCGCGCCCTGTTCTCGGATGATATCAAGAAAGTCAGCCACAACGTCAAGGACTTGCAGCGCACACTCCTCGAAAACGGTCTTCCCATTGACGGCTTCATCTTCGACGTCGCGCTCGCAGGGTACCTGCTCGACGCGACGGCGGGCAAGTACGATATCGCGTCGCTCTTCGCCGCCTACTTCCACCGGACGCTCGCCGAGCCGAAGCACTTAAATCCAGACGCTTTCTCGATGCTCGGCGACACGGCCGAGGCCGAGACGGCGTTCCACGTCTATACCAGCGCCGTCGATGCGCTGTATGAGGCCTTTGCCCCCGAACTTGAGAAGCGCGAGTTGCACGAGCTTTATTATAAAGTGGAGCTGCCCCTCTGCGCCGTGCTCGCGCGCATGGAGCACGCGGGCATGCGCGTGGACGCGAACGCTCTCGCGGCCTTCGGCAGCGAAATGGAAGTGCAGCTCAAGACGCTCGAGCAGCACATCTATGAAGAGTCCGGTGGGCCGTTCAACATCAATTCCCCCAAGCAGCTCGGCGAGGTGCTCTTTGAGCGCTTGCAGCTCCCGCACGGCAAGAAGACGAAGACCGGCTGGTCGACGAACGCGGACGTGCTCGAAAAACTGCGGTGGGAGAATCCCATCGTCGAAGAGGTTTTGCAGTACCGCCAGTACGCGAAATTCCGCTCGACCTACTGCGACGGTCTTTTGAAGGTCATCGCGCCCGACGGGCGCATCCACACGAGCTTCCAGATGACCGTCACGGCGACGGGCCGTTTGAGCTCGACCGAGCCGAATTTGCAGAATATCCCCACGCGCACGCAGCTCGGCAGCGAATTCCGCCGCATGTTCGTCCCCGCAGACGGCTGCGTGCTCGTCGACGCGGACTACAGCCAGATCGAGCTGCGGCTGCTCGCGCACATCGCGGACGACGAGGCGATGAAGCAGGCGTTTCTGACCGGCGAGGACATCCACACCGTCACGGCCGCGCAGGTCTTCGGCGTGCCGACTGATCAGGTCACCAAGCAGATGCGCTCGCACGCGAAGGCCGTCAACTTCGGCATCGTATACGGCATTTCCGCCTTCTCGCTCGCGCAGGACATCGGCGTGCCGGTGTACGAGGCGAAGGAATATATCGAGACGTACTTTGAGCGCTTCCCCGGCATCCGCCGCTATATGGATGAGGTCGTCGCGCAGGCGAAGGAGCGCGGCTATGTCGAAACACTGATGCACCGCCGCCGCGCGCTGCCCGAGCTGGCGGCGAGCAACTTCAATACCCGTTCGTTCGGCGAGCGTGTCGCGCGCAACATGCCCATCCAGGGCACGGCCGCGGACGTCATCAAGCTCGCAATGGTGCGCGTGGACGAGCGGCTGCACAAGGAAAACTTAAAGGCAAAGCTCATTTTGCAGGTGCACGACGAACTCATCGTCGAGTGCCCGGAGGAGGAAAAGGAGACGGTCGCACGGCTCCTCACCGAGGAGATGGAGGGCGCAGTGCACCTCTCCGTTCCCCTGACCGCCGAGGCCCACTGGGGCAAAAACTGGCTGGAAGCCAAATGACCGGAGGAAACCAATGGAACAGTTAAAGAAAAAAGTCCGCATCGTGCCGATGACGAACGAATATTTGAATGACGTTGCCGAACTTGAGCGCACATGCTTCTCGACCCCCTGGTCGCGCAACATGCTCGCAGAGGAGCTTGAAAACGCGTGCTCGGCCTTCTTAGTCGCGCTGGATGCAGAAAACGGCAGCGTCGTCGGCTACGCGGGGCTGCTCGCCGTCGCGGACGAGGGCTGCATCACCAAGA
>CEAC01003364.1_pt1 | contig 10869 bp, 9 predicted proteins | sample 557411 | NCBI WGS metagenome assembly CEAC01 (sample SAMEA3182094, study PRJEB8094) | gut metagenome | biome: human; feature: gut; material: Stool; isolation source: human stools | place: Canada | collected 2012-02-21
GGTTCTTATGTCAAAGACTGCATCGACCCCGACACCTGGTGCAAGAACAACGGCTATGAGGTGACAGGCTGTCAGGTTCCGCAATATCCGCAGGGAGCCTGTCCGTATGGCTCTGGTTATTACAAAAGCTGTGAGACCGACAATATCCGCGCCTGCAAGGAGCTTGGCTACAGCCTGACCTGTGAGGCTGGGAAAGTCGGCGACACCAATCAGAGCTGCCCTTATAACGAGAGCTATAAGAAATGCGTGTGCAATCCCTGCAGCGGATATGGCTATACGGCCTCTGAAGCGAATGCGCAGGGATATACGCCGGGCGAAGTGTGCAATTCTTGCGGAACGATGAAATACAAACGCAGTACCAATGCCTGCGACGGCTTCAAGGAATGCACCGACGGGGGAGCCGCCGGCGCCGAGGTCTGCTATTCCGGAAGCCTCAAGAAATTCTCCGAATGCAAAGAAGTCTGCGATCCCTGCCCCTATACCGACAACGGAGGGAATCCTCCCTTCGATAACTATCAGTACATATACACAGGAACAACAAATTGCGGCGAAAGCTGCTATGGCTGGTGCATCACAAGCGGAACCGAAAGATACAGTACCGGATGCAGCTGCATCTCCGACGGAAGCGGAGGCTATTCTTTGCGTGTCGGACAGTATACGGAATACTACACCAACGACGTATATGAGAAAACGGAAGATACAAGTTACACTTATTCCTCCTATACCTCTTCGTCTGCATGTGAAAGAGATATAGAGGAATATTCAGGTTACGGACATATGTGTTCCGGCGGTCCAGTAGGAGGCGGAAGCCACCGAAGCTGCTGGTAAAAAAAAGTCCTCCGTTACCGGAGGACTTTTTAACGATTATTGCGAGAAGTTTTATTTCTAATCAAAAGTTAGCGTGTCAAACCCTTAGAAATAATCTGTGCACCCGTTTCGGCAGCATTTACGGCCGCCCGGGCTTTCTCGGCAGAAACCTGACGATAAGAACCGTCAGCCTGCAATTCCAAACCGTTGTTTGCCAAAATTTTATTTGACAACATATTTTTATGAGCATCAGCTTCATGGGATACGGACGATCCCAAACCGTTATATCCTCGCGAAATCAAAATCTGTGCGGCCAGAGAAAGAGCCGGATCCGAAGATCTTTCCTTTCCCCGTGCTATGCTTTTAACGCCGCCTTTCAAAGAAAACTCTTTTCCCTGCGGCAAATTAGCCATGTTAACCATAAAACTTCTCCTAAGATTTTTATTATTCTTGCTTATCTCTTTTGTCTATTATCGCAATATAATTGTCTTTTGTCAATATTTAAACTGGCTTTTTCTCAAAATATAAGGCGATAAAACGATTTTTCTGTTCGTAATTTTAATCTTTATACAATATACTGCATACAAATCAATAAAATATCCTTAACAAATAACAGTTTAATGGGAAAAAAATGTCTTTATTTAAGTCAATTGCCACTTTCGGAGGATTCACGCTCGTCAGCCGCATTACCGGATTTGCCCGGGATATGATTCTTGCCAATTTCCTCGGTGCCGGTGCCGTATCCGACGCCTTTTTCGTTGCTTTCAAACTGCCAAATCTGTTTCGCAGCCTGTTTGCCGAAGGCGCTTTCACTACCGCTTTTGTTCCCATGTTGTCCCACAAACTGGTAACCGACGGACGCGAAGAATCCATTCGTTTTGCCTCCCAGGCCATTTCCGTCCTCACTTTCTTTCTTACCCTTTTTGTTATTCTGATGGAATTCTGCATGCCCTGGGTGGTTGAACTGATGGCCCCGGGCTTTGCTTCCGATCCGCAAAAAATGGCTTTGTCGGTCGAACTCTCCCGCATCACTTTTCCGTTTTTGCTGTTTATTTCGATTGTTTCTTTTCAGTCCGGCATTTTAAACTCTTTCGGCAAATTTGCCGGGCCGGCCGCAGCACCGGTTATCCTCAATCTGACAATGATTGTTGCCGTTTTTGCTTTTGTTCCCTTTGGCGAAACCCCTGCCCACGGCATTTCCTGGGGCGTAACCATTGCCGGTCTGCTTGAAATTCTCTGGCTGCACTTTTTTCTCCGGCGGATTGACGTCAGCGTCAAACCGCAGTTCAACATCCGCCGCCTGCTGCATAATGCTGAAATCAAAACCCTGTTCAAACGTATTGCTCCCGGCGTTCTCGGAGCCGGCGTCTATCAGATTAACATGGTGGTTGACACCATTGTTGTTTCGCTGGTCGGAACCGGAGCCATCTCCTGGCTCTACTATGCCAACCGCATTCAGCAGCTGCCGCTCGGCGTGGTTGGCGCAGCTATCAGCGTTGCCTTGCTGCCGATACTCTCCCACCACCTCAAAGCCGGAGAAATCGAAGCAGCCCGTCACAGCCAAAACAAAGCGGTTGAATACGGCGCCCTGCTTTCCATTCCGGCAACGGTTGCCCTGATTGTTCTGGCTTATCCGATTATAGATATTCTTTTCCGCCACGGACGTTTCACCGCCGAAGATTCGGTTATGACCGCCCGGGCAGTTATCGCCTACTCCGTCGGTCTGCCCTCTTACGTTATGGTTAAAGCCCTTGCGCCGAACTTTTTTGCCCGCGGCGATACCAAAACCCCGGTCAAATACAGCATTGTTGTCATGATTGCCAACCTGTCGCTCAGCATAGCTTTGATGATTCCTTTCGGCCATGTCGGCGTGGCTTCGGCAACTTCCGTCGCCTCTTTCGTCTCGCTCTACCAATATCTTCGCGGCCTGAAAAAACGCGGTTATTGGAGCTATTCCGCCGAGCTGAACCGCAAAATTCTCAAAATCACGCTCTGCTCGCTGGTAATGGGCGGAGTTATTTATTTGGGAGAACTCGGCATAACCTGGAAGTTTGACAATTGGCTGCTGCTGTCTTACGGCATAAAAATTCCGCTTTTCGCCGGATTATGCATTTTGGGTGTTGCAACTTTCTGCGTAATGGCTAAACTAACCGGTGTGCTTTGTTTAACCGACATTCTTAAAATGCTTTCGTCACGGGGAAAGAAAAATGCTCAAAAACAAGCTTAAAAACTGGCTTTTGCAACAATACGGCAAACTGCGGCAAATCCGCCTGCCGAAATTTTCTTTTGATGCCATGGTTGACCGCGGAATGAACTTTCTTGCGACCTGGTGGAACACACTGGTTCTTCTGCTTGCCGCGCTGGTTTTTCTTTATTATCCTATCGGCGGACTGCTCATCAGCAACATTGACCGCACCACCGATTATGAAATTGATGAAAAACACCCTGAACAATCCAGCAGCGTGGAAATGATTTCTTTTCTGGTCAACCGTGAAGTAAACGAAAAAATCTGGACGCCGAACCTGCCGTTTTTCTACCCCTCTTATTTCCTTGACAATATGCCTAATTTTCAGCTCGGCATTTTTGACGCCCTAAATAAATTTACTTCTTCTTTTGCCAAAAGAATTGATAAAAAGATTACCGTGGAAGATGAACCTTCCGACCTGCGGGCCGCGGCGGAATTGCTGCGTTACCCCGGAACCGTCTGGATGTTTTCCGCCGAAAACAAACTGTTGCTGGCACCGTCGGCCAACAACCAGTACCGCAAAGCTCGCCGCCACCTGATTAATTACAACAAAAGCCTCAGTGCCGGCAGCGAAGTCTTTTACAAAAGCCCGGCAGACCTCGCTTACCTGCTCCGCAAATCCAAAATAAACCTTGGCAAAAGCAGCGCCGCTCTTGAAACCCGAATCCGGGAGGAAAGTTCTTCCTGGTGGGACACCAAAGCCGATAACATTTTCTATTATCAGCAGGGCAAAGCCTATGCTTATTACCTGCTTTTCAAAGCGCTCGGCAATGATTATAAAAACATCATCGTTTCCGCCGGACAATATCAAAACTGGATAAGCCTGATCAAAGCTCTGGAAGACGCCTCGTCCGTCCAACCGGCCATTGTCCGCAACGGCGAGCTGAACAGCCTGACCGCACCCAACCACCTGAGTTATTTAAACATGTACATCGTGAAAGCCCGCAATCTGCTTGCCCTGATTGCCGAAGCTTTAAACGAACAAGCCCCTGCAAGGAAATAAAATGCTGATTGAAACACAAGAAACCCCTGACCGCAATGTCTTAAACTTTTTTCCGCCGGTTCGGATTCTGAAAAGCGGAACCGCCGAATTCGTTGATGCCAAATCCCTGCGCAAGTCACCGCTGGCCGAGCAGATTTTTGACCTCGGCGGCATAAAATCATTGTTTATGACGGCAGAAATGATCTCCGTCACCAAAGAAGACGAAGCCGACTGGGAAGAACTCAAACCGCAGATTCTCGCCGAAATTATGGACTATGCCGCTCTTGGCGACGAAGCCGTCATCGAAACGCCGGAAACGGCTGCCGACGAAACAGACGTCGTCAACCGCATTATCGGACTGATTAATGCGCGCATCCGCCCGGCTGTCAAACAGGACGGAGGCGACATCGTTTTCAAAAACTTCGCAGACGGAATTGTCTATGTCGAAATGCGCGGCAACTGCGCCGGCTGTCCTTACGCTATGATTACCCTTAAAGAAGGAGTCGAAAGGGTTCTCAAATCCTATATCCCTGAAGTCAAAGAAGTCAGAAATTTTGAAAACAGCGAAGCATGAAAACATTAACCGCCGTCACAGCCCTGATTCTGAGCGTCCTTTTTATCTGCGGCGCCAAAGCGCCGGATACTCCCGTTTATGAATACAAGGTTGACGGCATTTATATCCATGACATCACGGTTGCCGAACTGGAAGACTTTTACCGGATATACGGCTATAAAGACTACATTTACATGCGGGACTGGATTTATCCGCCGATTTTTCTCACCCGTCTCCCCCGCGACTTCCGCTCAATTAAAGACCCGCAAAAACGCAACAAGCTCTTCTTGCAAATCGTCGGCCCTCTGGCTCTGAAACTTGGCGAAGAACTCAGTGAAGAGCGGCTGCATATCCGCCTGCTGGAAGACCGCTTCCAAAAACAGCACGACCTCACTGCGGAAGAAGAAAAATTTCTTGAACAGCAGGCGGAAAAATATGACATTTTCACCCGCCTCACGGGAGAACGGCGTTATGCTTACATTTTCAAAGAACTGCTGCTCCGCGTCAACAAACTGCCGCCTTCTCTGCTGATGGGCGCCGCTGCCATTGAAAGCAACTGGGGCACCAACCGCCCGGCCAACGAAGGCAATTCGCTTTACCGCGAACTGTTGTGGTACTCAAACGAACCCGGACTGATTCCCGAAGACGAAACCGAAGACAACAGCTACAAATACAAAATTTTCCCTTCGTTGCTGGCCTCCATGCGCTCATACACCCATAAAATCAACTCCGGCGTAAATTATGAACAGCTGCGTTTTCTGCGCGCCGAAATTGAAAACCGTGACAAACCCGTCACCGGCAAAGCGCTTGCCAATGCCATGATTTTCGACACCAATCTCCGGAATTTTGCCGGTTTACTTGAATATACCATGACTTTTTACGAACTGACGAATTTTGATGAGGCAACGCTGGGGGACATTGACTGGCTGGACGCAAAAATTCCGGACGCGGAAAAATAATGGTTGCTCGACAAAATTTTGTAACAAAAGATTAATTACACTTTTCATTTAATTTATTTTATGATAAGAAATAGATAGTTAATTAAAGCGAGTGCAGAAAAAAATGACAAAACTCGGCCTGACAATGCAAGATGTTAACCGCCTGTCTCACGACTTGTCTGTTGAGAACAAAGCAGCTGCGGCCCAAAAAATCTCCGCCTATTATGACGGAACCGACATCAGCGAGCGCGGGCGCAAACTGGCGGAAGACATTTTCCGCATTATGGTTGAAGATGTTCAGGTCAAAGTCAGGGAAGTCCTTTCCGAAAGTTTGAAAAACTGCAAGTCAATTCCCCGCGATATCACCGTCAAACTGATTAACGATCAGGACAGCGTTGCCGTTCCTTTCATCAAATATTACGCCAACCTCACCAAAGAAGACCTGATCAGCATTATCGAAGCGCAGAGCAGCAACAAACAGAAAGCGGTCGCCCAGCGCAAAAATCTGCCGGAAGACGTCTCGCAGTATATTGTTGACAAATGCTCGGAAGATGTCGTCGGCGTTCTCATCTCCAATGAAAGCGCCAATATCGTTGAAAAGACCTACGATTCGATTATTGATAAATATTCCGACAGCGACAATATCAAAAAACACCTGGTTTATCGTTCCGACCTGCCGGTTTCGGTCATTGAAAAGATTGTCAGTTCCCTTTCCGACGAACTGCAGAAACGTTTGATTACCACCCATAATCTGCCCAATAACATTGCCACCGACATTGTTGAACAGGTTAAGGAAAAAACCACGCTGCGCATTTCGGAAGAATACAGCTCAGATAAACAGATTGAAGAACTGGTTCACCAGCTTTACGCCTCCAATCACCTGACGCCGTCACTGGTTGTGCGTTCAATCTGCATGGGCGATTTGAAATTTTTTGAATATGCGCTGGTTTACCTTTCCAACACTCCGCTGCTGGAAGTCCGCAAAATATTGTTTAACCTGCAGGTTGACTTTATGATTCGCAATCTGCTCCGCAAGGCATTTATCCCCAAGAGTATGTTCCCCGCGGTTTTCAGCGCCCTGAACGTCATCCGCGACATTCGCTTCGGCTGCCAGAAGAGCGATCGTGCTTCTTTCATTCACAAAGTGATTGAACGCATTCTTTCGATAAGCTCCACCAGCGAGGAATTAAGCGAAGATGATGTCAATTACCTCATTTCAAAAATCAGTTAATTGATTATTTTTTAACTAAATGCGTATAGACTATACCCTTGTAAAGGGAAGGAGGCGGCCTTTGGTGTCGACGAATACGCGAAATTTAAGTTCCATTCTTGAGCTGAGCGATTTAATGCTGGCAGAGGCCAACCATGCCGAAATCGTCGAAAAAATAATGGATACCGCCGCCGACATGTGTGACGCGGACGGCTGGTTTTTCTACAATGTCAATGATGATAAGTTTCTAACCCTTTCATACAGCGTCAACAAAAGCCTGAAAATCACCCGCCGCGGCTCAGACAATCTGGTCTATGCTCCGACCGTTTTTCTGCCCGAAATCAAAAACCAGCCGCAGAAATCCATTGCCGCCGCCTGTTTTTTCAGCAAAGGCGTCATTAATTCCAATAACATCTACGCCGACAATAAATTTGACAACAGTTTTTTCGCCGAGTTTGACGAAGACAACAATTATGCCACCGTCTCCGTTCTCAGCATTCCGGTAACCACCCGCCGCGGCTACGTTGTCGGCATTGCGCAGTTTGTCAATCCGCGGGACGAAAGCGGACGCACCCTGACCTTTACGCTGGACACCCAGAAAAACACCATTTCAATCTGCAAGCTCATCGGTCTTCTGCTGGAAAACAAAATGCTTAATGAGGCCTACGGACAGCTGCTGGAATCTTTCATTGAAGTTCTGGCCCGGGCCATTGACGCCAAATCGCCTTATACCGGAGCCCACTGCCAGCGCGTGCCCGTTATTGCCCGCCTGCTGGCTACCGCCGCCGTTCAGGAAGACAGCGGCCCGCTGCGTGACTTTGAAATGAGCGGCGACGACTGGTACACGCTGCATATTGCCTCCTGGCTGCATGATTGCGGCAAAGTCACAACACCGGAATATATCGTTGACAAAGCCACCAAGCTGGAAACCATCTACAACCGCATTCATGAAATACGCAGCCGCTTTGAGATTCTGCGCCGCGACGCACATATCGACTACCTGAAAAAGCGCCTGGCCAATACGGACACGCCGGAGAACCTGCAGGCCGAATTTGTCGCCAAAGTCAGACAGCTGGAAAAAGATTACGATTTTATCGCCCAGTGCAACATCGGCGATAAAGATATGACCGAGCGTGACTTTGCCGAACTGGACAGGATTTCCCGCATCACCTTCACCCGTTACTTCAACCGTATGAAAGGGCTCTCCTGGGCAGAACGCGACCACATCAAAAACCCTGAAATTTACGAACAACCGGGTGTTGAAAATCTTCTTCAGGACCGGGGCGACCTGCTCTTTGACCAATATAACCGCGGCGAACTCTATAACCTGAAAATCCCGCACGGAACCATCAACAAAGAGGAACGGGAAAAGATCAACGAACACATTGTTGTCACCATCGATATGCTCAAGGCTCTGCCTTTCCCTAAAGAACTCTCAAAAGTCGTTGAATATGCCGGCGCCCACCACGAGCGCATAGACGGCAAAGGCTATCCCAACGGCCTCACCGGCGACCAAATGTCCATTCCTGCCAAAATTATGGCCATTGCCGACATTTTTGAAGCGCTTACCGCCAACGACCGCCCATATAAAGAGCCGAAAAAACTCTCGGAAGTTCTGGCCATTATGCGCGACATGAAAAACAACGGACATATCGATCCCGACCTTTACAAGGTTTTCATCACCAGCAAAGTTTACTTGGACTACGCCGAACAATATATTTCACCGGAACAGATTGATGAAATTAACCCCGATGACTATTTATAAATAAGACACTGACGGAGAAACAAGCATGAGTAACTTAAGAATTGAACCAGTTCTGTGCCGGGCCGGCACCATGGACAATTACGCCTGGCTGCTCACCGATGAAGAAACGGGACAAAGCGCCGTGGTTGACCCCTCCGAAGCGGCGCCGATTATTGCCAGATGCAAAGAATTGGGCATCAAACCGCAATATATCTTCAACACCCATCACCATTACGACCATACCGACGCCAACCTGGAACTGAAAGCGCTTTACGGCGCACAGGTTATCGGCGGAGCAGCCGACCTCAACCGTATTCCGGGCATAGACATCGGCCTGAATGACGGAGATACGTTCAGCCTCGGCAGCTCCCGCGCCGAAATTATCCGCGCTGACGGTCACACCATCGGCCATATTCTGTGGTATTTTCCTGAAGCTAAAGCCCTCTTCACCGGCGACACGCTGTTTAACCTTTGCATCGGCGGTCTGTTTGAAGGCAGCGCCGAACAAATGTTTGCCACACTGAATAAAATCAAAGAACTCCCGAACGACGTCAAATTCTATCCCGGTCATGAATATACCATTCACGGCATCGGCTTCGCTCAATACTTCAACCCCAACAGCCAGCTGCTTAAACAATATGTGGAAGAGGCCATGGGCAAAATCAAACAGGGAAAACCGGTCGCACCGGTAACCCTCGGTCTGGAAAAACACTGCAATCCTTATCTTCAGGCCGTCACCCCTGCCAGTCTGAACAAACTCTGCAGCATGTAGAAAAAAATTAGACAAAATTATTTTTTTATGATAGTATTATCTCATATCTAACCATCAGGACGATTGGCACATGAAAGTTCTATCCAAAGCCGAAAGGGAAAACCAATATCGCAAACGAGCCGACGCGGCCACCCGCAAAGCTGCCTCGCCGAACACGGACAAGCGGCAGGCAACCCTCCGGAAAATAAAGGAACGGCTGCAACAGCTGAACTACGTCATTAACGACGAAAAAGCTTTGGAAGAAATCATCGGCGATGACAATAAACTGAACCTGGATAAAATCGGCATTCTGAGCGAAAGGGGTATCATTTCGCTTAACGAAAAAGAACTGGAAGCCGAAACGCCGCAGATTGAATTTTCTTTTGACAAGCATAATCCGACTTTTGAAGACGCATACACGGATTCTTTCGCTTCCGGACAGCCGCTTCTGTCCCAAACCGAGGAACTGCGCCCTGCTCCCAAAATCAAAATCTTCAGCATCAGCGAAGAATTGCCCGAACTTCCGCAATCCAGAGAAAGACAAACGCCTGCCTCCCGGACTACCGAATCAAACGAATCCAATACGCGGCAGGAAAACGACACCACCCGCAGAATAGATGAGCTGCTTGCCCGTCGCGAGCAAAAAAACAAAACGGCCCCAAAGGAAGACACACCGCCGGCCCCGGCAAAAGAAACCGCTCCCGAAAAGAAAGAAAAACCCGAAGCTTCTGATCACTCCGAAGAACCCTCATGGATTAAGGGCTATCCCGCTTCACTGAAAAAATGGTGCGAAACCGCCGTTGATAAAAAAACCGGAGAACCCAAACGCGAAATTAAAGAAGTTCGGGTGCAAACCGATGAAAACCGGGAACCTGCGTCCGTGGAAATCGAAGTCCGCCCGCTGAGCCCGATTGCCCGCAAACGCGGCGATGCCGGCGCCGTCTATACGGTGAAAAAAGCGCCACAGCCGGATAAAATCGACGTCACCGTCAAAAACCCCGAAGCCGGCAAACCGCTCAGCTACGACTACCTTTACGCCCTGGTCAAAGCCGCCCGCGACAACGGAGCCGACACCATTGAATTCAACAATATTCGTACGCCGGAATTCCGTGACAAACTGCTGGCCGCCGCTCTGCAATTTAAAATGAAATTAAAGAACCCGCCCGGCGTCATCAATTTGGAAGCCGAACATCTGCAAAGCATACCGCCCGGCTGCCGCCAATACCTGACCAAACATAACGAAGCGGCCAAAAAGGCGCTGCAAAAAATGGGCCGGGAAATAGTCCCCGAAAAAGGAACCAAATTCGGCCAAGGGCCCAAAGCAGAAGAACGGACACATACCGAAAAAGTCTTCATCGAATCAACGCAGATGGAAGAAAAACTCGCCAAAACCGAAAGATTTATGCGGCAGCAGGAAAAACGGGTCAATTCCCCTTCAACCGCCGAATATGACCAAAATCCGGAACGCGGCAATCGTGACCCGTCCAAACGCAACAATAAAAGAAACAGAAAAACATTCAGCTATCACAAAGGTAAAGAGATATAAATTAAAAACAAAACCCCGCCGGACGAAAACGGCGGGGTTTCTTAAAGCGGAAGACCAAACCTTCATCTTATTGCTCAAAGATATCATCATTGG
>CEAC01000019.1_pt1 | contig 10797 bp, 9 predicted proteins | sample 557411 | NCBI WGS metagenome assembly CEAC01 (sample SAMEA3182094, study PRJEB8094) | gut metagenome | biome: human; feature: gut; material: Stool; isolation source: human stools | place: Canada | collected 2012-02-21
ATCGTAGACAATGCAGATACCCAGCGGAGCAATTCGTGGGTATCGTAGACATTGCAGATACTTAGCGGAGCAATTCATGGGTATCGTAGACAATGCAGATACCCAGCGGAGCAATTCATGGGTATCGTAGACAATGCAGATACCCAGCGGAGCAATTCGTAGGTATCGTAGACAATGCAGATACCCAGCGGAGCAATTCGTTGGTATCGTAGGCTACTGAGAGAAATACAAACGTCGCAAAAGCGGCAGAATGTGAGGAAAGAATGAAGGCATTTTTGATTTTGGAAGATGGAACGGTGTTCGAAGGAACGCACATCGGTGCAGACAAAGAGATCATCAGTGAAATCGTATTTAACACATCCATGGCCGGATATCTGGAGGTCCTGACGGATCCGTCCTATGCAGGACAGGCTGTATGCATGACTTACCCCCTGATCGGTAACTATGGCATATGCAGGGATGACTGCGAGTCGGAGAGACCCTGGCCGGATGGATTCATCGTCAGAGAGCTTTCACGTATTCCCAGCAACTTCCGCTGTGACTGCACAATACAGGAATACTTAGAGGAGAACGGTGTGCCCGGTATCGCCGGTATCGATACCCGTGCGTTGACCAAGGTCCTGCGTGAGAAGGGTACCATGAACGGCATGATCACCACCAACGAAGCCTATGACCTGAACGAAGTACTTCCGAAGCTGAAGGAGTATACCACAGGCAAGGTCGTGGAAAAGGTGACCTGCAAGGAAAAATATGTGGTAGCGCCTACCACGGAGCTGGCACAGAACGGACCGCTCTCCGGTGCAGCGCGTTTTGATAAAGAAGCTTATGAAAAAGGTGTCAGAGAGCCTAAGCCGGCACTGGTAACGGAGCTGTCCGGACAGGGACTGAAGGTAGCTCTGTTAGACCTGGGAGCCAAGAGAAATATTGCCAGATCCCTGGCAGAGAGAGGCTGTGAGGTGACCGTATACCCCGCAGGAACTCCCGCACAGGAGATCATTGATGATAATCCAGACGGTATCATGTTAAGTAACGGACCGGGGGACCCCAAGGAGTGTACCGGTGTGATCGCCGAGATCAAAAAGTTATACGATACCGAGATTCCTATTTTCGCAATCTGTCTGGGACATCAGCTGATGGCTCTGGCTACCGGCGCAGATACCCATAAAATGAAATACGGACACAGAGGAGGCAATCATCCGGTAAAGGATCTGATGACCGGAAGAGTATATATTTCCTCTCAGAACCACGGCTATGTGGTAGATACCGATAAACTGGATCCGTCCGTAGCGGTTCCCGCATTCATCAATGTCAACGACGGTACCAACGAGGGTCTGTCCTACACCGGCAAGAATATTTTCACCGTACAGTTCCATCCGGAAGCATGTCCGGGACCCCAGGACTCCGGTTACCTGTTTGACCGGTTCATTCATATGATGAGAGGAGAGAACTAAGATGCCCAAGAATCCTAATGTAAAACGAGTAATGGTAATCGGCTCCGGTCCTATTGTCATCGGACAGGCAGCGGAATTCGACTATGCAGGTACCCAGGCCTGCCGTTCCCTGAAGGAAGAGGGAGTAGAGGTAATCCTGGTGAACTCCAACCCTGCGACCATCATGACCGATAAAGATATCGCAGATAAGGTATATATTGAGCCCTTGAACGTAAAGGTTCTGGAGCAGATCATTGAAAAGGAAAAGCCCGACAGCATTCTCCCCACCCTGGGAGGACAGGCTGGTCTGAATCTCGGCATGGAGCTGGAGGAGTCCGGGTTCCTGGCAGCTCACAATGTAAAGCTGTTAGGTACTACCGCAGCTACCATTCGTAATGCGGAAGGACGTCAGGAGTTCAAGGATCTGATGGAGCGTATCGGCGAGCCCTGTGCAGCATCCAAGGTCGTTGAGAACGTGGAAGACGGTGTGGAATTCACCAACACCATCGGCTATCCTGTTGTACTGCGTCCTGCTTATACCCTGGGCGGTTCCGGCGGTGGTATCGCACACAATCAGGTAGAACTGGAAGAGATCCTGGAGAACGGTTTACGTCTGTCCCGTGTAGGACAGGTACTGGTAGAGCGTTGTATCGCGGGCTGGAAAGAGATCGAGTACGAAGTAATGCGTGACAGCGCAGGCAACTGCATCACCGTATGTAACATGGAGAACATCGATCCCGTCGGCGTGCATACCGGAGACAGTATCGTAGTAGCGCCTTCCCAGACGCTGAGCGACAAGGAGTACCAGATGTTACGTACTTCCGCTCTGAAGATCATCAACGAACTGCAGATCACCGGTGGATGTAACGTACAGTTTGCACTGCATCCCACCAGTTTTGAATATTGTGTTATCGAGGTGAATCCCCGTGTCAGCCGTTCTTCCGCACTGGCAAGTAAGGCGACCGGTTACCCCATTGCGAAGGTAGCAGCGAAGATCGCACTGGGCTTTACTCTGGATGAGATCAAAAATGCCATTACCCACAAGACCTATGCCAGCTTCGAGCCGACACTGGATTACTGTGTAGTAAAGATCCCCAGACTGCCTTTCGATAAATTTATCACTGCAAAACGTACTCTGACCACACAGATGAAGGCAACCGGTGAGGTTATGAGTATCTGCAATAACTTCGAGGGAGCACTGATGAAGGCTATCCGTTCCCTGGAACAGCATGTGGACTGCCTGCGCAGCTATGATTTCAGCACTTTGTCTGTGGAGGAACTGTTAGAGCGTCTGAAGATCGTGGATGACCAGAGAATCTATGTGATCGCTGAAGCAATCCGTAAGGGTATCAGTTATGAACAGATCCACGACATTACAAAGATCGACCTGTGGTTCATTGACAAGATCGCCATTCTGACCGAGATGGAGCATGCACTGGAGACACAGCCTCTGACAGTGGATCTGCTGAAGGAAGCCAAGAGAATCGAGTTCCCGGATAACGTCATCGCAAGACTGACCGGCAAGACCGAGAAAGAGATCAAGAAGATGCGTTATGACAACGGCATTAAGGCTGTTTACAAGATGGTAGACACCTGTGCCGCAGAGTTCGCAGCTTCCACTCCTTATTATTACTCCGTATTCGGCGGCGAGTGCGAAGCCAAGGAGACCACCGGACGCAAGAAAGTCCTGGTACTGGGTTCCGGTCCTATCCGTATCGGACAGGGTATCGAGTTCGACTATTGTTCCGTACATGCTACCTGGGCATTCTCCAAGGCAGGCTATGAGACCATTATCATCAATAATAACCCGGAGACCGTAAGTACCGACTTCGATATTGCGGACAAGCTGTATTTCGAGCCCCTGACTCCGGAAGATGTGGAATCTATTGTAAATATCGAGCATCCCGATGGTGCTGTGGTACAGTTCGGCGGACAGACCGCTATCAAGCTGACCGAGAGCCTGATGAAGATGGGCGTGCCCATCCTGGGCACCAAAGCGGAGGATGTAGATGCCGCTGAGGACAGAGAACTGTTCGACAAGATTCTGGAAGAGACCGAGATCCCCCGTGCAGCCGGCGGTACCGTATACACCGCAGAGGAAGCTAAGGCGGTTGCCAACAGACTGGGCTATCCCGTACTGGTACGTCCTTCCTATGTATTGGGCGGACAGGGCATGCAGATCGCTATCTCCGATGAAGAGATTGAAGAGTTCATGGAGATCATCAACCGTATCGCACAGGATCACCCGATCCTGGTAGATAAGTATTTACAGGGTAAGGAGATCGAGGTCGATGCTGTATGCGACGGTATCGATATTCTGATTCCCGGTATCATGGAGCATATCGAGAGAACCGGTATCCATTCCGGAGACAGTATCTCCGTATATCCGGCTCCGACCATTGATAAAGTAGTAAAAGAGAAGATCGCAGAGTACACCAGAAGACTGGCAAAGGCACTGCATGTCAAGGGACTGATCAATATCCAGTTCATTGCCATCGGTGAGGATGTATATGTCATTGAGGTTAACCCCCGCTCTTCCCGTACCGTACCTTATATCAGCAAGGTAACCGGTATTCCTATCGTGGATCTGGCTACCGAAGTGATCATCGGCAAGACCATCCGTGAGCTTGGATACGAGCCCGGCTTACAGCCTGAGGCAGAGTATTTTGCCATCAAGATGCCCGTGTTCTCCTTCGAGAAGATCCGTGGTGCCGAGATCAGCTTAGGACCGGAGATGAAGTCCACCGGTGAGTGCCTGGGTATTGCCAAGAGCTTCAACGAGGCACTGTATAAGGCATTCCTGGGAGCAGGTGTAGAACTGCCCAAGTATAAGAACATGATCATCACCGTAAAGGATGCGGATAAGGGAGAAGCAATCGAGATCGGAAGACGTTTCGAGAAGCTGGGATACACTATCTATGCTACCAGAAGTACCGCAGCTGCTCTGAATGAGGCAGGTGTGAAGGCGAGAAAGGTCAACAAGATCTCTCAGGAATCCCCGACTGTTATGGACCTGATCCTGGGACACAAGATCGACCTTGTCATCGATACCCCTACCCAGGGCCGCGACAAGACCAGAGACGGCTTCCTGATCCGCCGTACCGCTATCGAGACCGGTATCTACTGCATCACCGCAATGGACACCGCCAATGCTCTCGTGACCAGCATGGAGCATATGAACGATTGCAAGGAACTGACACTGGTGGATATTGCACAGCTGTAAAATATTAAATAGAAACATATCAGGACAGTGGAGTTGTGAAAGCGGCTCCACTGTTTATGTTTATGACAGAAAATGTGGACGTAAAATAAAATCTGTGAGAAAAGCACATAATAGGCGTATGGTAAATATTGTATGATCGCAAGCCTGTATCCTGCAGGCGGATTGGAGTCTTATGTTAGAAGAACATTACCCTTTTGTCGCGCAGCCCCTGCCCTATGAATATGATGCCCTGCTTCCGGTGCTGGATGAGGAAATCCTGCATTTTCATCATGATAAACATTATCAGACCTATGTGGACAAGCTGAATGCAGTTCTTGCGGATTATCCGCAGTTACAGCAAATGTCCTTGACGGAACTGCTTACTTCGGAGGATAATAAACTTGCATCCTTGCAGGAGGAAGCCCGGGAAAGTATTTACAATAACGGTGGCGGTGTATACAATCATCAGCTGTATTTTGACAGTATGCGAAGCACAGCAGGGCAGGAACCTTGTGGAGCGCTGGCGGAGGCATTGATCCGTGATTTCGGATCGGTGAGACAATGGAAAGAGCAGATGTCGCAGGCTGCCGCGGGAGTATTCGGTTCCGGCTGGGCATGGCTTGTAAGTAATCAGGACGGCACCCTTATGATCCTGACCACAGCGAATCAGGATGTGCCGGATCTGAAATTGTATACTCCCATATTTCTGATAGATGTGTGGGAACATGCCTACTATTTACAGTACCGGAACCGCAGACCGGATTATGTGCAAGGGTGGCATAAGCTCATCCACTGGAAAAAAGCGGAGAGACGTTATGAACAGGTTCTCGGTAGGTTGGAAAGTGTAGCCGGTGAGGCGGAAAAACTGCAGAATGATGGCAACACGGCAGAAAGAAATGGTTGATAAAAATAACAGATAGAAACGGCCGATAGCGCAGAAGACCGTGGAACAGAAAGAGGAAATGAAAATGGAGAACAGAACGATCATAAAAAAAGAACAGGTAGAGACCGTCTATGACAGCAGATTCATCAAGGTATTTGATCTGCAATATGAGCCGGGAAAACATTATTTTGATGCCACCAGGAGAGTAAAAGATAATCTTGCGGCGGTAAAAAGTGACGAAGAATTCAAACAGATGCTGCCGGATGCGGTGAGCTGTGTGGTAATCCTGAAGATCAAAGGGCAGGAGCCGAAACTCTGCTTAAGTCGTGAGTACCGCTACCCGGCAGGGCAGTTCCTGTTAAGCGTTCCGGCAGGGCTGTTGGACCCGGAGGATGCGTCACAGGAAAATCCGGTGTTTCATGCAGCCATCCGGGAATTGCAGGAAGAGACCGGCATCGCACTGGAAGAGAGTGACAGCATCCGGCTGGTGAATCCGCTGGTATTCAGCACCCCCGGCATGACGGACGAGAGCAATGCACTGGTGCAGATCACTCTGAACAGGGAAGAAATGCCGAAGGTAAGCCAGGAAGGTGCCGTAGGTACGGAATGCTTTGACGGCTTTTTATTGGTGACCCAAGAGGAAGCACAGAAAATCCTAAAAGACGGCGTGGATGATCAGGCACTTTTCTATCCCTTATATACCTGGGCGGCACTGATGTGCTTCGTGACGGGAATGTGGGAATAACGGAACCTATCCCCGGAGCGTTATCACCGTGTGGAAGGTCAGAGTGGCATCGTTATAGTACATTTGGATATCCCCGTGGTATTTTTCGCAGATCTTGCGGATGCTTTTCAGCCCGAAGCCGTGAGAACGCTTATCCGCTTTGGTAGTGGCTGGATCTGCCGCATCTTTTTTAAAAGGGTTTACGCGGCAGGAATTGACCACTGTGATCAGAACAAAAGGTGTATTTTCCCGCTTGCTGCCATTGACTTCGATATAAGCGTCGGGAACTTTCCCGGCAGCTTCCATGGCATTATCCAGCAAATTGCAAAAAAGAGAAGTAAGGTCACTGTCCGGCAGAAAATGCAGTACACCACTGCGGATGTCAGCGGTAAAACTGATTCCCTGTTCAGTACACTGCCGCCTGTACCTTGCCATAATGGCGTTCAGAAGTTCGTTGTCGCAGATGCGGGCGGACTCTTTAAAATCCGAAGAGAGAAGCAGTTCGTTAATATAGGCGTTGACTTTTTCCGGGGCATTCTGCTCGTTCAGAGATGCAATGGATTGCAAATGCTTCTTAATATCATGAATGAGAATTGCCTGGTTTTCGCTCTGCGAAAGCAGCATCTTATAATATTCCGTAAAATCTGTTTCCTTCTGCAGTAACAGCTGCACCTCTGTATATTTCCGATTTTTTTCCCGATTGTACTGATTGATTCCAAATACCAGCAGATTCATAAGTAACAGGAAAAAGGCACTGAGAGAGATCATCCGGTTCGTCCCGGGAGTCAATGTATACTGATCACCCATTCCCACAAAAGTAAGCATGATGAATACCGATGTGACGGGAATGATCATCAGCAGCAAAACAGAACTATCGTAAGGATCCGCTGTTTTCTGCAGACTTTTGAACAAATGTGTAAGCAGATAAATGACTGCAAAAAAGGAGATCTTGCTGCACAGGATAAAAAGAATCGTATTGTGAAGCGAATCCATCTGCATATAAAAATGGGGAGCGGTCCGGGCGATGATACTATATACGATCAGCTCGCACATCCCCATGACAGCAGCGAGCAATGTGGAATGGAAGGCAGCTGCGCGCCATTTGACATCGTATTGTGTGACCAGAAACAGAAAATTAGCCAACAAATATAAAAGCATATTCAGCCATTTGATATTAAAAAAGGCTGTCGCACACAGGCAGATATACAAAAGGCTCAGCACGATAAGCCTGCCGGACAGGGAACGTTTCGGAGAAAATAGCCGGCTGGCATATTGCAGGAGAATGATGGCTTCTACCAGAAATGCAAAAATAATAGAAAAAACACTTTCCATAAATTACCTCGTACTTTCCAGATAGAGAAGATAGGCTTCCTTAAAGGCGCTGTATTTCCGTTTCGTCAGATAAGCGTCAAACTGATTGTTTGCCAGATGCACCAGCATACGGTCGAAGTCGGTAATGTGCTCATAGTTGACAATAAAACTCCGGTGCGTCTGAAAAAAGCGGTTGGAAGGCAGCAGCTCCAGCCAGTATGGCATGGTATGGATGGATTCAAAGTCCTGCGTCGTGGTGTGGACGATCACTTTTTTCCCCTGTGCTTCCACCATAATGATAGAAGAGACCGGAAGAACGTGTACGCCCTGCCTGGTCTCAATAGGCACCTTCACCAGTCTGGAATGATACAGATCCAGAGCGTCCTTCAGATTCCGGAACAGACGCTGCCTGTCTATGGGCTTGGACAGATAACGGAATACATGGAACCGCATGGCTTCATCCAGATATTCGGAATAAGAAGTAATAATAAAAATGATAATATCTTTCTCTTTCTTTTTCAGTTCATTTCCTACATAGATTCCGTCAAGCCCTGGCATCTCGATATCGAGAAACAGGATATCCTTGTCGCCCTGATCCGCAAGCAGGGACTCTCCATCTGAAAAGCAGACGATCTCCGGACATTTCAGGTGTAGATGACTGAAATAGCCTTTCAGATATTTTTGCAGTTTTTCTACGATCAGTAAATCGTCATCGCAAATAAGAATACGCATCTTATACTCTCCATTCATTGATGCCTGCGGATTGTTCCGTGCCAGACATGTGCCGCTGGCATCATTATATAATAAGAAAAACCAAAATAGAATGTCGTTTTCGCCCATTTTTGCCTTAGTTTTTGCTTTTCGGTTCGGAAGGGATGTCTCGTTTTTTGAAATATGCTATTCTGAAAATGCAAATAAGTATAAATCAACTTAAGTATAAATCTTCAATGGATTTGTAACAAATAGCGCAAGATCCTTCGTTATGGTTAACAAATGGGAGGGTTGCCGCTTACTCAATTGCGTTTCCGATTGCTCAATTGTATAATGATATTATTATCAAGTACAATTAAGGAGCAAAGACATCATGCAGAAGGAAAGGAGCAGGTATGAAGAAAATTTTTTCAAATTACTACAAAATTATTTTGTCTGTTGTGATTCTGATTGTCCTGGTGGCACTGAGGGAGGATTACAAAACTTCTTTTGATGGGATGAGCGGAGTCCGGACGGTGGTACGCATGCTGCTCTTCACGGCATGGGGATTCCTGCTGGCGACAGGGACGAGGCGGGACAAAGCAAAAGTCGTGGAATATGTTGCTTTTGCCGTTGTCTGTGTGGCAGCGCTCAATCTGTTAATTCCCATCTGGCAGTTCCAGATAGCGTTTTATGCTTTTGTCGCAGGTGTTCCGGGACTCTATTTTATGGTATTTATCCTGACCGGAATGTTAGGCGGTTATCTATGGGGACCGAAAGCAAAAACGAAAGAAGAGTGAGCAATGAAGAGGAAAATAGCACTGCCATTATTATTAAGTTTTCTGGTTTTCTCTTTTGGCGGATGTGCCTCGAAAAAGGCAGAACAGGCGTATCCTTCCTATTTTGAGCCGGTTATTCAGGAACTGACCTTTGGTTGGACGACTTATCGTGAAGGACATCCCACCTCGGGACTCACGGATGCGTTCTGTGATAGTGGCTTGTTCAACGGCGGAAGAGAAGAAAACGGACTGTTCATCAGTTACATAGAATATGAAAAAGATACCGAGCCTCAATTTGTATTTTTCCATTTGGACGATCTGCTTACGGATGCAGAGGCAGACGAATGGGACTGGGCATCGGCAGGGGCTTTCTGTGATGAGGAGCAGGGCAAAACCTACCTCTGCTATTATGATTTTAACGACCTGACGAATGCTGGAGAGCGGGATCCGCAGCTGATCCTGGTGGAATTCGATACGGCGGATTCGGAGAACTATCAGGCAACACCATATTCTGTGGAGCCTAGAAATATGTTCAGCTGGTACTGCGAGGGCTACCGGATCGGAGATGACTTATACATTGCAGGACAGGAAGAATTAGGAGCGATCGATCTGAATACGAAGGAGTTCCGCTATTGCAGGGAGGAATACGTCTGGGCGGAAGAATATGCACAGAAGGTAATTGGAGAAGAAACATATTATATGCGTACCTTTCGCGCTATCCTACAACAAGATGATGTGACTGTATATTCAGCAGAGATAGCAGAAGCAAATGATTCTCCAGCGGTCGGAATGATTTTTGTTGCCATCAGGGATAATCAGCCGATTTCTTATATGAGTATTGACTTAACATCCGAGGATATTGGACATGGTGTAGAAATTGAAACAGTAGAATAGAACTTTGAAAAAAGTCCAGCGGCCGAAGAGCACATCCTTCACCATTATCGCGAACGCACCGGTAGGTATATTCTTCAAGAACAGTATTGGCTGCTGGAGAACAGTTATTCACGTTTCATATTGTAGCATAGTAAAGTGACAATGAAAATCGCAAAGCCGTGCCATGCGAGGACAATTTAGTGCTAATGTTGTGCCACAAAAGACTATTGATTTTTTGGAGTACTTTTGCAACAATACATATGAAATATTATGTTACAGTTTATGAAAAGGGAAAATATATGATTTTCATCATATGGAACACTAACAGTTAAAGGGATAGTTGGTAATGCTTATGGAAAATAGTAATATCGAGATTATAGGTGGAGGATTGTTTTTTACAGAAATAGAGGTCCAAAATGACAATGAGAAGTTTGTGCCTTCTGAATCTGATAAAGAGGCAATTAGAAAAAATATTGAAGAGATAGAATGCTTGAAAACGAAAAAGAAAATCTTCTGTCAATGTGTTTGCCCAAAACACAAATGATGCTATAGATAATGTGTATTGTGAACCAATATTTTATGAAAAAGCTATTATATGGTGCTACAAGTGGAGAATATATTGAAAATACAATCGCCGTTGGTATAGGAGGTAAAGATTCTGTATTGGAATAAAAATAAGAAAAATTATATAGCAGTTATTTTCGGAGGAATCCTCATACTTGTGATATTATGCCTGGGAGATTATGGGATACGATATTACAATGCACCAATAGAAAAAGATTATAAATATATCGGTACGGGAATGCTGGTGCGTTTGAGCGATTTTACGAATGGCGAATTAGTATCGGTAGAGATGCGTGGAAAGACAGCGCATTATATCTGGGGAAATCAAGAAGATTATATTC
>CEAC01023133.1_pt1 | contig 10669 bp, 8 predicted proteins | sample 557411 | NCBI WGS metagenome assembly CEAC01 (sample SAMEA3182094, study PRJEB8094) | gut metagenome | biome: human; feature: gut; material: Stool; isolation source: human stools | place: Canada | collected 2012-02-21
GGCATGAATGCGTCCGAGTTCGCTAACGGCGAAGCTCTCGCGGTATTTTTTCAGAAAATCGTATTCTGTAAACGGTAATGTTGGCTGAATGTCGCCGATTTTTTGTATCTTCACACTGTAAAAAATAAGAAAAATACCCCCGAATAAGCCCGTGACGGGTACATCGGGGGTTCTTTGTAAAGTTACAAATCATCTATGAGATTGCCAAACAATTAGTTGGCTATTTTCTGAATATCCCTAATTAAAATCTCTATGTATATGGACCTGAAAGAACATCAAAGACTATCCCAGCTTTATATGGTCTTCCATGACGAAGCTAAACAATCTGTTCTCAATATTATAACAGAGTATTCCGATTGCATGGATATTGAAATCCAGAAAAAAGATAAGAGAAATAATTGAAAAGTATTTTGACAAATCAATTGGTATTGAGAATATGGGCATAATGTTGTCGTAAAGAGGATACATTTCTGACCCTGTTACAATTTTTGAAGATATCAAAGCACAATATATCAAGCATTATGAAACTTATAAATTACCTCCCTACAACTCTCAAACATAAAATTATAGAAAAAAAAGTCGATAAAATGGTTAACGAAATACTTAAAGATGAGCCAAGAATGCGAGGCTTTTGTCACCGTTATTGGGCTACCAAGAAAAAAATATTACGCGAACATTATGGTATTATATGGTATACTCCTGCCGAACGTAATCCAGATATCCGCTACGATTAAAAAAATTTAATACATCAGGCATGATGGAAACAAACGAACTATATCTTAAAACGCTGTTTTGCTGCAGCGCTTGTGACGGAGAGATTGCGCCGGAAGAAATATCTCTCGTAAAAAAAATCTCACGAAATGAAACGATATTCTCAGGTATTAATGTTGAGTGTATAATAAACCAATACGTTGAACAAATCAATAAACTTGGCAAAGTCTTCCTAAAAGAATATCTTAACAATATTGCTGATGCAACTCTTTCAGACGAAGAACAGATAAAACTGTTTGAACTTGCAATCAAAATGATAGAGGCTGATAATAAAATAGAGTATTCTGAAGTAAAATTTATAAAAAAAATTCGGTCGAACTTATCAATATCAGATAATATTATACTAAATGCCCTACCGGATTCTGAGGAATATCTTCTCCCCGATATAATTTCTGATGAAAAGGAAGATAACTGGTCCGATATAGCGTTTTCTCCTATAAAGATAACACCCGATTAATTAGACTTTTACTGATATTTCAAAATATAATTACAGGATAATTATTTACTTTTGGATTGAAAAAGAGAGGCAGTTAGTTGATGAACTGTCTCTCTATATTTCTGATTGCATGACAATTGGTTACCTCACTGCGATTTTGGCGGTGGTGCGCGAACCGTTGGTGAGGGTTGCCGATACTATGTAGATACCGGGGGTAAGGTGCGAGAGGTCGTAGGTGTCGCTGGCGATGAGTGTGCCGGAGGGGGCGTAGAGCTCGACGGTGGATACCTCGTGGCCGTCGGCGGCTACCACACGGAGCATGCGCCCTTCGAGCCATATTGCGGCGGTGGTTTTGGCTGCTTCTATGGCTTCTGCGGATGCCACATCGCCTATAGCCACTGTCTTTGCGTATGCGGCATGATTGCCGAGGGGATTTGTCTTTGAACTCGAGGGGCCGGCCTCGGCGATTATCATGTAGATGCCGTCCTCAAGCGAGCTTCCGGGACGGTAGCTGCCTGAGATGGTGACAGGTTCGCCGGCTACGAATTTCGTGCTTTTCATCGTCACAATCTCCCCCTTGGTGTTGGTCAACTGACGCACGCGCAGATAAACGGTATTGGTGACTGTCTGTCGCGCGACAGCCTTGAGGCTGAACGACACGCGCTCCCCCTTACCGATCTTATCAGGGAACTCAAACGCCGTCACATCAGCAACGATATTATCCGACGGATCGACAGTGATGACAAGCGGTTCGCTCGACATCATAGCTATGGGCGTCTCACTGTAATCATCGCCTACCTGCACGAAATCAACCGTGTAAGTGCCCGGATCATGGGGCACCTGACGCGCGAATGTCACCGATACGGCACCGGCGCCGCTGAATGCGGCTTCTGCCATGACGAGCGGTGATGTCACTCCGGTAGCCGTGTTGGTCAGACGCGTAAGCACTTTGGCCGTACCCGGCACGCCGGCATTGCGGAATGTTCCGGTGATATAGACGAACTCGCCCTGTGCCAGACGGTCGGCTACCGCAGCCGAACTATTGTTGACCTGCCATGTCGGAGTAGCTGCGAGACGCAATACGGGAGCCGATGGCGTGTCAAGCACATTGACCACCGTAGGCTCATGGCCGTTGAGCGCGAATGGATATTCCTTGCCATTGTCGATTACAAGAGCCTCCACACGGTATTTGCCCGCGGGAATCTGCGTGCTGACGGGGAACGTAATATCGACAGTCTCTACACTCTGGTTGTAGACATGCACGTTGAAATCCGTCTCCGACTTCACCGAAGGGTCATCAACGTTGACCAGACGTATCGTGATTCTGGAAATATCGTAGTCGCCGGTAAGGTTCTCCATCGCGAATGAAGCGCGTCCGTAACCGCCCACATATAAGTCGCCGTCAGTCTCAATGGCCGAATGCAGCACGACATCGGGATACGGCGTATGCTTCTCTCCGGGGACTATATCACCGTTCACTACCGATACATACATGCCTGAGGGCAAACCGTTGGAGTGGCGCAATATGTGCCAGGCAGCCTCCTCATCGCCCCGATAGACCATGCGCAACTCATAACCGTCGCCATCGGCCACGCCCTCGACTTTCGACGCCACATTACGCAGATTGACGAGCGACGAACCGGAATGCCCCTTGCTGAAACCGCTGAGCGACAGGTTGTCGCCTCCGAGCACAGCCACGATTTCGCCATCTTTCACAAGCGCGCCCTCGATGCGGCCGCTGAACGGCTCAACATCGATATTGCCCACAAAACTCATCATCGAGAAAGTGCCGCCGAACGGCCCGTCGACACTCAGCCGTGACTCCCCGTAGAGCGCATATTCGCGTACCGAACCGGCCTGTGCGGGACGTATGCCGGTCACCATATCCTGGCTCAGGTTGTATCCGCCCGCACCTCCGCCTTCGCCGAGCGACGACGGGTCGAGGTGATTGATGCGGAAATATCCGTTGGAGTTTCCGTACCAGCCCCAGTTGACGTGTACGAAATCCTGCGAGTCATATCCGTCGAGCACGAAAGCGTGTCCGCCCGAGCCCTTGTCGCTCGTGCCGCCGTAGAACACGGGGCGTCCCTGCGACAGTTCATTCTTGATTATCGACATCCACTCGGAGGTTGAGTAATAGTTACGCATGTGTCCGCGCACGCCGGCGTCATACCCGAAATATGTGCGCAGGGCGTATGGCACGAGCATGTCGTAAGCCCCGCTGCCCGATGCCTCATACTGCATCTCGACAGCCACGCCGAAATGTGCGGCGAGTGTCGAATATGCCTGTATCTGCTCGCTCGTGGCAAGCTGCGGCACCTTGGCCGGCATCAGCGACCATTTGTATTCCGTATTGCCGAAATCGGCGGTAAGAGTGTTTTTAGACAGCGGATCGGTATAGGTCTTTGTGCCCGTACCTTTCTCCGGATAGCCGTGGTAGCGCATGATTTGTGTTGCCGCACACGCCACGCAGCCCGTATAGAAATGTGTCGTTCCGCTCGATATAGGAGTCATGGTGTTGAACGGAGCGTCCTGTCCCCATGCGATATTTCCCAGAAGCGGTTCCACCACTACCGACGGAGTTGATGTCATCGCCGCACCTTCAGCCGTATCCTCTACAGGGAGAGCGTCGTATGCCGCAGCATAAAGCCCGAGCAAATCGGTCAGGCCTTCGGGTGCTGCGTTAAGGTCAATCGCTCCGTTATGGCTGTAAGCAAGGATCTCGCCGAAACGGTCATCCCCCGACACTATCACATAGCCCCCGTCAGCCGAATTGTAGATATAATACGGAAGCGCAGCCTGGCTGTCGGCTGACATGCCGGGAGCTTTTTTCATCCGGGACACGCCAAAAGATTTACCCGCCATAAATCCGGCTGCGATACATTCGGCCTCCGACGGCATAATGGTTTTGGCATCAGCTCCTGACGCCAACCCGAAAGCCAATAATAAATAAAAAAGTTTTTTCATGATTCTAAATACTTGTAGGGACGTGATTTATCACGTCCGCGTCCGTATGGCCCAATACCACCGGCTGATGCGGAAGCGATAAATCGCGTCCCTACTGTCTGAAATTAAAGTATTACTTTGGCAACAACGGTGCCGGCCTTGACGATTGCCACACCGGTAGCATTGATACTGAGGGTATTTACACCTGCGGCAACAGCCTCGGCTGCAATCTTGCGGCCAGCAAGGTCATACACCTCAACTACGGTGTCGTCAGCTGCAGTCACCTCAATCACGCCGTTACCGAGCGACTTGACTGCAACCGCAGCCTCAGTTCCGGCAACAACATCCTCAACACCCGAGAAATTAGCAATCAGCACCTCATCGCTCGGGTCGGAGTATACAATTCCTACGTTTCCGCCGTCAACTGTCTTGGCAGCAGCCGTAACTGTGATATAATATGCCGTATTCTCCTCATTCGCAACAGTACCGGAATAGCTTGTACCCTCAACCTCGTCAGTTGCGTAAGTCGTGGTATTCACGTAGCCGGCAGGTTTTTCCTGCTGCACTATGATGGTGTCGAAGAAATATTTATAGCCGGTCGCATTATTGAAATCATAGATTTTCACTTTTGAGGCAGCGGTACCGCCCTCCAGTTCTACGACATATTTTTTAAATCCTGCGGTATCGAAATTCAGTTCAACCGGTTCGGAGAGATTTTCATCAGCATCAACAAGCACCAGCTTGATAGCGCCTGAAGCTGTGTATGCGCCAAACTGAGCCACGGCGGCAGTAAGTTCTACAGTCACTTTACCGCCATCGGAAGAAAGGTCAAGCGCCGGAGTGGCAAGATAAGTATCGCTCGAATAAGGAGCAAGGCCCATAGCGCCGTTAATATAGCACATGTTATTTCCGGTCCAACCCTCCTCGCCAAGCATGGCGAGATGACGGTCGTATGCATATTCCACATTGTCGATTGTTCCGGTAGTGAAGCAGTCAAACGACTCTGAAATCACATTGGCAATCCCCGCCTCGGCAAGAGTCTTGCGGCAAAGCACTTTCACGAAATAGTTTTCAGCGTCGGCCACAGCATCCCATGAAGCGGTATAGCTGCCGTCGGTCGATACCGACACGCTGACCTTGGGCTTGCCGAGCGACGAGATGACTTTGACAACCTCAATCTCCTCCGAATCGGAAGAAACGCCATCTTCATTAGCTGCGCGAACAACATAGTAGTAAGTAGTACCCGAATTCAGGCCTTCCACTTTATATGTCACGTATGCAGCTGTGGTCGAAGCCGGTGTCACCTCCTGATTGTCAAAGAACATCACTTTTTCACCGGCCTGATTATAGCTGTATACATCAAGATAATACTTGGTGGCACCGCTGACAGCTTTCCAGCGTGCGGTAAACGACTCTCCATTGGCATCGGAGGGAAGATACGGCGTAGGCACACCGAGGAATTCCTTGCCCTGCTCTATCTTTATGCTCTTGACAAAAATGCCGTCGGCCACAAGAAACGGACCGAATACCGCTTTATTGGAATAAGATGAGGCCGAGGTAGGTGTAACGACGTATTCCACCGTAGTCCAGTCATCTGTATAGACCTCGGCATTCATTTTGGTGCCGTAAGCCGAGCCCCAGGCAAGCTGAACGATACCCATATTGGTCTTGTTGAGTTTTACCGCCATCGTCACTTTGATAGCGCCGTTGGTGGTTGACACGTTGGTAAGACCCGCGGTTGAAACCGTGGCACCATCGCTTATAAAAAGCGAGCCCCCTGCTTGACCTACTTTGGTTGCCGACGAAAGTGACCAACCGGTAAATCCAAGATTGGAAAAGTCAAACGTATATCTGAACATCTGGGGTTCGGCCTCAGTACCTGCGGTACATGTTTCCGAGAAGTCTACATCAAGTAATACTGTAGGCTCGGCTGCGGCGGAGCCGGAGGCGAGCACGATGGCAGCTGCCATCGTCGCGTTGCGTAAAAATCTTTTCATGCGTTCTGTTTATATAAATAATAATTGGTCTGTCAGTCGGGAATTTTGTCACTTACCCCATGGCAAAAGTGCATTATGGCAATTAAAATGCAAAATAACTGATTTTTTATCATTTATACAAATCCGCACCATCAATTTTGCATTAAATTCGCATAAAAATACTGTCAAAATGCAATTCATGTTTTGCGAAGGTAAAATATGGTCTGTACCACACCTCTCACGGCGAGATAAAGTATGAACGCAAGCCACAGCGCGTGATTGCCAAGCGAGGGATAAAGAGTCAGATACACAGTGAAAAACACCACCATCGCCACGGCCATCGACAGCAGCATCTGCCGCGTGCGCGTCTCCCCGATAAACACGCCGTCCCAGATGAATGCCGTCATGCCGGCAAGCGGCACCGACACGCCCCACCACAGATACTCCTGCGCCATCGCCACGACCGAAGCCTCCGTGCTCAGCGCCCCCAATATCTCCCGGCCGAAAAGCGCATACACTACGGTAAATGCAACCGACACCCCTCCCCCGATAACAAACAGACGCCTTACCACCGCATGCTTCGTCCTGACATCGCCGGCACCGGTCAGCTTCCCGGCCAAAGCCTCGCCTGCGAACGCAAACCCGTCCATCATATACGAGAACAGTATGAACAGCTGCATAAGCAGCGCATTGACAGCTAACATTATGTCGCCCTGTCCGGCACCCGCGCGGGTGAACCACACCGTCACAGCCACAAGGCACAGCGTACGGAGGAAAATATCGACATTGACCGAAAAGAACCGTTTAAGCCGTCCGGCCTCAAAAAGTCTCCGCAACTCGCCTATACGCGGTCTGTAACGCCTTATCATCATGCATCCCGCCGCAAATCCCGTCCACTGGGCTATAAGCGACCCGGTGGCCACACCGGCTATTCCCATCCGCGCCGCATAGACAAGCATCAGACTCGCCGCGATATTCACCACATTGATAATCAGCGAAGTCCACATGGCAAGCCGGCTGTTCTGCACCCCTATCATCCACCCGTTGAGCACATAAAGCCCCATCGTGGCCGGAGCGCCGTATATGAGTATGTCAAAGTATCGTGCGGCAAGAGCTGAAGCCGTGGCATCACCACCGAAAAAATGCAGCATCACGCGGCATACCGGCACCTGAAGCGCGATAAGCGACATCCCGATAAGCATGGCTACCGACATTGCCCGGAAAAGCGCCGCGTCGCGCTCCGCGATGTCCCCCGCGCCGACAGCCTGTGCCGTCATTCCCGACGTGCCCATACGCAGAAAGGCGAACACCCAGTATATCATGGAAAACATCGTACCGCCCAGCGCTATCGCCGCCATATACGCAGGACTCCCCATGTGCCCCACAATAGCCATATCCACCAGCCCCAGCAACGGCGTGGTGATATTGGCCACTATCGACGGCACGGCAATCGACAATATGTCACGGTCAGTTTTTCGCATCTGTCATATAGGAGCGGGGGCGTCTCGCCCCGTGGTATTATTCTCCAACATTGAAATTACCTCGGGAGCGGGACGCCCTGCCCCATTATTTATTTGTACTAAAAATCAACAATTACTGTTTCTTGGCCATTGTGGCGCCTTTATACAGGAATACTATGATTGCCGCGTATGCCACCAGACCGAGTATCTGCGATGTCATGTCCATACCGCTGCCGGGCATCGGCACGCCGCACATGATTGATATCGCCGCAAACACGCCGAACAGCGCGCCGCCGGCTATGAATCCCGATGCGATAAGCGTACCGCGATCGTTGCGCGCACGGCTTACCTCCGGATCTTTCGACGAACGTTTCACGAAATAGCTGATGGCACCGCCCACAAGCATAGGCACGTTCAGGGGCAGCGGGATGAACATGCCGAGGCAGAACGCCAGTGCCGGCACGCCGAGCCAGTTGAGCAGAAGCGCGAGCACAGCGCCCACGATATATAGTATCCAGGGAGTGTCGCCGCCCATCATAAGAGGCTCGATGACATTGGCCATCGCATTGGCCTGTGGAGCCACGAGAGCGTTCTCGCCCGAGAAACCGTACACTTTGTTGAGCACCAGTATCACACCGCCCACGGTAGCGGCAGCCACCAGTGTGCCGAGGAACTTCCATGACTCCTGTTTTTTCGGAGTTGACCCGAGCCAGTAGCCGACTTTAAGGTCGGTAACAAAACCGCCGGCCATCGAAAGCGCCGTACATACCACGCCGCCGATTACCATCGAGGCGACAATACCCTTGGTGCCGCTGAGACCGATACCCACGAAGATGGCCGAAGCGATGATGAGCGTCATCAGCGTCATGCCCGACACGGGGTTTGAACCGACAATAGCGATAGCATTGGCCGCCACGGTGGTGAACAGGAACGCTATCAGCGTGACCACAATCCATGCCACAAACGCCTGCCACAACGAATTGATTACACCGAAATAGAAGAATATCAGCACGGCCAGAAGGGCGATTCCGATGAAGAACACCACATGCTTCATCGAGATGTCAAGCTGCCAGCGCACAGGTTTTTCCGATTTCTCGCCCCCTTTGAATTCGCGGCCGGCAAGCCCGACGGCCTGACGAATGATAGGCCATGACTTGACTATGCCGATTATACCTGCCATAGCGATACCGCCGATACCTATCATGCGCGCGGTGCTCGAGAATATCTCGTCGGGAGCCATCATCTGCATCTGCATGGTGCCGTATGTGCCGAGCAGAGGTATTATCACCCACCACACGAAGATTGAGCCGGCGAATATCACGAAAGCATATTTCAGACCTACGATATAACCCAAGCCGAGCACTGCAGCACCCGTGTTGCACGAGAACACGAGCTTGAATTTGGCCGCGAGCGCCTGTCCCCAGCCATAGGCCGTGGTGGTCACCGTCTCGGCCCAGCAGCCGAACGTAGCTACAAGATAATCGTAGATACCTCCCACGAGCGAGGCAATGACAAGCGTCTTGGCCTGACCGCTGCCGGCTCCCGACTGTCCGGAAGCGAGCACCTGCGTGGTTGCCGTAGCTTCCGGGAAGGGATATTTGCCGTGCATATCCTTTACGAAATATTTGCGGAAAGGAATGAAGAACAGAATACCCAGCACACCGCCGAATAGCGAGCTGAGGAATATCTGGAAGAAGTTGACCGTAATCTCGGGATATTTGGCCTGAAGTATGTAGAGCGCCGGAAGGGTGAAAATGGCTCCGGCCACAATCACGCCGGAACAGGCGCCGATTGACTGGATGATGACGTTCTGCCCTAAAGCGTTCTTTTTCTTCAACGCGCCCGACAGACCTACCGCAATGATGGCAATAGGGATAGCGGCCTCAAACACCTGGCCAACCTTCAGCCCTAAATAGGCAGCGGCGGCCGAGAAGATAACCGCCAGCACCAGACCGAGGGTCACTGAATAGGGAGTAACTTCGCTGTACTGTCGCGCCGGATGCATCATCGGGCGGTACTGCTCGTCCTTGCCAAGTTCGGTAAAGGCGTTTTCGGGTAGCATGGTCGGGTCGGCATCGGCATAACCGGCCTCCTGCCCCGCAGCGACATTGTCGACAACCGATTGCGTTGCCTTAAAATTTTTGTGGGGTATGCTCTCAGGCATCACTCCCCTCTTGTCGGTTTGTTTCATCTGCTTGGATTTATTGCAAGTTTTTTATGTGATTTCTGATGGTTATATGGCAGTCCCATATCATTTAAGACGTTATTTCACAGGATTTTCACCTGTCGGCGACGGGCGCGACAGTATATCGAAGCTGTCGACAAGTATTTCCGTCACGCGGCGTGTTATGGCATTGCGGTCCTGCCACTGGCGCGTACGCAGCTTCCCTTCGACATACAGCTTCGTACCGCGGTCTATATACCGCTCGGCAGTCTCAGCTGCGGCGTCCCACATGACAATCTCGTGCCACTCGGTGCGCTGAGGTATCTCGCGGCCGTCGGGCAACCGCCGCGCCGGCTCATTTGTAGCAAGCGAAAACGAAGCTATCGGACGGTTTTCGATATACCTGACCTCAGGTTTCCGCCCCACATGCCCTACAAGAATTACCTTATTTACCGACATAAGCACTCAATATAACACTATATAAAATTCCGACTACAAATATAACACAAACATTTCAAAGACACAACATGTCGACAATGAGGATAAAACCAAGTAACTATTCGAATATGTACGATATAAAGTATTCATCATCAGTGAGGATGTTGCACCCCAATGCTGTTACTTAAGGCCGTGACGTCCGCAGGACGTCGATTATTCGTAACCCCGCACGCCTTCGCAAGCTTCGGCGTGCGGGGCAAGTAATCATATCGGGAGTGGCGTCCGTAGGACGCCGATTTACATCACTTAATTTATAATAAACAGCTGGTAGCTAAGTAAATCGGCGTCCTCCGGACGCCACAGCTATATATATCCATTATTCCCCGCATGCCTCCGTTTCACTCCGGCATACGGGGTTACGAATAATCAGCGTCCTTTGGACGCTTAGATGCTTAAGTAAACAGCATTGGGCTGCACC
>CEAC01000070.1_pt1 | contig 10642 bp, 13 predicted proteins | sample 557411 | NCBI WGS metagenome assembly CEAC01 (sample SAMEA3182094, study PRJEB8094) | gut metagenome | biome: human; feature: gut; material: Stool; isolation source: human stools | place: Canada | collected 2012-02-21
GAGTTTAGGGTGGATGTTGATTGGGATTTATGCTCCAACTGACTCTATGTTTGTTGTATCAACAAACGTCCTAATTATCATTTTAATATCGCATGTTAATTCTGTCAACACATCGAGTCCCAAGCCCTTTATTTGCAAATGTTTTAAGAAATAATTCGTAAAAAAAGTGTTAAACACAGTTATAAAAATTACATAAATCATGAAAATTTGTCAGAAAAATTTATGCATATGGGTTAATTTTAATCTTTTTCTTCTCTATCGGCTTTTTATCGGGCACAACCTCAATTTTGTATCCGTAAGCCTCTACAATTTGCATAAACTCAATTAATGAAAAAGAAGACCTTGCTAATTTATTCAAAATATTTGTCCTTGATGCTGACCTACCATAAGCCTCTTTTAGTTTTTCAGCCAATTTGCCTGCCGTAATATCATTGTCACGCATAAAGCCTTTTACCAATGTCCTTGCCTTCTCTTTTACTTCTTCCGGTGTTTCATACTTTGGTGGTGGTGTTTGCCCTTTTAACATTTCTTGTCTCCCTTTACATACAAAATAACATATTTTAACCGAGGTGTCATCATATCGTAAACACATGTTACGAAAAGGTGACTTCGTGATTGACATAGTCACCTTATCATGACATGAATAGTTGTGTAAGCAATTTCAAAACAAAAGGAGAATATATTATGGCTGATATCATCATTACTTCAAATCTTGAAAATGAAATTAGAGAAATCAGAACATTGGAAGCGAAAATCAAAGAACTTGATGAACTGAAAAAAGAAAAAGAAGTCCTTGTTAAATCAGTTCTTGATGAAGCAGGAGTTGAAGAATTGAAAATAGGTGCTTTTACCGTACGCTTCACAAATGTTGTAAGAAACAATTTTAATACATCTGCATTCAAGAAGAAATACTTAGAGCTATACAATGCATTCATAAAACAAAGCAATTACAGAAAATTTACTATAGTGTAGGGGTTCTCCCTGTACTATAAAAACGACCATATTCACTATTGGTAAATATACAAAGGAAAGGGTTGTTTTTTATTACTTGTTATCAAACAAGAATAATCAAAATCAAAGGTTTTTATTGAAAAGGAATATTTTATTATGGCCACTCATGCATTTTTAAGGGTATCTACGTTACTTCAAGACACAGAAAAGAACAAGATAGATATACTACAGTTTGCAAACCATATGAAGTTAGGAAATGTAGAATTCACAGAAGAACATGCAAGCGGAAAAATTAATTACAAAGAAAGAAAACTTGGCACGTTAATAGACAGATTGAATGCTGGTGATGTACTAATTGTACCGGAGTTAAGCAGAATTGCTCGTTCAATTACACAGATTTTAGAAGTAATAAAAGTCACAAAGGATAAAGGTGTTACTCTATACTCATTGAAAGAAAATTTTTGTAATAATGAAGACTCTATTACTAATACCGTAACAAGCACTATTTTTGCCCTTGTAGCACAAATTGAAAGAGAACTTATTAGTCTTAGAACTCGAGAAGCACTTCATGCCCGCAAATCTCAAGGAATCAAACTTGGAAGACCAAAAGGCAAAGGAAAGTCAAAACTTGACGAACATAAAGAGGATATTCTGAAAATGCTTTCGTATGGTGTACCAAAGACTTTAATTGCCAAGCAATATGGAACATCCGTTGGAAATTTGTATAACTTTCTCTCAAAAATTTAGCATGAGTCGGTTAATTTTTGTTTTCGAGATGATAAAATACACCATGAAGATAAACAATAGGGCTTCTTCGGCTTTTAAATTTGTTTAGAATTGAAATTTATAGGTGTTTTGATAACACAGAAATAACATCTGCATATGCATCAATTTGTTTTTTTGATGACGTATTTATAATTTGTTGCAAGAAATTTTTGTTTGTATAAGAGTCAGATATATTTTGAAAACCAAAATCGCCAAGAGTTAATCCAAGGACACTAAGAATTTTTAGAAAAGTATCTAAGGCAGGGTAATTTTTCCCCGTTTCTATTTTACTTAAATGCTTTTCACTAATACCAATTTTTTCAGCGAGTTCATACTGCGTCATTTTGGCATTTCTTCTTGCCTCTTGAATAACTTTTGCTATTAATTTTTTATCTATATCCATCATGATAACTCAATATTTATATTTAAAATACCTTACATGTATTTATCCAAAAACAATATAAGTGATTATAAAGTAATATATATATTGACTTAATATAAAAAGTAATCTACAATGATTACTGTAATACATGCTAGGAAAAATATTATGAAAATTTTGAGAAAATCTTTAAATCTTTTGGACTCCGATAAAAAGCTCGACATGGGATTTAGAAGTGCACATAGAAACAAATATAGTTGCAGTTGTACTTGTTCATAGTGATAAAGAAAGGAATAATTATGAAAATTTTAAAGCCATCTCTAGATCTTTTATTTTTTGATTTAAAACTTGATATGGGATACAGACATGCTTCAAGGAATAAAAGTAACTGCAGTTGTACATGCTGGTAAATATTATATGAGAGTAACATGAAATTCAAGAATTCATACTATAATTATTTATTTGATTATAATGGTCATTTTTATATTTATAATATTCTTTCTACGGCAATTGCAGAAATTAATCCTAATATCTATAATTCATTAATTAATGACGATTTAATTAAAATTTCTAGTGAGGAGAAAAACGGTTTACAACAACAGGGCTTTATTGTTCCAGAAAGTGCTGATGAAAAAAATTATTATAGGTATTTCTATGAGAATACAAGATTTGGTTCTTCTGCAAAAGTTTTAGGAATCACTTTTATCCCAACATATAATTGTAACTTGTCTTGTCCATATTGTTATGAAGGGGAAGAAAAAAGCGTAGAGAAAATAAAGAAAGAAGATATTAATAAAATTTTAGGTTTTATTTCTTCCCAAATAAAAGGAAGCAGCGAATTTGTTCCCATTTCTAAATTAAGAATTTTATTATTCGGTGGGGAACCTTTGTTATGCAAAAATGAATTAATTTATTTTTGTAATGCTACTTCAAACATTGCTAAAAAATTCAATATTGACGTTGAATATAGTATGGTAACAAATTTAACAATTGTTAATTCTGAAATAATTGACTTAATTGCAAAATATAAGATTATAACACAAGTTTCAATTGACGGTATAAAAGAAGATCACGATAAACGCAGAATTTACAAAAATGGACAAGGGACTTATGACACTATCATTAGTAATCTTAAAACATTATTAAATAATGGGCTTAAAAATCTTGTAACGATACGAATAAATATTGATGAAACGAATACTAAACAAGCAGATATACTTTTTAAAACTCTAAAAAAATATTCTGACGATATTTATTTTGGCATCTTAAGATCATACAAAGGAATTAATGACAATTATAAGCAAAATTGTTTTAAAGGTGATTGTATTGACAATATTTCAACCGAACAACTTCATGATATATATGTTAATAATGGTTTTGAAGTCCCTCAAAAATTTGGTAAAAAATCCCCTTGTGGTTTAAATGCACAGAATAAATATATAATTGATAATAAATTAAATGTTTATAAGTGTGATTTATTAATTAATCATCCCGAATGCAGAGTTGGATATATAAATGAAGACGGAAAATTTTTTATTGAGCCTAATTACTATCAACAAATGGCTTTTTCTCCTTTTTTATTTAAAGATTGCTTAAATTGCAAATTCTTACCTATGTGTGGAGCTGGTTGTCCAGCAGAAAAATATCTTGAAATTCAACTTAAAAATGGTGATATCATTCGCAAAAACTGTGCTTTTGCAGAAGAAAACTTAAAAAATTATTTAATAGATTATATAAAAAGACTGGCTTAATTAAAACCGAGGGTGAACAATGAATATAAATAAAGTAATTAAATATGAAGGTGATAATAATACTTTTATATGGAAACATCCTTGTGAAGATTTCAACACAACATCTCAACTAATTGTGCATGAATCACAAGAAGCAATTTTTTTCCTGAATGGTCAGGCATTAGATTTATTTGGTCCAGGACGACATACATTACAAACGCAAAACATTCCACTAATAAGAAGAATTCTAAATTTACCAACAGGAGGAGAAACTCCTTTTCATTGTGAAGTTTATTTTATTAACAAAACTGAACAAATGGCTATCAAATGGGGTACAAATACTAAAATTCAATATTTAGATCCTACATATAAATTCCCTCTATCAATTGGTGCGTGTGGAGAAATGTCATTATGTGTAAATGACGGAAGGAAATTACTAATAAAATTAGTTGGCACTGAATGTGTACTTGAGCAAGAACAACTCACTAGATTTTTTCGTTCTTTTTTGATAACAAGAGTTAAATCATACTTAGCACAAGAAATGAAAAATAGTTCAATTAATATTTTTGAAATTGATGAAAAGCTAGAATATTTATCATCTGAAATTCAAAAAAAATTAATAGGTGATTTTTTTGAATACGGCGTAAATTTAAATAAATTTTTCATCACAACTATTGCCAAACCGGACAACGATCCTCAATATGAAAAATTTAAAGAATTGCACTTTCGGCAATATGCAGATATTGCTGAAGCGAAAATAAGACAACAAGTTGGTGTCATAGAACAAGAAACCAAAACAAAACAAACAATAATTGAATCTAAAGGATTAGCAGAAAAGAGGAATATAGAAGGTTATTCTTACCAACAAGAAAGAAGTTTTGATGTTGCAGAAGGATTTGCAGCAAATGAAGGTGCAGGAGGTAATTTAGCAAGTTTAGGCATAGGTTTAGGAGTTATGAGCGGTATTGGAAATACAATTGGAAATGTCGTAAATAGTACTGTAAATAACACCTTAAACAACTCAAATAAATTTTGTTCTAAATGTGGAGCTAAATTACAGGCAAATGGAAAATTTTGTCCAGAATGTGGAGCAAATCAAACACAAAAATCCATTTGCTCAAAATGTGGATATCAATTCACAGAACCTTCAAAATTCTGTCCAAATTGTGGAACAAAAAGGGAGACTTTTTAGATGTTTGATTCAAAATTTAAAATTATAACCATTTTATTAATAGGAATGACCTTATTTAATATAACTATTTTTAATATACCTTATATTAGAAATGATGTTTTTTGGATAATGTATTCTTTTTCAATGTTTGCATTCATACTTCAATTTTATTTTTGGCTTTCTTCTTTTTCAAACCAAAATTCATTAAAAAACAAATTTTTGCAATTACCAATTTTGTCTGTTTCTACTATTTTTCTTGTAGTTCAGTTATTCACTTGCTTTTATATTATTTCATTCCTAAACATAGAAAATTGGATAGCAATTATTATTTGTTCTGTAATTTTAGGTATTACTTTTATTTGTTTGCTATCTAGTAATATAGCCATAGAAGAAGTCATTCGTATAGAAAACAAAGTAAATCAAGATTCAAATTTTATAAATTCTGTTAAAGCAAATATCGAAATTCTAATCTTAAAAGAAGAAAAAGAGGATGTTAAAAAAGCTTTATCAAATTTATTTGAACAAATTCGTTTTAGTGATCCCATTAGTAATGAGAAGCTAAAGGATATAGAAAATAACATTGAAAACAAAGTCACGAAAGTTTTAACATCAGATGATAAAATACATCTAATTAGAGAAATTGAGCAACTTTTAACAATTAGAAATAATCAATGTAAATATCTTAAATAGGACTATTTAATTCTTATGAAACAACTAAAATGCGATATGTGCGGAAGCACTGATTTAATAAAAAAAGATGGTATTTATATATGTCAATATTGCGGAAGTCAACACAAAATAGAAGAAACTCCAAATGCAAAAATCGAAGTCGTTTTACAAAATCAGAATACAAATATAATTGATAATAAATCCTTATTAGAAAACGCAAGAAGAGCATTAGAAAAAACCGATTGGGAAGATGTTATCAAATACTATAATACTATTGAAGAAAAGGATCCGCATAACATAGAAGCCATTTTTTTTAGTGCTTTTGGGAAAGCTATGCTATCATTATATGATTCAGACTCATTTAAAAGAGAACAAAAATTTGAAGTTTTAAAAAAAAGCATTTCTTTTGTAAATGATTATTATGATATATCGAAATCTAAAGAATTAAGACCGATTCTTGAAATCATGAGCAATCAAATTATTGCCATGTCATTAGCTGATTTTGTTTTTAATTATAAAATAGATCAAGATGGTTTCACCACTAATGACAAAGAATTTACTCTTATTCTGTTTGTGAATATCGAAACCCAATTTATCAATACATTATTGAAAATTGTTGAAAAAGATGAAAATGAATCTACATATCATTTATTAGTCAAACATTTAATTCGATGTTTAAGAAAAACTTATATAAGAGACAAACAGAAACTTTTATACAAAAAATATTTAATTAATATTTTTGAAAAAATAAAAAAGTTAAACCCCAATTATATTCCTCCCGAACAATTTAAACCTACAAAAACAAACCTTTCGCCAACAAACAATGATTCTGATTCTTTATCTTTGTTGACCATATTAGGTCCAATAGTGCTAATTATTATTGCACTTCTAATTGTATTTATAGCTCTTATTAATGATCCGGAACCGGAACCTGAACAAGAAAAACAAATCAACAACTATTCTTCAGAAAGTATAATTCCACAAGAAAACAAATACCCTACTTGTGATGCATATGAAATATTAAAACCAATGAAGACCGAAAGAACCGCTATATTAAGGCCACTACTTGAAAATAGCAAGTATTTATTGAATGCCAATTATTCTCTTTGGTATAGAAACACAATAAATCGTTCAAATGGACATTGCTATACTGAAGAAATAATTAAAAATTTATTCTGGGCAGATACTAATGTCTTCTTAGTTCACCCAGTATCATATCAAACCTATTATAATGGAACTATTGCAATGGTGAAACATGAGAGTTTTCATAGCTTAGATTCCTTAATTAACAACAGTACCTTTTATAAAGGAAATCATAAGTTATCGCAAAATGAAATTGAACAATTATTAGAGAAAAGCTTACCAGACGATAACAACAACTATTATTAATTTAAACTCTATAGATAAGGAAGTCAAATGAACAAAAATATTATATTGATAATAGCATCATTTTTGATATTTCAATACAACCCTTCATATGCTGTGTTAACAAAAACTATGCCTCAACAATTAAAGCCAATACAAAAAGACTTACCTAAAAGTTCAGAATATGAAACTCAAAAAAATAATTCTTATAACAATTCGTTGCCAAACTCTACTATAGGTTCATATATGCAAAATATACAATATAAGATCAAATCAAACTGGGAACCTCCACAAGGAGAAGAAGACCGAAATGTTATCGTATTTTTCTCTATATACAAAGATGGAAGCCTAGCCGACATAAGAGTTTCAAAATCTTCTGGTTTACAAGAAGCAGATTGGGCAGCAGTAAAAGCTATAAAATTATCAGCTCCTTTTGATCAATTACCTAGTGAATACAAAGAGCAATATATGAACATTAATTATACTTTCGATTACACCATACAAGGTGCACAAAGGTATTAAACGAATTTCTCAATAGTTGTAGTATAAATTTAAATAATACTAACTTGAAGAAATTAGTTTATTCATTTCATCATATTTATCTATAAATTCTTTATGATAATTGTATGCTTGCCCTAAAATTTCAGCATATGTTCTTACATAAATATTTTCATTTTTTAAAGCATTGGCAAGAGTTTGTGCACCCGCAGAATTTTCAGATATTCCTTTACATACTAGATAGCAATATATATTATAAAAAGAACGATTTTCATTTCCACAATACTTAGATACAAATTCCTTATACTCAGTAAGTTGGTTCAACTCATCTCTTTTAGCTTTAATTGAAGGTCTTTTGAGTTCATATATGTAAATATTATTATCAAAACTTTTACAATAAAAATCTATTCGTCTATCCTCTTCAGCTATATCATCAGATTCTTTAAACTTTTTTTGTAAAAGTTTAGTATATGTAATTTCATCATTAAAATCTTTTATTCTTGGTTCCATTAACCAAGGATATTGTTTAAGAAATGAATGAATTTCAGGTACTTCTCTAGCATTCTCATTGATTAACTTTTCAAGTTTTTTTATTGTTTCAATTCTACCAATACAAAGCTTATAGAATTCTTTTGCTTCAATTGCTTCCCAATCTTGAAATAATTTTAGCAATTTAGTTGTTAGTTCTGGAGAATCAATTTCTATTTCTTCCAATTCATTAGCAAATTCTTTAAATGTCGTGTATTGAAACGAATTTTCAACATATGTAAGAATAGCATTTGTTGTTTCTTCGGATATATTTTCATCTAACATAATTGTATCAATTATTTTTTCAGCTAACTTTTTTTCATGTTTTTGTAACTTATTTGTCCAATTCTTATAATCTTTACCATTATTTTTTTCTTTGTATTTTTGATGCTTGTCAGCAATTCTTTTTGTTCGCCAGTCTTTTTCTATCATTTTTAATTGTTGTTGAATCCAATGTTTTAATGTTTCTAACGTTTCATTGTCCCACAATAGACCATCTCTGCTTGTATTAATTAAATCACTTTCATCATCTATAAAATTTACATTTAAAAATCCTGTCATATAATTATATGCATTTGATGTTGTTATTTTTATTCCATAAAACTCATTTCTATTAACAAGTTTACCTCTCGCAAACAAAGTAATTCCTCGATTTTTCTCTTCTAGAGGTTTTTCTGTTGTTATTATTTTTCCTGTAATATCTTTTGCATGTGAGTATTCCATTTCAGTATTCATATCTTTTGGAAAATTCCACTCAAACTGTCCTTTATATATATCCCATTTAGAGTTATAGTCCATTGACGCAATTTCTTTATTATTGTAATAAAATCTAACAACAAAATCATTATCATCGAAGGTGAATCTTTTTTTTATACTTTCTACGATATCCACCATTTTAAAACTAGACTTTCGCTTTATATTATTTAAAACAATTGTTGTACCACTTGCTTTATTCTTTTCAAAATAATTTATTTTAATTGGTTCTGGTTCATAACTATTAAAATTTGTATTATTTAATGATTCGCATTGGTGGATTTTACTTAAATTCAACTTTAAGCCATTCACTAGATTATTTTTAACAGATAATATCTCTATTTCTTCAGCAATACCAAAAACTGCTAATTTTCCAATACCTTTTCTTCCGGTAACTTTTCTTTTCTTAATTGGAGATAAATTTTCTTGAAATTGCCTCCTATTACGTCCAACAACCAAAAATTTATTATTTATATCATTAAAAGACATACCTATTCCATCATCCGCAACAATTATTTTCTTTTCCCCTGTATTTTTATCTTCATGAAATGAAACCTGAACACATTCTGCATCTGCATCGTATGCATTTGATATCAGTTCTGCGATAACAGGAGGTAATGTTTGATACATTTGAATGCCCAAATGTTCAATAGTACCAGTGCTGAAAGATAAAATAAACTTGTCATGATTCTGCATTTATTATTCCTTAAAATTAAACATATTCTTATAATAAAGATAACATAAATAAAGCTATTACCTATATTACGCTCTTAACTATTATGTTATATAACATACTTTATTCTCGTTTTGTATTCATAGATTCAAATAATATTTTTGTATAATGCATTCAAATCTGTAAGCGTCATCTCCATTATCTAATAAAAATGACAGCATCATTAAATAATTAAATAAAATATTTTATAAAAATATACTTGCATTAAATAAAAGAATTTACACAGAAAAGAAATGTAATTTTCCTCAAAGACAAAGTAAAATCAATGTTTGAGATTAATTTGGTATCGTAATTACTCAACTTGTTTTGCTATAAAAATTTCTTTAATATTGGTCTGTGAACATTGAATATCTATTGATTGCACCATTGAAATATGCATTTGGTTAGTTATATATCTACAACTTAGATATAAGAGTTTATATAGTTCGTTTAGGTATTACTTTATGTAATTCACTACAAAGTTTCGACAAGGCTTTATCGGGATCAACGTATGCTAAAGCTGAAATTTCTGCTGCTAAAATTGGAGATAAACATCCATACATTCTAACATTTCTGACAATCTGCTTTACTAATTGTGTGCTAAGTGATGATGAAATTTGTTGTGGTAACTTTATCATTATTTGCCTTTCTTTTCTGCTATTCTAAAATTTTTTCTTACAATGGCGGTTATGAAACTTTGCGGTAAGTCTTCTATTCTTAAATTCTTAAAAGCATTTAGTAACCTTTGTGTATCAATACTGTTTTCTTTTTCATTAGACATTTTGCGTCTCCCACATTAACTACTTACTATTTAAAATTTAATGAGGGGAAGCAAAATTATAAAAGTATACCTGCATGGAACGATTAAGCATAAAGGAAAAATTCATCAGATATTTTTGTAATTTCTAATGCAATAAACTCATATAATGGTTTCAAGTCTGATTCACCGCCCGCCCCATATTTCAAAAGAGCCGACAGAAAAGGCTCTTTTTTAGTTGGGGTTTATTAGTCCAACTAAAAAAACTTCCCGAAGGAAGTTTATTAATGGACGAGAGGAGACTTCCCTGAATCGTTAGCGAACCAATGTGAGCGTTACGAGTCAGGATGCCCTTGGGTAGAAC
>CEAC01013296.1_pt1 | contig 10634 bp, 10 predicted proteins | sample 557411 | NCBI WGS metagenome assembly CEAC01 (sample SAMEA3182094, study PRJEB8094) | gut metagenome | biome: human; feature: gut; material: Stool; isolation source: human stools | place: Canada | collected 2012-02-21
ATACAGTTATTGTTTCGGAAAATATTTGATGAAAGTTTTTAAAATAATAGCCTTCAACATTATACTTTTAGTGTTTGCATATTTGTTGTTCAAATATGTTTCTTTGGCATTTTTATTGAAGCCCGAAAGTGCAAATCTGAAACAACTTTTTGAAAATACGAACAAGGCATTTTGCGAAAAAAATTACGAAACTTATTATAAAAAACACAAATTCGTTCCACCTGTTATTCCCGAGAATTCTAACAAAAAACCTGTTATTATTTTCGGATGTTCTTACGCAGAGGGAATGAGCATTCGACCGTTGAAATACGAAGAAAAATTCTCTTATCAACTGGCAAAAGCGACCTCTCGTCCCGTATACAACAGGGCATTTGGCGGACAAGGCATTCAATACACACTTTACCAATTGGAAGATGAAAACACCTATAAAGAATTACCCGAACCCGAATATATCGTGTACGTGATGATTCACGACCAAATTTCAAGACTGTACAGAGAATGTTGTCCTTGGAATAAAGCGGTTTTTTACGAAAACAAAAACGGCAAACTGCAAAAAATCACAAATCCTTTGCACTATTCTTATTTGGCAACATTTTTAAGAACAAAAAAAGTTGTTGAGTACAAACATTCCGACTATTTGTTTATGAAAGAACATCTTCTGTATGCAAAATCTTTGGCTGATAAGCATTGGAAGAATGCCAAATGGATATTATTACTGTATGACGAACAAAATGTCTCTCAGTTTGACAGTTTGAAAGACTCAGGATTTACAATAACGACAGGGGCAGAACTCATTGCGCCCGACTTTTTGATAAACCCCAAATACTACATTTCGGAAAAAGACAGACATCCGACCAAATATGCCTGGGAAGATTTAACTCCCAATTTCGTTAATAAATACATAAATTCGGTGCAAAAATGAAATCAAAAAAAATAACTGCGATATATTCAATACTTTTTATTTCAATCTTTGTCTTTCTTATAAAAGATTGTATTTCGTTGAAAAACGAATATTCAAAGGATAATCCCGAAATCGTTCATACATTGATGAACAACAAACTCTTAACCCAAAATGTTCATCTTACGGGCATGATTTTCAGACTGAATAAAGGTTACTATTATGACGTTCACGAGATGCTCGTCAACAATGTTTTTGCAAAAAATTTGACAGGATACCAATCCGCAATTGACGTCGGAGCCGCAAACGGCTTTCACCTTTTACAAATGGGAAATTACACAAAAGGAAAAGTTTTGGGCTTTGAGCCGAATGAAGATTTTTATAATAATTTGAAAGTCGCAGCCGCAAGAGAAGAAAATACAAGTGTTGAAAATGTCGCAATATCTGACAAAGAAGGAACCGCAACTTTTTATTTGTACACGAATAATTATCTCGAAAGCGGCTTGTCGCCCAGAAGAGAACTGATGGCACTCAAAAAAGATAACGGCAAATTGGAAGAAAATCCCTGCAAAGTCAAAACCCTCGACAACTACATCGACAAACTTCCTGACGTCGGCTACATAAAAATTGACGTAGAGGGTGCCGAATTAAATGTTTTGCACGGAGGCAAAAAACTCATAGCAAAATGTCGCCCGATTATCACGGCAGAAATCCAAAACGATGTCGAATACTTCGGTCACAAACGCTCTGAGGCATTTGAATTTGCAAAAGAAAACGATTACATTTTATGCGATATTTTCGGAAATCCTTTTTACACGCAAGAAGATTGGGATAAGTACGGAAATTCAACCTTTGACTACATCTTTATTCCGAAAGAAAAATACGATAAAACCGTCGAAAACTTGAAGAAATAATCAACTAAAGGTTCAATTGTTTAACGATATACGGAACAAGCACATCCCACGCTTTTTCATCCGGATGTCCGTCGGGAAACGTGTATTTTTCTGAATTTTCGGCAAATTCTTTCTCTATTTCCGAACTCGGAGTAAGAACAGTTATACCTGCTTTCTTCATCTTTTCAAAGTCACATCTGCTGCACAAATTGTTCGGATAAGCAAAAATTACAACCTTGGGATTTGACCATTTTTTATCGGACAAATTCTTCCATTCTATGAAAGTCGCCTGCAAATCATCATCGTTTTTAAACTTATGCTCATCTTCAATCCACGTATCATTCTTTTGAGACAAGGCTCTTTCCGCCAATCTGATAAAGTAAGATTTATACCAAACAGGATACTTCGGATTAAAATCTTGAACTTTTCCGTTTTTAACAGGATATTTCAAATAACACTCATTATCTTTTGGCGAAATGTTTACACTCGTAATCCTGTGAGGATGATAGTCAATTAAAACATAAATTATATATTCGGGATTATTAACTTCATTCAGCAACTTTTCATGCGTTAAAAGATAAATCGGATGAGCAGGTCCCCAGCCCGAATAAGCAAAATTATAAACAGTTCTGCCCGTTTGTTTTGAAAGTTTGTACCCGAAGGTCTGATTGTCATTCAAATACTCACCGTAAGCAAATGAACAACCAAATATAACAACAGGTTTTTTATTTTTTGAGCCTACTGTTTTATAACGATTTTCATCGGAAAAATAATTTCTTTGTTCGTAAGTATCATTGAACGTTTGGAGTTTTTTACCGTAATCAAGCCATTTTAACCAGTTTATGACATTTTCTTTGTTTATTGAATTGATTATATATTTTACTCTGTCGGTTTGTTGAAAAAATAATAAATTATAGGTTATGAAACTGCTGAATAACTCAAAAATAATAAAGATAATTATTAAAATAATAATGTTTATATACAATTTTTTCATGCGGATATTTTAACACAGATAGTAGTTTAAAACAACTGAAAGACTTAACACTATTTGTGTTAAGTCTGATAATGGCGGAGAGAAAGGGATTCGAACCCTTGGTGGAGTTAAAGCCCCACACAGACGTTCCAGATCTGCACCTTAAACCGCTCGGACATCTCTCCTTGCAATTCATAATTTAACTTTATCATAAAAATTTCTTAGCAAAAAATTTTTAAACAAAAATATTGTAAAGAATTATTACGAAACATGGGGTATTTATCACCCGAATTAGGCAATTATTAAAATTCAGGCACTTTGTATTTAATATAGGCAAATGAGGTGAACATGCTAGTAAATTCTATTTCAACCGAAAAAGCGCAGAACTTGAATAAAATCAAGTACATGACTGCACCTATTTCAACAGAAAAGAAGAACCCTGCAGAAGGTTACGCGCCTGTAACCGCTAATTTATGGGGTGCAAAATCGGGTAATGTTGCCTTTGCCTATGGTGCATTTATACCGAATTTTGGGGCTAGCCGCCCTACGAACAACCCTGTCGGTTTTGACAAAATGGAAGCCGACACGCAATCGGGATTTCGCCTCAGCACATTGGAACACCCTGTTATTTGCCCTGATTGCGGCAAACCTATTATGACAAAGCCGATATTTGCAGCAATTAAACAAGAATTAGATCAAGCAAACGAAAAAACATATTTAGACGTTGTTGAATCACATAGCGAATTTTTATATCCGCAAGAACAAAAAATCTTAAAACACATAAGAAAAGTTCAAGCAAAGCATCCTGAAAAAACAATTCAAGAAATCGTTCAAAAGGAAAGAAAATCAAGACTTAGCCAATTGGAACGCAAACAATACAAAGTTTTAGATCAAATCGGTCAATTTGCGGAAGAATTGCCTTACGCAGATAAATCAAAAATCGCAGGTTTGTTAACCGTATCAAGTGACGTTATTTTTGAAAGAAATACAAACTTTGCATTCCAACGTAAAAAGTTCATCGAATTGGCTGACCAATTACAACTCAGCGACGAAGCAACAAAGAAAGAATTGATGAAATTGGCAAACAAATTGCCGAGTTCAAATAACAGCGAAACTTCATGGTACGTTAAATACGGCGGAGTTGACAGCAAGAAGAAACCTTATACATCAAGAGTAATTGCAGAAAAAATGCTTGCACCTACTTATACAAACACCGACCATGTTCATCCTTGGAACTTAGGCGGTTTGGATGCAACAAGCAACTTCTGGCTTATGCACGCACGCTGCAATATCATCAAAACAGATAAACCGTTCGTTGAATGGTTAAACGAAGACCGTGAAAACAGAGTTGAATATATTAAAGAATATTTAACTTCAACACAAGATGCAATTAACGAATCAAAAGACCCCGCAATGCATCCGAAATATGATTTGTATGCAGCAAAAATTGCAAAAACAATTTATTATGAAACAAACGGTGAAGTAGACTTCACAAAAGACTTCCCGCTTCCGGAAGGATATGACGTTCCGCGTCCTGCCGAAAAGCCGAAAGCAAAAGCCTAATTAACAGGAATAAAATTTAATGAAATATTTTTTCAAAGATAACAAAAAACCGGACTTATGTCTGGTTTTTTGCGGTTGGGGAACCGACGAAAGACTATACCTCCCCGTACTAAAAGACATGGACTATCTTCTTTGCTTTAATTATGACAAAGAATGCGAGTTCAGCCCCGATACAGATTTTTCAAAATACGAAAACATTTACCTTTTGTCGTACTCGGCAGGCGGTTTTATTCCCGCTGTAATCAAGGATAAATTACCCGAAATTAAAATGAGCGTTTCCGTAAACTCATCTCCGAGTTTGTACGGAAAATACGGACTTCACGATGATTTTGTCGAAGTTACAAATAACCTTAACATCACAAATTATCTTGATTTCAGAAGAAATTACATGGTTGATAGTGATTGGGAATTTGATTTATTTAACGAAAATCAACCCTACCGCTCATTTGAAGATTGCTTTACGGAACTTGATGCCCTCAAATACTTGTCAGAAAAGTACAAAGGCTGCAAGTACGACTTTGACAGAGCATATTCCGCGGTAAAAGATAAAATTATTCTTCACGAAGAACAAAAGGAATACTTTGGAGACAAACTTATTCCGATTGAAGGCGCGCATTTTCCTTTTTACAGATATAAATCTTTGAAGGAATTTTTTGAATAAAATATTTTTCGATAAATGTTTATAATTGCGTTTTAAATACGAAACGTAACAAAAAGCGAATTAATACGTCAACTTTTCATAATTTTTTGTTTTATATAAAATATAATCACCACTTATGAAATACACAGACGAACAAATCGAAAAATTATTATTAGACAGAGATTATTTTAAGGTTGTAGATGCACTTGTAGACATTGTACAAACAGATGAAGCGACCTTTCATGATCACGCTGCATTCATTGATGCCGTTTCCAGCGCAGGCTATACAGACTGCTACGAAATCGCATTTCAGTCTTTTATAAAAGCAAACACCACAAAGAATGCAAATCCGATTGTTCTAAAAGGTTTATATCTCAGAATTGACCCGATTATTAAGGCTTTGGGATTCAGATATTTCGATGCGGAAAATTCGCATAATATTCCCAGAGATTTTTATCTCCGCGCAAAATTTATGCTCTATATTGCCGCGTCAAAATACAACGACGCACTCGTCACTATCTCAATGCTCATTGATGAAGACGAAAGACCGACTTATTACTTCCAAAGAAGCAAACTTTATTCTATCCAAAAGAAATACCAACTCGCACTTATGGACTTGGATAAAGCGATAGAAATGGCATCAAACGATGCAACTTTGTATTATCACAGAGCCTTGTTGAAACAAAAATTGCACGATATTCAAGGGGCATTTTTTGACTTTGAAAGCGCAATCAACTTCAATTCCAAAAACTATATTTATTATTACTCGAGAGGTATGCTCAACGAAAGTTTCGAGCATTACAAAAACGCTCTTGACGACTTCAAAAAGACAATCCAACTCAACCCGAATTATGTTCAGGCTTTTCAAGAAATTGCATGGTGCAAATACAAATTAAACTATATGAAAGAAGCACTTTCTTTCATTAATATTGCAATTCAAATGGATAAAAACAATGCAGGAAGTTACTATATTCGAGGCTGCATTAACAATACCCTTATGAAGCATCAGGAAGCGGCACAGGATGAAGCATTTGCGATAAAACTTGATAACCAATCCAATAAAATGTGGACATCGAGATTGTGGCACCAAAAGGCTTGGGCGGAATTTCGTATGGAAAATTACGAACAGGCGGAAGCAGATATTAATCAGGCGCTTAAACTTTATAACAGAAACCTCGCATTTCTGTTTTTGGCAATGGATATACAAATTTTCGGTACGAAAAACTTCTACAATGCAATGGGTATTTGCAAGGAAATCTTGAAACTCGACCCCGATAATCAACGTGCTTTGATGGCGAAAAAGGAAATCGAAGACGGTATTCGTGACAATTTGTAACTTAATTTGTTCTTTTGTTAAATTTCGTCAAATATAGCATTGAAAATGTTCTTTTTTTCTTCAATTTTTGTATAATGAGGTTGAGGAATTGAAATTATGGCAAATGAAAAAGTTAAAGCGGTAATTCTTGCTGCGGGAAAAGGAACAAGAATGAAATCGGATTTACCGAAAGTTCTGCACCCTATTTATGGCAAGCCGCTCGTTGGATATGTAATTGATGCCGCAAAAAACACTGGCATCATTGATGAAAGCATTGTTGTCGTTGGACACGGTGCGGAAAAGGTCGAAGCATTCGTCGAAGGTTATGACGAAAATTCAAAATGTGTACTGCAATCACCGCAACGCGGAACAGGCGACGCTGTTGCAAAAGCAAAAGATCTTTTGGAAGGCTTTAAAGGAACGGTTGTTATTCTTTACGGCGACACACCGCTTGTCACGCCCGAAACTTTAAATGATTTTATCAAAAAACACCACGAATCAGGTGCTGCTTTGACAGTTATGTCGGCTATTTTCGATGACCCGACAAATTACGGAAGAATCGTCAGAAACGAAGACGGCTCTTTGAAGTGTATTACGGAAGAAAAAGACACAACTCCCGAAGAAAAGAAAATTAAAGAAATTAACGCAGGTCTTTACTGCTTGGATAAAGAAGTTATTTTCCCGTTGTTCTCGGAACTCAAATGCAACAACGCTCAAGGTGAATATTACTTGACGGATATTGTTGCATTGACAATTGCAAAAGGATTAAAGGCAGAAGCATATATTCTTCAAAACAACGAAGAAATCTTCGGTATTAACTCGAAAGCAAATCTTGCGGAAGCAACAAAAATTCTTAATAAGAAAACGAACGACAGATTGTTGGCAGAAGGAGTGTCAATTGTTGACCCCGATACCGCATATATTTCACCAGATACGGAAATCGGAAGAGACACGATTATTTTCCCGAATGTCTATATTTCAGGTAAAAACAAAATCGGCGAACATTGCAAAATCGGACCGTTTGCACATATCAGAGACGGCGCAACGATAGGAGATAATGTTCGTATAGGCAATTTTGTCGAAATCAAAAAATCAACAATTAAATCAAATACAAATGTTTCGCATCTCAGCTACATAGGCGATAGCGAACTCGGAGAACACGTAAACATCGGCGCAGGAACGATTACTGCAAATTACGACCCTGTTCTCAAAACGAAAACTAAAACGGTTATTAAAGACGGTGCAAATACAGGCTCAAATTCGGTACTTGTTGCTCCTGTGACCATGCACGAAAATTCAATGTGTGCGGCAGGTTCCGTCGTAACCAAGGATGTTGAAGCTAACGCTTTGGCACTAACTCGTTCACCTTTGAAAATTTTCAAAGAATGGGTTACTGAAAGATTAAAACGTGGCAAATCGGGAGAAAAATAATGGATTTAAAATCAGTATTTCCGCAAGGAAAAGATACAATTAATCCGACTCATGACATCAAATTGTTTTCGGGTCGTGCTAACCCCAAATTAGCAGAGGAAATCGCAGAATATTTGGGAACGACCGTTGGTCCTATGGTTATTAAGAATTTCGCGGATGGCGAAACTTATGTTCAAGTACAAGAAAGTATCAGAGGGGATGATGTATTCATCATTCAACCTGTATGCTCACCTGTAAACCAAAACGCAATGGAATTGCTGATTATGATTGACGCTTTCAAACGTGCAAGCGCAAAATCCGTTACAGCGGTTATTCCTTATTACGGATACGCCCGTCAGGACAGAAAAACAACAGGTCGTGAAGCAATTACGGCAAAATTGATGGCTGACCTTTTGACAACAGCAGGCGCAAACAGAGTATTGGCATTGGATTTACACTCAGGTCAAATTCAAGGCTTCTTTAATATTTTGGTTGATAATATCTTTGCAACACTCGTTCTTGTAGATTATATGAAGAAGAAAAACTTCAAACCCGAAGAACTTTGCGCAGTCAGCCCCGATGCAGGCGGCGTAAGACGTGCAAGATACTTTGCAAAAGAGATGAAATGCTCTATCGCAATCGTTGATAAACGCAGAGACAAACACAATGAAGCGATTGCAGAATACCTTATCGGTGATGTAAAAGACAAAATTTGTATTTTGTTCGACGATATTATTGATACGGCGGGAACGATTTGCGAAGCGGCAAAACTTCTTAAAAAAGAAGGAGCAAAGGAAGTTTATGTTTGCGCGGTACACCCTGTCTTTTCAGGTCCCGCACTTCAAAGACTTGATGAAGCACCAATTGAAGAAGTTGTTGTTACAAACTCAATTCCTTTGGCGGAAGGAGCACCGAAAAAGATTACGCAACTCAGCGTTGCACCTATTTTGGGCGAAGCAATTTCTCGTATCCATGACGACGAATCAATCAGTTCGTTGTTCGGATTTGAAAAAGAGTACAAAGGATAAGGGAAAAACAAGCAGATTTAAAAAGCCTCGATTTTCAACAGTCGAGGCTTTTTTGTACCATTTTTGCGTTTGGATTTCAAGAACAATTGTTACAAGTTTGTAACATATCAATATCAAAAATTAAAGTTGAGAGGTGGAAATGCCGATATATAAAGAGTAATCAATAGATAATAACAAGGTTTTAATAATGATAAAGAAATTAAGCACTTCAAATAATAATATCTCGGGTAGCGTAGAATTTTTATTGAGAGGTGCACAGAAGAGGAGAGCAAACGCACTTTCATGTGCAAGATCGGTAAATTCCGATATGGGAGTCGGCAAAACATTAGCCGCAGTTAAATAGTAAATTTGGGAAAAAAAAGAATTATGTAACCGATGATTTATTCATCGGTTTTTTTTGGTTTCAAAAACGTAAACAAATGTAAACAAAATGTAGAGTATTTCTAAAGTTTTCTGATTAAATGCCGATAAACATTATATAGAAAACAGGAACTGCCAAATGATTAAGAAATTGAAAACATCAAATAATAACATTTCGACATGCGTAGAGTTTTTACTTCAAGGCGCAAAGAGAAGACGAGCAATGGCAGTAGCCAGCGCAAAAACGATGAGCTCGGAAATGGGCATTAAAGCAAAATTAGTTGCATTGAATTAATCGAGAAAGAGTTTGAATTAATTTAATCAACAAAATGAGAGAGAGAAAGTTTAAATTTAACAATCAAGCGACGATGAGCTTGATTTTTTTTTGCAAAAAATCAGATAACAAATGTTATAATAAGTTTATGATATTTAAGACTTTTTTAATTAGTTGTTTAACATTAAGTTTATTATGGTTTGGAGATATTATACATGCTACAGAACCAGGTGTTCAATATATTGGAGACATGAACACCCCAAGAGCAATGCATCATTCTCAAAAAATAGCAGATGGAACGGTCTTGATATATGGTGGATATAATAAAAAGACGACATATACCACCGGAGAAAAAGGAGCACCATACCATTATGAAAAAATAAGCGAAAAATCTTTTGAAATATATAACCCTATTAATAATACATTTAAAATAATCAATAAAAAAATTGAGCCATCAATACCTGAAGAAAAAAGCATTACAAAAAAAGAACAACGCAATATTGAACAATATTTTAAAAGTAAAAAAATATATTTTCAAAAAATCAGCTACCAAAAAGCAGATAAAGAAAGAATTGTTTGCATACCGTATAAAAATGCTATTCCAATTGGTTACGGACAACATGACTCTTCTGAATATTTTGCAATATACAATTTAAAAACAAAAAAAATCAGCAATCCAGTTTCTTTCAACAATTTAAAAGCCGAATATGTAAATATGAAATCTTTTAAGACAACAAAAGGAACCAAAATTTTATTTGTATATGTTTACGATGCAGAAAAAGATTATAGCAGAATTGGTGCAAAAACTAATATCAAATTTCAGACACTTGTATTTAACATTGATAAAAACATTACTGAAAAAATTTCCGAACCGATTTCTAAAAAGTACTTTTATGAACACAAATTATTTCAACTTGAAAACGGAAACATAATAATAGAAGAAGGTAATGTATTTAAATACATTTTTGATGTTAAAAATGAAAAAATGTTACCGTTGAAAAATTATGGTTTTAAAATGCTGGCAAACGCAAATGTTTTGCCCTTAAATAATCATCAACTTTTAATAACAGGTGGATATACTACAAAAGATAATATATTAAAAAAAAAACAAAATATTTTAATGGTAAAAAGCATATTATGTTAGAAGAACAGATTGGGTCAAAAGCCGCATACATTTATACTTTTTAGAATAATCCATTGGTTTGGTTTTTAACAAGAAAGATACCACTCAGTATGACATAACGTCATTCTGAGTCGAAGGCGTATGTCCTTTTAGGCTC
>CEAC01012562.1_pt1 | contig 10423 bp, 7 predicted proteins | sample 557411 | NCBI WGS metagenome assembly CEAC01 (sample SAMEA3182094, study PRJEB8094) | gut metagenome | biome: human; feature: gut; material: Stool; isolation source: human stools | place: Canada | collected 2012-02-21
GCCCCGCGCCGACGAACTGGCCGACGATCGTGGCGACCGCCGCGCCCGCGACCTCCATGCGGGGAAAGCCCAGAAGGCCGAAAATCAAAATCGGGTCGAGCACGATGTTGCACACCGCGCCCGCGATCTGCGAGATCATCGAAAGGTCCGTCCGCCCCGTGGACTGGAGCAGGCGCTCGCCGTAAATTTGCAGGAACAGTCCGAGCGAGCCGCCGATGCAGATCATCACATAATCACGGCCGTAGGCGATGATCTGCGCATTCTCCGTCTGAAAGCGGAAAAACGGTGTGGCGAGCGAAAAGCCGAGGACAGCAAAGACGGCGGCGGTGCAGAGCGTCAGGAAAAGTCCCGTGCCCGCGGCGCGGTCGACCGCCTGCATGTTCTTTTCACCCAGCGAACGCGCGAGCAGCGCGTTCATACCGACGCCCGTGCCCACGGCGAACGCGATGCACAGCGTTTGCAGCGGGAAAGCGAGCGACACGGCGTTCATTGCGTTCTGACTGAGCCGCGCGACGAACACGCTGTCGACAATGTTGTAGAGCGCCTGAAAGAGCATCGATATCATCACGGGCCCCGCCATGTTGGCCAGCAGCTTGCCGATGGGCATCGTGCCCATCTTGTTTTCTCTGGTATTTTCTTCCATGTTTCCTCCCTGCTTAACTTTTTCGTTCCGACATATAAAATTCCGGCGCCGCAGCGCCGGAATCAAAGTTTGATCATTTTTTCCGCGACCCGCGCACCCTCCAGAGGGGCTTCTCTTGCCCGCTGCGGGGCAATTCACCTTCTGGAAAAAATTCATCTCAGAGTGCAAGTGTGCGAGCAACGCGAGTACGCGCAGCACTCTGCAAGCCCCTCTCAAAAATGTGCTTCGCACATTTTTGAATTATTTCTTCAGCTCCCCGTTCGCGGACTTCGTCAGATACGCGTTGATGAAGCCGTCGAGGTCGCCGTCCATGACGGACTGGATGTTGCCGGTCTCGTAGTCGGTGCGCGTGTCCTTGACAAGCTGGTAGGGCATGAAGACGTAGGAGCGGATCTGGCTGCCCCATTCGATCTTGAGCTGCACGCCCTTGATGTCGGAGATCTTCTCCGCGTGCTGCTGAATTTTGAGTTCCATGAGCTTGGATTTGAGCATCTGCATGGCGTAGTCGCGGTTCTGGAACTGCGAGCGCTGCGTCTGGCAGGCGGTGACGATGCCCGTGGGCTTGTGGATGAGTCGAACGGCGGAGCTCGTCTTGTTGACGTGCTGGCCGCCGGCGCCGGACGCGCGGTAGACCTGCATTTCAATATCCTCGGGACGAATTTCGACCTCAATGTCGTCGGGCAGCTCAGGCATGACCTCGAGGGCTGCAAAGCTCGTCTGGCGGCGGGCGTTCGCGTCGAACGGGGAAACGCGCACTAAGCGGTGCACGCCGTTTTCGCCCTTCAGGTAGCCGTAGGCGTTCTCACCCTTGACCATGACCGTCGCGCTCTTGAGACCGGCCTCGTCGCCGTCGAGATAGTCGAGCATCTCGAATTCAAAGCCGTGCTTGTTCGCCCACTGCATATACATGCGGTAGAGCATCTGCGCCCAGTCCTGCGCCTCGGTGCCGCCCGCGCCGGCGTGGAAGGTCAGAATCGCGTTGCAGTTGTCGTATTCGCCGGAAAGGAGCGTCGTGAGTCGCGCCTGCTCCACATCGGCTTCGAGCTTTTTGTAGCCCTCCTCAAGCTCCGGCAGCAGGCTCGCGTCGTCCATCTCGCTGCCCATGTCGATCAGCGCGAGCAGATCATCGCGCGTTGCGACAAGCTTTTCGTAGCGGTGAATTTTATTTTGAAGCTGCTTGGAGCGCATCTGGTTTTTCTGCGAGCGCTCCAGATCGTTCCAGAAGCCGTCCTCGTGCGCCTCGAGCTCGAGGCGGTTCAACTCCTGACGGGCCTGCTCGATCTCCAGCGCCTTGAAGAGGTTTTCAAATGTTTCGTCCATCGCAAGCAGCTTCTGCTTGTAGGAATCGTATTCGATCACAGCCATGGCGTTCTCTCTCCTTACTTTTATCCTTCATTAGCCGAAAAAGTATATCACACACACCGTGCAAAGGCAAGAAAAATCCGCCTCTCGGGACGAAAATTCCCGTGGAAGCGGCCCTTTTTCGCCTTTCCGGCGATAAAAACAAAAAAGCCACGCTTTCGCGTGGTCGATACAACGGATCTCAGCGCTCGCTGATGATCTGCTTGGTGCTGCCGAAGATCATGTCGTCAACATCCTGCTTGATGAAGTTCTCAAACATATTCGTTTTCACGCTCCTTTCTCTCATTTACTTCAGTTTGTATTATAGACGCGGGAAACGCAAATTTCAATCGTCAGCTCTCATGGTTTTGCCCAAAAAATTAGCGACTTTTTCATGCAAGCTGCTATATCTACACTTGCATTTCCGTTATTTTCCACTTATAATAAAATAGAAATGATATTTGAAGCGGAGGAGTCGGACTATGGCGGCTTTCGTCACATTTGAGGATGTTTCCAAGGTCTACCACAGCGGAGAGATCGAAATTCGCGCGGTGGACCACATCAGCTTTACGATCGAAAAGGGTGAATTCTGCGTCATCGTCGGCCCCTCGGGCGCGGGCAAGACGACGGTCCTCAACATGCTCGGCGGCATGGACGCCTGCTCGGGCGGTACCATCACGGTTGATGGGACGCACGTGAGCGGCTTCAACGCCCGCCAGCTCACGACCTATCGCCGCCACGACATCGGCTTTGTCTTCCAGTTCTATAACCTCGTCGGCAACCTGACGGCGCTTGAAAACGTCGAGCTCGCGGCGCAGATCTGTAAAGACCCGCTCGACGCAGCGACGGTCTTGAACGAAGTCGGCCTGTCCGCGCGCGCGAACAACTTCCCCGGTCAGCTCTCCGGCGGCGAGCAGCAGAGAGTCGCCATAGCCCGCGCGCTGGCGAAAAATCCGAAGCTCCTGCTCTGCGACGAGCCGACCGGCGCGCTCGACTATGTGACGGGCAAGCAGATCCTCAAGCTCTTGCAGGACACCTGCCGGCAAAAGGGTGTGACGGTCGTGGTCATCACGCACAACAGCGCCATCACGCCGATGGCCGACCGCGTCATCCACATCAAAAACGGCACGGTGGAGAGCATGCAGTGCAATGAGCATCCGACCAGCGTGGAACTGATCGAATGGTAACGAAGAAATCGGAACGAAAGGGGGCGGCGCGATGAAAAACGCCATGCAGAAGGACTTCTGGCGCGAGATCAAACACACGCGTAGCCGCTTTTTCTCCATTATGATCCTGGTCGCGCTATCGGTCGCGTTTCTCTCCGGTCTCAAGGCGACCGCACCGGACATGAAGCGCACGGGCGACGACTATCTCGATTCCCTGCACTTGGCGGACATTCAGGTGCTTTCAACGCTCGGCCTGACCGACGATGACATCACGGCCATTCGCGCGCAGGACAAGGTCGAGGACGCCGAGGGCGAGTACGTCATCGACGCATTCGCCTCGTCCGACTCGCTCGACGCGGTGGTCAAGGTCCTCTCCCTCACGGGCCGCGGCATCAACGAGGTGCTGCTGCGCGACGGGCGCATGCCCGAGCGCGCGGACGAGTGCGTGGTGGAGGAAAATATGCTCTCGCTGATGAGCATTTCCATCGGTGATACGATCACACTCACGCCGGGGGACGACCTCTCCGACGCGCTCGCGCAGGACACGTATACGGTCGTCGGCACGGTGCGCTCGCCGGTGTATCTCGCGGTGGAGCGCGGCACGTCGACACTCGGCAGCGGCACGGTCAAGGCGTATCTGTACCTGCCGCGCGAGGCGTTCACGCTCGACTACTACACGGCGGCCTATGTGCGCGTCTCCGGCGCGGCGGAGATGACCGCGTTTTACAGCGACTATGACGACTATATCGACGCCGTCATCGACGAGCTGGAGCCGTTCGGCGACGCGCGCGCGCAGCTGCGGCACGATGATTTGGTCGATGAAGCGACGGAAAAGCTCGACGATGCACAGAAAGAGCTGGACGACGCGAAGGCCGAGGCCGACGAAAAGCTCGGCGACGCGCAGAAAGAACTAAATGATGCACGCAGGAAGCTCGACGACGGCTGGAAGGACTACTACGACGGCCAGCAGGAGCTCAAGGACGCGCGCGTCGAGCTGGACGATGCAAAGATCGAGCTCGACGACGGCGAAATGCAATACCTCAACGGCATGGAAGAGTACGAAGACGCGCTGGACGAGTACGAAAAGGGCAGGGCAGAGTATGAAGACGGCCTCGCCCAGTACGAGGACGGCGTCAAGGAGCTTGAGAGCGGCGAAAAAGAGCTTGCCGCAGGCAGGAGCAAACTGGAAAGCGGCCAGCAGCAGCTCAATTCGCTGGCCAAGACTGTGACGGACGCGCTCGCGGGCACAGGCTCTCCTTATGCGGGCGCGCCGGGGAAGCTGCTCGACGATCTCGGCCGCGGCGACAGCGCAGCCATCGCCGTGACGGACGGCGCGCTGGGCGGTATGCGCGCGCAGCTCTCGGCGGGCATCGCACGGGCGCAGGACGAGATCGACAAGATGCAGGCACAGCTCACTGAGGTCAATGGAACCCTTTCAGCGCTTGAGCAGAAGCCCACTGAGGGAATGCCGGAAGAGGAACTCGCGGCGTACCAAGCGCAGCTTGCGAAGCTGCAAGGCACAAAGCAAAAGCTCGAAGCCGGCATTGCGACCGCGCAGGCGACGAAGGCGGAACTGGAAGAGAACCTCTCGCAGTTAAACAGCGTCAGCGCGAGCAGCATCGCCGCAAACAAGCGGGAACTGGACAACGGCTGGAGCGAGTATTACAGCGGCGCGGCCGAGCTCGACGCGGGCAGAAAAGAGCTGCTTGATGCCAAAAAGCAGCTGGACGACGCAAAAGCGCAGCTCAACGACGCGCCTGCGCAGCTCGCGGACGCGAAAAAGGAGCTTTCTGACGCGCGCAAAAAGCTCGACGACGGCTGGAAGGACTACTACGACGGCGAAGAGCAGTACGCCGACGGCGTCAAGGAGCTCTCGGACGCCTACACCGAACTGACGGACGGCGAGCGCGACTACCGCAAGGGCCTGCGCGAATACGCGGACGGCAAGGCGGAGGCCGACGAGAAGATCGCTGACGCGCAGGAAAAGATCACCGACGCGCGCCGCAAGGTCGCGGATATCGACAGCTGCGAATGGTACATCTTCAGCCGCAGCTACAACCCCGGCTACACGGGCTTCGGCCAGGACGCCGACCGTATGGCGAACCTCGCGAGCGTGCTGCCGATCATCTTTTTCCTCGTCGCGGCGCTCGTGTGCCTGACGACGATGACGCGCATGGTCGAAGAGCAGCGCGTGCAGATCGGCGCGCTCAAGGCGCTCGGCTACAGCCGCCTTTCGATCTCACGGAAGTACATCGGCTACGGGCTGCTGCCGAGCCTTGTCGGCGGCGTTTTGGGCCTTGTCATCGGCTATATCCTGTTCCCGAAGATGATCTTCACGGCCTATCAGATCATGTATCAGATGCCGGATATCGAGCTGCACGCCTACACGGATATTTCGCTCTTTTCCGTGCTTGCGGCGGTCGCCTGCACAACAGTCGCGACGCTCTGGGCCTGCCTTGCCACGCTGCGCGAAACGCCCGCGAGCCTGATGCGCCCCCGCACGCCGAAGGCGGGCAAGCGCGTGTTCCTTGAGTATATCAAGCCCCTGTGGAGACGTATGTCGTTCATCCACAAGGTCACGGCGCGCAACCTCTTCCGCTATCAGAAGCGCTTCTGGATGACGGTCATCGGCATCGGCGGCTGCACGGCACTCATCATCGCGGGCTTTGGCATGAGGTCTTCCCTGCTCTTTACGATGTCGCGCCAGTATGACGAACTGTTCCACTACTCGGCACAGGTGACGCTTGCCGACAACGCCCTGCCCGAGGAGCGCGCGGCGGTGGAAGACTTCCTTGCAGGCGACTCCCGCGTTGTGAACTACATCCCCTGTGCGGCCTCGTCCGCCACGGTGGTCACCCCCTCCTATTCAACCACCGCCTATGTCGAGGTGATGGCCTCCGACGAGATCGGCAAGGTCGTGGACCTTTTCGACTACAAGAGCGGAGATCCCATCACAATGGGCGATGAGGGCGTATACATCGACCAGAAGCTCTCCGAGCTTTTGAAGGTCTCGGTGGGCGACACCTTCTTCCTCGACGGCGACGTGCGCGGCGATGTGACGGTCGCGGGCATCTACGAGCACTATACGGGCCACTTCATCTATATGACGCCCGGCTACTATGAAAATGCGCTCCACGCCGACGGCGAGCCGAACGCATATCTTCTCAATTTCACGAGCGACGACACGGATACGTGTAATGCGGTCTTTGAAAAGCTGCTCGACATGAGCGGCGTGGCGACGACCTCGCGCATGCGCGACACGCAGGATACCTACATGCACAGCATGGAGCGCGTGGACTTCGTTGTGGTCATCATCATTCTGGCAGCGGCGGCGCTGGCGATGGTCGTGCTCTTCAACCTCTCGAACATCAACATCACCGAGCGCCAGCGCGAGCTTGCCACCATCAAGCTGCTGGGCTTTTACGACGGCGAGGTCTCGGCCTATGTGTATCGCGAGAACATCGTGCTCACGCTGTTCGGCATCCTGCTCGGCTGCTTTATGGGCCACTGGCTGCACATCTACCTTGTCCGCTCGACGGAGATCGACCTCATGATGTTCGGGCGGCAGACCGCGCCGTCGGCCTACGTGTACGCGGCGATCCTGACGGCGCTGTTCTCGCTGCTCGTCAACGTGCTCGCGCACTTCAGGATGAAGAAGATCGACATGGTCGAAAGTCTCAAGAGCGCGGAATAAATTTCTTGTTTCAAGGCAGGACAGTGTGCTACAATAAGGGGCGGCAAAAGCCGCCCCTTACCTTTTTCGCGCATTTGTGCGCATAGCGATAGGAGTTTCCATGGCGAATCAAAGAAGAAAACATCATTTTTGGCGCAATCTGCTTGTCCTCATCGTGCTGTTCGGCCTCTTCCTCTGCTGGGACAACAGCAGCATCGAGACCGACGAGGCGACATTCACATCTGCTGAGCTGCCCGCGGGCTTTGACGGCTGCCGCATCGTGCAGCTGAGCGACCTGCACGGCAAATATTTCGGCGAGGGCAACGAGCGCCTTTACGCGGCGGTCGCTGCCGCGCAGCCGGAGTATATCTTCGTGACGGGCGACCTGGTCGACCGCAAAACTGAAAACCCGACCATCTACGCCGGTGAGGTCGGCGCGGCGCTCTCTGCCATCGCGCCGACGTATTACGTCACGGGCAACCACGAGTGGGGACATGGCACCGCCGTCGTGCGCGCGCTCAAGAGCACCCTGCGCGAGAGCGGCGTGACGGTGCTCTCCAACGAATTTACGTATCTTGCGCGCAACGGTGATACCATCGTGCTCGCGGGCATCGACGATCCGAACGGCTACGCCGATCAGGAGACACCGCAGGAGCTTGCGCAGGAGGTCTACGCCGCCTGCGGCGACCCCTTCTGGCTGCTGCTCGCGCACCGCAACGACCGCTTTGCGCGGGAATACAGTCTCCTCGGCGCGGACTTAACGATCTCCGGTCACGGCCACGGCGGCATCTGGAGACTTCCGTTCGTGGGCGGGGTGTTCGGCACGCAGCGCAACCTCTTCCCATCGTACACCTCGGGCTTTTATTCAGACAACGGCGCGTCCGTCTTCGTCAGCCGCGGGCTCGGCAACTCGCCGAAGATCATCCCGCGCATCTTCAACCGCCCGCAGGTCGCGGTCATCACACTGGAAAGGGGCTGAGAACATGCGTGAATTTCAAGCCGGCAGCTACGACGTCGCCGTCATCGGCGCGGGACACGCGGGCATCGAGGCCTCTCTTGCCTGCGCGCGCCTCGGAATGAAGACGGTCTGCTTTACCATCAACTTAGACGCGGTGGGCAATATGCCCTGCAACCCCGCCATTGGCGGCACGGGCAAGGGCCATCTCGTGCGCGAGCTGGACGCCCTCGGCGGAGAGATGGCAAAGGCGGCGGATGAAGCCTGCATCCAGTACCGGATGCTCAACCGCGGCAAGGGTCCCGCCGTCTGGTCGCTGCGCGCGCAGGCCGACCGGCGGCGCTACCAGAGCGTGATGAAGCACGCGCTCGAGCGGCAGGAAAATCTCCTGCTGCGTCAGGCGGAGATCGTCGATCTTCGCGTGGAGGACGGGCATGTTTCCGCCGTCGTGACGGAAACGGGCGGCGTCTACGCGGTCAAGGCCGTCATCCTCTGCTCGGGGACATTTCTGGATGGCCGTACCATCGTCGGCGAATGTGTGCGCGAGAGCGGCCCGGACGGGATGCACGCCTCGCTGACGCTGGCGGAAGCGCTCAGGAAGCTCGGCCTTCCCCTGCGCCGCTTCAAGACCGGCACGCCGCCGCGCGTGAACGCGCGCAGCGTCGATTTTTCTCAGATGGAAGTGCAGACGGGCGACGAAGCGCCTCTGCCCTTCTCGTTTTCGACGCAAACGCCGCCTCAAAATCAGGTGGTCTGCTACTTAACGTATACGAGCGAGGAGACGCACCGCGTCATCCGCGAGAATCTGGATCGCAGTCCCATCTACTCGGGCGTCATCGAGGGCGTCGGCCCGCGCTACTGCCCGAGTATCGAGACAAAGATCGTCCGCTTTCCCGATAAGCCCCGCCATCAGCTCTTCATCGAGCCCATGGGCCTCGATACCGAGGAACTCTACATTCAGGGCTTTTCCTCGTCGATGCCCGAGGAGGTGCAGCTTGAAATGCTGCATTCGGTCAAGGGCCTTGAGCACGCGGAGATGATGCGCCCGGCCTACGCCATCGAGTATGACTGCATCGACCCCACCGCGCTCTACCCGACGCTTGAATACAAGCACATTTCGGGCCTGTACGGCGCGGGACAGTTCAACGGCTCGTCGGGCTACGAGGAGGCGGCGGTGCAGGGCTTTGTCGCGGGCGTGAACGCCGCGCGGAAGATAAAGGGCGAGTCGCCCTTCATTCTGGGCCGCGAGCAGGCGTACATCGGTACACTCATCGACGACCTTGTGACCAAGGGAACGAACGAGCCCTATCGCATGATGACGAGCCGCAGCGAGTACCGCCTCATCCTGCGGCAGGACAACGCCGACGAGCGCCTTGCGCCCATCGGGCACGAGCTTGGCCTTGTCAGCGATGAAACGCTGCAAAAGGTCGTGGGCAAATACGACGCGGTGCGCCGCGAGATCAAGCGCCTCGAGCACACGGGCGTCCCCTCGTCCGACGCGCTCAACGCGCTGTTGACTTCGCGCGGCACGGCGGAGGTGCGCGACGGCAGCCCGCTCATCGCGCTGCTGCGTCGACCGCAGCTCACCTATGACGACCTGCGCGATTTTGATGCGGGCTGCCGCGCCTTCCCGCCCGCACTCGCCGAGAGCGTGGAGATCGCCGTCAAGTACGAGGGCTACATCCGCCGCCAGATGGCGGAGGTCGCGGAGTTTGCGCGCCTGGAGCACCGCGCCATTCCCGCGGACATCGACTACGCAAGTATCGACGGTCTCCGTCTGGAGGCGCGCGAAAAGCTCGCCACCATTCGTCCGCAGAATCTGGGGCAGGCGGGGAGAATCTCGGGCGTCAGTCCGGCAGATGTTGCAGCTTTAATGCTCTATATTACTTCAAAAACGCGGGACTGAGTCCCGCGTTTTTGAGTATTTGAAAAGGCGGCTATGCCGCCTTTTCAAGGGGATTCGCTGCGCTTCGTGCCTTGCCGCCCGTGAGGCGGCTGCGACACGCGCTCCGCGCAGAGAGTAATTTGTCACGCGCATGTCGCGACAAATTACGATTAAAATTATTTGCGCCGTGCGCGGTGCAAAATCTACGATGTTAAAACAGGCGGTCGCTGCGTTGGCAGCGGCCGCCTGTTGATTGTTGAGGTCTTACTTCTTGCCGAATTTGGTGAAGAGTGTGACCAGTACGGTGATCAGCCCCATCACGGCGAAGATGCCGAGCATTCCCTGCCCCGTGATGAGCAGCGCAATCTCAAGATTTGTCATAGTGCGTTCCTCCTTAACCCATGAGCTGCGGCACGAGATTCAAGATCATGCCGCCTGCGAGCACCGATGCGATCTGACCGGCGACGTTCGCGCCGACGGCGTGCATCAGCAGGTGATTGGTGCAGTCCGCTTCCTGCCCCATCTTCTGGATGACGCGCGCGGACATCGGGAAGGCCGAAATGCCGGCCGCGCCGACCATCGGATTCACCTTGTTCTTGCAGAAGAGGTTCAGAAGCTTTGCAAACATCACGCCCGCGATGGAGTCGAAGACGAAGGCGACAAGACCCAGCGCCATGATGATGAGCGTTTTGAGATTGACGAACTGGTCGGCCTGCATCGAGAAGGAGATCGTGATGCCGAGAAGCAGCGTGATGAGGTT
>CEAC01020910.1_pt1 | contig 10337 bp, 8 predicted proteins | sample 557411 | NCBI WGS metagenome assembly CEAC01 (sample SAMEA3182094, study PRJEB8094) | gut metagenome | biome: human; feature: gut; material: Stool; isolation source: human stools | place: Canada | collected 2012-02-21
ATATAAATCCGAGCAGTTCGCTGCTTAGGGCGTCGAAAACCCTAAAATAGAGATAGTCGTGTGCACACGACTTAAAATATTGTGCCGACTAATCTTGTCTGCAATGGACGGATGTCGGCGAATAAGGCTCAGCCAAATAAGCCGAGCCGTCTATCTCTATACGGTTTTCGAACATCCGCCCGCCTTTTCTTAAAAAGCGGGTTTTCTTTTAACTAGTTAGAAAAAGGATGTTTAATCGTATGAAAAATAAACTCTTAATTACAACGGCATTGGTGGCACTTTCAGTGTCAGGCAATGCGTATGCTGATGTAACTATTAATTCAGACACAGTTCTGGAAAGTGAATATACCGACAATGTAATAATTTCCGGAGGCAATGTTACAACCAAAGACAGTTCTACCGTTAGCCTGAATTATCCTGACGGAAAAAATTTAACAGTTAACGGCGGAAACTTATCCTTAAACGATTCCACCATTTACACTTTTAACGGCAATACGGAAATCAGCGGAGATGCTGTTCTTAATTTAAATAATGACAGCGATATCGACACCAACAAATTAACCATCAGCGGAGGAACAATCAACCTTAATAAGGGTGAACTTCGTCAGAATAATAGTTTTACCATGACAGGCGGTACAATTAACGCAAACGGCCAAACGCAAATAGGTTCTGTCGGAAGAGATACTGAAAAAGTTGAAGGCACCGTAACAAGCTATGCCGGAGGAACAACGGATATCAGCGGCGGCGTGATAAATGTTAAAGGCGGTGTAGGTCTTGGCAGTTCGGCAAATGACATTTATGACAATGGTAATGTTATTTTTGGTACCTCTATTAAATTAAGAGGTGATGCAACTCTGGACATTAAAGAGGGAGCAACCTTATTTGCTTATGAAAATTACAAAATTGATGAGCCGGATTTAGATAACTCTGACCTTGATGTTGTAACCTTTGGTAATAAAGCCACAATAACAATGAATGACAACACTTCAAAAATTAATCTGGCCGGAACGTTAAGTGCCAATATTAATGGTGATGATCGCGGTAAAATTCATTTTCAAAATTCCGGTGCTCAGATTGATGGTGATGTTGAAGCTGCCAGCCTGATTTTTGAAGACAGCCACACCTTAAGCCAAGCTGTTTCTGGTGAAATCGGCGGCTTGGATATTTTTGAAATTAAAAAAGGCACCATGGTTTATGATAAGGAAATCAGCGGCGGCGCTTCCAGCGTTATTGTCGGCGAAGGTGCAACGCTTGATATAGGAACAAATGCTTTGCATTCCGGCGGTGAAAAAGGTGTTGACAGTGAAGGTGTTCACTTCAAAGACAATTCGACTTTAGCCTTTACTGTAACCGATAAAGACACTTATGGTAAAATCCATGCCAATTACGTTAATATCAGCGAAAACGGTACAAATTTGAATATGACCTTAAACGGTGCCGCTTTGGCCAAAGGTGAAACAACAACCTTAAAATTATTTAATGGTGAAGATTCCGATACGGTAGAAATCGAAGGTAAGTTTGCCAACCTGAGCCAAAATTCCCGTTATGAATTTACGGACAATGGCGACGGAACTTTTAATGTTACTTCTGTCGGTTCTGCCACAGATGCTGTTGTTGATGCCGGTGGTTCCGCCAACAATGCCGGAACAGCCGAGGCATGGGACAGCGTCAGTGCTTCAACCAGCTCTCCGGTTGCTGCCGCAGTTACGGAAAAACTGGCACAGCTTTCCAACAGCACAAATGCTGCCGAGCAGAAAGCCTATGTTGACGCTTTGACGGCTGTAGCTCCGGAAGTTGCGCCGATGGTTCAAAAAACACAGACAGAAACAGCCAATCAGGTCTTTGGTGCCGTATCAACCCGTTTAACCGGGGGTTCAATCTCAACCGGTGGCGAAGGTATGGCTTCCGGCGATAATATCTTCAAACGTGGTGCAATGTGGGTTCAGGGCTTGTTCAACAAATCCAAACTGGACGATACATCCAAAGCCAAAGGTTTTGATGCAGATTCTAACGGTATTGCCTTCGGTGCCGAGAAGTTTGTAACCGATGATACTAAGGTCGGTATTGGTTACGCTTATACCAACACCGATATTGATGGTTTCATGCGAGATACTGATGTTGATACACATACTGCCATCTTGTATGGTGAATATAAACCATCCAACTGGTATGTAAATGGTATTGCGACCTATGGCTGGTCTGATTATGAAGAAAGCAAGAGTGTCGCCGGAGTTGGTGTCAAAGCTGACTACGATGTCGAAACCTTTGGCTTACAGGCAATGACCGGTTACGATATGAACATCAACGGCTTAGGCATTACACCGGAAGCCGGTTTGCGTTATGTCCATATCAAGCAGGACACTTACAAAGATTCTGCTGACCAACATGTTTCTGCCAATGACAGCGATATTTTGACTGGTGTTATCGGAGCCAAAGTCAGCAAGAGTTTTGAGCTGTCTAACGGTATGAATATTAAGCCGGAAGCCAGAATTGCTGCGACTTACGACCTGTTTAACGATGACGTTAATTCAGTCGTAACCTTGGCTAATGGTTCTGCTTATGCAGTTGAAGGCGAAGCTCTTGACCGTTTCGGAATGGAATTTGGTGCCGGTGTAACAGCGGAAGTCAACGATAGTGTCGAACTTTCGCTTGGTTATGAAGGAAAATTCCGTCAGGATTACCAAGACCATACAGGCTTGATTAACGCTAAATATAAATTTTAAGCGTTAAACCGCCAAAACAAAACAGCCCCGGATATTTTGTGTTCGGGGTTGTTTTTTTATAAATCGTTAAATTAATTCAAAAGTGCTTTGAAATATACCGCTATGAGATTTTAATTTTCGAACTTACTTAATGTTGAAAATTAAAGAAAAAATCGCCATTTCTGACGATTTCTGGACTATGGCTGGAGACGACTTGCGGTATTCGAAAATTTCCCAGTATGGGGAGAGACAATATTCAGTTTTCGAATAAGTTTGTAACTTATAATTATTTATCTCCTTTTATCACTTGAATCTTTTGTATTTCCAAAATAAAATATCAAAAAGTAAAATTTAGAAGGATATGATTAGTGACGATTGATGAATTAAAGGATGAGTTTATTAAATTATATGAAGTTCCGAGATTTAAGTTTAATACACCGGTATATAAGCAAGTGCATGACGCTATTACGGAATTTATTTATGAAAATCATTTGGAAAATACAGAAGAATGGCAAAAAATTTCAGATAACTTGTTATATAGGTCAAGCCAATATATGACACGTCAAGAAGCTGATACCATTGTTTCAAATTTAGAGTTATTAAAAAGAAAGATATTATCACGTCAAAATGAAGAGTTTTGGAAATATATACATCCTCGTATTAAAAATATAGTTTTTGATAAATTTACTAGTTGTCAATATGCTGATAGTGTAGAAGCTGCTTTTAAGGAAATTAATTCAAGATTAAAAAAAATATGTAGAAAATTGACTAATCAGCAAAAAGATGGAAACTCATTGATGACCTTTATCTTTTCTGAAAATAATCCTATTTTAAAGTTTGAGGATATATCGGTAGAAAGTGGGCTCAATGTACAAAAGGGGTATATGCAAATTTTTGCTGGTGCAATGACAGGGATACGTAACCCGAAGGCTCATGAGAATCAAACAATAAGTAAAGATGCTGCTATTAAACGCTTGGTGTTTGCTAGTCTTTTAATGGATAAAGTTGATGAAGCTGTAAATTACACTGGAATAATAGAGTAGCCCATTTAAGTTTTTAGAAATATTTATATTTTGTGAATACTATATGAAACATTCTTAAACTCTTTTAAGTGCTTGATAATCAAGTCCGGCCATTTTTTATAATCAGGATTGTTAAGTAAATCATTAAAAGGTTTGTTGATGGTGTAGGTAAGCCTTTTATCTTTCAAGGTGCAATTTGAGAGGATAAGGCTTAGTAATATGTTTTTGGCTTTATTATCTGCCTGTTGCATAAATAACGAGAGATTACCGAGAATTCTAACGATTTTTAAAATAGCTTCCTTTAGGTTCGCGTTTGTTATCTTTTTTTCATCAAATTGTTGGCTCAAAGCATTTTGTAGGCATTTAATATCTTGATTTGAAAGCTTAATCTTTGAGAAAAGCTCTTCTTCTAATTGTTGCAAGATGATATTTTCATTGGTAGAAGAGTTTGGACAATAATAACATCTCAAGTATATGTATTTATTGCGTTTTGCACTATAATCCGAGTAAACTTTGCGTCCACAATGACCACAAGTTATTAAACCTCTAAAAATGTAAGCATATTTTGATAATTGCTGCTGTTTACTTCCTTTGTGTTTGGAATCTAAAATTTCTTGAACGCGGTCGAACAATTCTTTGCTGATGATTTTGCCATGAATATGGGGTATAAGCTTGCCTTTAACACACATCATACCATAATAAAAAGGATTTCTCAAAATACTTATGATAGTATTTCTGCAAACAAAGTTTTTCTTTTGGTAATCAGGCGATGATTTATAATATTTAGGTTGTTTAGAAATTAATCCCATATTACAGGCTAATTGCAAAAGACTGCAACTGGAATGTACACCGGTTGCGTATTCTTTAAACAATTTTTTGATAATCGGAGCTCGTTTTTTATCTATGATAATTTGAGACTTTCCATCTTTATCTTTGATATTAAGATAGCCGATAGGAGCCAAACTCTGCCATTTTCCTTGTGCCCAATTAAATTCCATACTTCTTTTTACATTGTCAGATAATGCTAGAATATAACTGTTTGCCATTAATACGCACATATTCCAAAATAAAATATCCATTCCTCTTGAATCTTTGCTTAAAATCAGATTTTCTTTCAAAAAGTGAACTTCAATTTTGCCTTGTTTTCGCAAATCATCTAAAGCCGGCGTGTCTTTGTATGACCTTTGCAATCTGTCAACACAATTGACAACAATTGCAACTTTATGCGGATAGGCTAAAACGAATTTAAGCATTTCATGATATTGTTTCCGGTCGCCGCGAGAAGAGCTTTCCGTAATGATGAATTCTTTTATAATGGTAAAATTCTGTTTTTCGCAATATTCATAAATCGTACTTTTCTGGGCATCTATTGAAGCACCTCTTTCTTGTTTTTCACTAGACACACGAGCAAAAATTACAGCTTTACTACAAATTTTATTATCTTCCGGTTTATATTTTCTTGGCACAATCTTATCCTTTCTTATTATGCATAAGTATTGTGTCGTGAAAATCTCGAAAAGTAAGTGATAATTATAAAAATGTTAACGGCTTTTTCAGTTTGAAAATCAATGCTAAAACTTGTAATAAATAATGTTTTTTAGAAGTTAATTTGCCTTTACAGATACAGTGAATGTCTACTTTTAAGGATTGAATCTCTACTTTTTTATCCAATCTCTAAAACAATGTTTTTCTGTTGCAGTAACATTGACGGCAAAAATGTTACTAAATATTCAAAAATTTAGCGAAATGCTAACTAATGTTGTTTAATATTGAAAAAAATAAGATTCTTGGATACTTGAGGGCGAAATGGATAAAGAAACGGCGATAAAATTATTTGAAGAGCAAAAAGTTCGCGTTGAATGGGACGAAAACCAAGAAAAATGGTGGTTTTCGATTGTTGATGTTGTTGCTGTTTTAACTTCTTCAGAATATCAAACGGCAAGAAACTATTGGAAAGTTCTAAAACACAGGCTTTCTGAGGAAGGAAATCAGTCGGTTACAAAATGTAACCAACTGAAAATGAAAGCAGCTGATGGCAAGATGTATCTAACCGATGTGGCTGATACGGAGCAGCTTTTGCGTCTTATTCAAAGTATTCCTAGCCCTAAGGCAGAACCATTTAAAATGTGGCTGGCAAAAGTTGGACGGGAACGTATTGATGAAATGGAAGATCCGGAAATTGCTATAAATCGTGCGTTGGAAACTTATCTCAAAAAGGGTTATTCTGAAAATTGGGTCAACCAACGTTTAAAATCCATTGAAATTCGCAAAGGCCTAACCGATGAATGGGAAAGAGGAGGTATTCGAAAAGGCTTGGAATATGCTATTCTAACCGATGAAATTACCAAAGCCTGGTCGGGCATGACGACTAAAGAATATAAAAAACTGAAAGATTTAAAAAAAGAAAATCTCCGCGACAATATGACAAATATGGAATTGGTTTTGAATATGTTAGCCGAAGTTTCAACGACTGAAATTTCACAAGCACAAAACCCTAAAGGATTAGAACAGCACAAAAAAGTTGCCCGTGCCGGAGGTAATGTTGCAAAGAAAGCTCGGAAAGAGTTAGAAAGTAAAACTGGCAAAAAGGTTATCAGTAAGCAAAATGCCAAACATTTAAATCAGCAGTTGGAAGATATGTCTGATAACACTTAGATACATTTCTCAAATTCTTCCAAATTTTCCATAGCAATATCTTTCCACTTTTTATAGTTGGTACAAGAAAGCAATTTATCAAAAGGTGCTTGAATCTCGTATTTTAATACATCGCCATCTAAAACACAGTTAGTCAGAAGCTTTTTCAGAAGCATGCTTTTTTCATCTGGTGAGGCTTTTTTCATTAAGTCTGATACATTTGATACAAAATCAATAGCTTTTTCAACATTTTCTTTTAAGTCTTTGCTGATGTCAGTATATTTTTCAGCTCTTGCTTCTAATTCTTTCTTTTGTTCAAGATATTTTTGTTTTTCGGTTTCATATTTTGCCTTATTAATATCTTGATCAAGGAAACATTCCCATAGTCTCTCAAGTCTATTGTCAATAATGTTAATCTGTTCAGCTATCTTTTTTCTAACACTAGCATTTATTTTCTTTTCATCTTCTAAACTTGCGGTAATAGATTGCTTTAACAAATCATGCATAGTCGGAGATATACGGATTTGATGAAAAATTTCTCTGTCCAGTTGCTCAAGTATAGTGTTTTCATTAACTAATTTTTGCTTGCAAGCGCCCTTTTGATGACTACAACGGAGATATACATACTTTTTGTTGTTTTTTGTGTGTTGTTCCGGTGTGACTGCACATCCGCATTTACAAGTAATTAACCCTCTGAAAATAAAAGGAATACCTGAATATTTTTGTTCTTTGCAGAACTTTTCTTTTTTTCTGGTTTTAAGAATTTTTTGTACCTTATCAAATAATTCTTTGCTGATAATAGGTTCGTATACATGATTTATCAATTTATAAAAAGTTTTAACAGGCTTTTTTGTTCTTTCATCAATTTCTTCATCAGCAACATACATAGCACCATAGTAAAACGGGTTAGTCAGAATATCATGTATTTTGTTGCGGCTTACAGGACAGTATTTACCATAATTTTTTGATCTGGGGTTATAATTCGGTTCTTTGGACATCAAGCCTTTTTCTGTCGCAGACAACCAGACACTTTTTAACGAATGCACACCACTGGCATATTCTTCAAAAATTTGCTTGATAATTGGTGCGCGTTCAGGATCTAAGATAAGTGTTGATTTTCTTCTTTCGTCTTTAGCGTTTAAATACCCGATAGGAGCCAAACCTTGCCATAATCCTGCTTCACGATTATGTTTTTGACTGCGTTTAACATTCTTATTCATAGAAGTTAAGTATAATTTTGCGGATAAAATACCAAAGTCATATCTTGTAAATTCGTCATCTGTGCTAAATTTATCAAGGATAAGGCTCTCTACAATAAAATGAACTTCAATTTTATCGGCTTTCAATAATTCTTTTATTTTTTCGCATTCTTCAAAACCTCTTTGAAGACGGTCAAGTGTATGTACAACAATGGCGGTTTTATTTTTCTGTTTTTCAATAAACTCTATCATCTCATTAAATTTTTTGCGACCGCCACGCGTTGAACTTTCCGTAAAAACAAAGGCTTTAGGTGTTGGTTCAATGATAATGAGATTATTTCTTTTACAATATGATTGTATGGCTTCTACTTGAGCTTCCAAACTGGCACCGCGTTCTTGTTTGCGACTTGATACGCGCGCCAACATAACCGCTTGTTTACATTCTTCAATTTCTATAACTTCTTTGTATTTTTTCTTCATTTCTATTACTCCATTGATTTAACACAATATTATTATGCCGCGTTATTTTGGGAATGTACGCAAAAAAATGAGCCCGTTTGTAACTTTTTTACTAATATTTTACCGATTTTTCAAAGGATTAACCTCTTGTCTTATGGGGCGCGAGGTTGAATTATTAAAAGTTATTGTCATCAACGACAAATTCTTTTGCATCCGGCGTTTCATCTTCCATAACGGCTTTCACGGCTATTGTATAAAAATCAATCAGATTGTTTGTCATTTCGTTTAATTCAATATCCGTAACATCGGGATAAAGAATTGATAACTCTTTAGCGAGTAAATCTTTACAATTTGTCATGTTATTTAGAATGTTGACTTGAAAGATTTCTACTAAATTTTTTGAAATAAATTTTCCAAATAGTATATTTAAATATAAAAAAGTGCCTTAAGCTTGATGACCTAAGACACTACAAGTTTAACAATAACGAGTTTTAATTGTTTGTATCTATTAGATGTCCGTCTTTCATATACAAAATTTTGACTTTCCCATCATTTACTAATTTGGACATATTATGAGTTACTAATAACACATCATTTTCAGAAGTTATAATTCGAAAGTGACATTTTGATTTTTTTATATCTTTTATCAATTCATCCAAATTAGCAGTTTCAGGATATAAGTCATGATAAAATTTTTGATTTTTGTTAGGGTCACTATATGTAATCAAGTCATCTAATATATCTTCAATTTCAGATTTATTATTACAACTAAAATAAATTATTTCTTTTAACATTGTTTTTCTCCCAAAAATTAATAACAAATATTTTATGTCAAGGTTGAGAAAAAATGTAAAACAGATAATAAAAAATTTTGGGTTGAATAAATGACATTGATGTCACTTAATGAACCTCTGCAAATTTTAGCAGAGGTTGCGGCTCTGACCTGCCGGCTGCCACACCCATACTCTCCGACCGGGATACACCTACCTACCAGCCCGTACCGGTTAGGCTTAAAAATGACTAACCAAAATTGAAAGAGGCCTTTACGTGCGAGCCTTAAAATGGTCCTAGCCTTTTTCAGTAGGAATATTTTTAACTTCTTTCTCATTTACCGAGAAGTTGGAAACCTATCGTCAACATATAACATCAGGTTAAAATGGTCTTTTATGATTTAATGACATCGATGTCACTTAATGGATATTGATTAACCTTTAACATCCGAGTTTTAAAGGTTGGCTTTTTCTTTATATATATGTCGAAAAATCTCAAAAGTACGCAAAAAAAATATACTATTCAGAAATTTTTTTATCAAAGCCAAAGGAAAACGCAATTCTATAACATTGTATCATTAACCTGTTCGGCAACGATCCATCATAATCTTGTCATCTGTTTCGGCAGTCAGGGATACGAGGAAGCAATAAGCGCGGCCTTTGTTATTATTATACTTAAAATAAATAAAATTAAAAATAATAAATACCAATAAAATTAAATACTTAAGAATAAATAACATTAAATAAAGATACTAAAAAGAAGGTATAAAATGAAGAATAAAACCTTACTTCAATCCTTAAGAAAGCAGATGTCAAACCAGATACACTATGACTATCGTCCCCATGTATCACCAATGACAACAGAAGGTATGAAGTCCATGTCGCCAAGTAAGCAGATGACGCGTAACCAGATAAACACCAATACAATTAAACCAAAGAGAAAAGCAACAGGTATCGCGTCATTGGGTCCGGCGACAAGGTTGAATATGTCTGTTGGTGATTGTATTTCTTCCTTATGTATTAGTCCTATCTGTAATATTAATTCTTTTGATAATAATTTTTTTTTTCTTCTGTATATGATGAATTTGGTAATATTAATCCTTTAAGTTGTTATGATGTTTTTGTATCTGGTTTGACTATTCCTATATATAATAAGTATCATTTTTCTTCTTATACGGATAATGGAAATATTTTTACTTTTGGTAGTGCGGGTAAAGTTTCAGGTCAATTTATAAACTATATGAACGGAATCGTATATGCAGGCTCATCTATCCGTAAATGTTCTAATCCTGCAAATCCTAGTCAAAACACTCACATAAAGAATCAAAAATCAGCCCGTGGTAAACAGATTGATACTAAAGTAATTAAACCTATACCGAATGAAACAACTGAGTCCTGCGGTCAAAAAACAGACTCCTGTGTAAAATCATTGTTTGGTTGTAAAAATTTATTAAGTACCGAAGAAATAAGAAAAATATTAAATGAATGGATAGGTAGAGAGTATCAGCCAACGCATTTTTTGACATTACAGTTACCGGAAAATAAGAAGTC
>CEAC01028013.1_pt1 | contig 10263 bp, 8 predicted proteins | sample 557411 | NCBI WGS metagenome assembly CEAC01 (sample SAMEA3182094, study PRJEB8094) | gut metagenome | biome: human; feature: gut; material: Stool; isolation source: human stools | place: Canada | collected 2012-02-21
CTGGCCCGCGCGGAGCGCAAGCCATTTGACCAAAAGAAAAAACCAGTCCCGCGCCACCAGCGCGAGAACCAGCTCAAAGAAAAAACCAGCTCTGCCTCTGGCCCGCGCGGAGCGCAAAGCCATTTGACCGAAAGAGAAAACTGCCCCGCGCCACCAGCGCGAGAACCGGCTCAAAGAAAAAACCAGCCCTGCGCTCTGGCCCGCGCGGAGCGCAAGCCACTTGACCGAAAGAGAAAACCAGTCCCGCGCTACCGGCGCGAAATGCCGCTCAAAAAGACCTGACGAAAACTACAGCTTCCCTGCGCGAACGCAATTTTTCAAAGTACAATAACAATTAAGGATTCATTATAATGTCAATGTTAAATCACTTTTTCGATTATAAACCCGAAGTTCTGGCGCTGGATGAAAAAGCCCTCGAGCTCTGCCAGCCCTACTTCAAGCAGATGGAGGACATCCGCGACTACAACCAGCTCAAGATGCTGAAAGCCTTTGCGGACACCCAGATGTCCTCCACTGATATGCTGGGTACCACCGGTTACGGCCTGTGGGACACCGGCCGCGCCAAGCTCGAGCAGATCTTTGCCGAGGTGATGGGCGCCGAAGATGCACTGGTGCGCAGCCAGTTCCAGAGCGGCACCCACACGCTGGCTGTGGCCCTCTTTGGTCTGCTGCGGGCAGGCGATACCCTGCTGGCTGCCACGGGCCGTCCGTATGACACGCTGGAAGGGGTCATCGGTCTGGATGGCAAGGGCAAAGGCACCGGAACCCTGATGGATTACGGCATCAAGTACGACGAGGCCCCGCTGAAGGCCGACTTTACCCCGGACTATGAGCTCATCGCCCAGAAAGCCCCGGGCGCGAAGGTCTGCCACATCCAGCGCAGCCGCGGCTACCTGCAGCGCAACGCTTTCGACCTCGACACCATCCGCAAGGTTGCCGACACCGCCCGCGCCGCCAACCCCGACATCATCATCTTTGTGGACAACTGCTACGGCGAGTTTACCCAGAAGGAAGAACCCTGCCAGGCCGGTGCAGACCTCGTGGTGGGCAGCCTCATCAAGAACCCCGGCGGCGGCATTGCCCCCACCGGCGGCTATATCGCAGGCCGGAAGGACCTCGTGGAGCTCTGCGCCTACCGTCTGAACGCTCCCGGCCTCGGCAAGGAGCTGGGATGCACCCTCGAGACGCCCCGCGATATGTATCTGGGCTTCTACTACGCCCCCGGCGTGGTCTGCGAAGCCATCAAGACGGCCATCTACGCCCAGTGCCTGCTGGAACTGGTGGGCAAAAAGCCCATCCCTCGCTACTGCGAGGCCCACAACGACATCGTCACCTGCTTTGATGCCGGTACGGCGGACGCCCTCATCGGCTTCTGCCGGGGAGTTCAGGCCGCAAGCCCCGTGGACAGCTACGCCGCCCCGGAACCTTCTCCGGAACCGGGCTACACCGACGAGGTCATCATGGCCAGCGGCAGCTTTACCCAGGGCAGCACCATCGAGCTTTCCTGCGACGGCCCGCTGCGTGAGCCGTATACCTGCTACCTGCAGGGCGGCCTGAACTTCGCCGCCAGCCGCGCAGGCGTCCTGCTGGCTGTGCAGAATGCGTATTTTAAGGACTGAACCTCTCAGTTACCTTCGGTGACAGCTCCCCTCTCGAGGGGAGACTAAGAGGTGGATCCCAACACGGAGATCTGCGTCACCTGCGGCGGCACCGAGGCCATGATGGCCGCTGTCCCCGGTTCGAGCTTCTTCAAAGAGCCGGTCAACCACCTCATCCGGATGCATTTTGCCCGCGGCACCGACGTGCTGGACGAGGCGGTACATCGTCTGGCAAAGCTGACGGAGCTGCTGAAGTAAAGAAAAACGAAAGGGTACGCCTGAGGGCGTACCCTTTCGTTTTTAGTCCGGGAGAAGCGGCAGCCGCAGCGTGAAAATACTGCCCTTGCCGACGTCACTTTGCAATGTGATCTCGCCGTGGTGGAGGTGGGCCAGCTCCTGCGCGATGGTCAGGCCGAGGCCGGTGGAGTCGTGCTTTTTGTCGGCGGTGGTATGGAAGTATCGGTCAAAGACAGCGCTCTGGTCTTCCGGCGCGATGCCGCAGCCGGTGTCCTGTACGCTGACGCAGGCCGTTTCGTCCTCGGCGCGGCAGTCCACATGGATGCTGCCCCCGGCGGGAGTATAGTGGATGGCGTTGGTGACAAGGTTCTGGATAATTTGCTGTAACCGCACGCTGTCGCCCCAGACGGGCAGAGGCGTGTCGGCGCTGACATGGAGTTCGACGCCCTTCTGGTCGGCCTCGCTCCGGCAGGCGGCGCAGACGGCGGCGGCTTCTTCGTTGAGGGCGGCGCGGTCTTCGTTGAGCAGGATCTGCTTCTGCTCGAGCTTTGCTGCGAGGAAGAGGTCTTCCGTCAGCCTCCGCAGGAATTCAATGCGCTGACGCAGAGCCGGAAGCAGGGCCGGAAGGGCCTCGGGGGCCGATCCCAGCGTTTCCAGCCCGCCGCTGACGGCGAAGAGAGGGCTGCGAAGGTCGTGAAAGATGTTGAGCATCATGCTCTTACGGGCCTCGGTCTCGGCGGTCAGCTCTTTTGTCCGCTCTGCCACCCGGGCGTCCAACTCCCGGGCCAGCTGCTCGGTGCGGTCGAAGAGGAGAGCGAACCGCCGGCAGACGAACACCATGCAGCCGATGGCAAAGGGAAGGTCGTAGAGGCGGGAACAGCGCAGCAGGTAGAAGGGGACAGACTCCACAAAAAGCGCGCTGTCCAGCCCGGGCATCAGCGCCCAGACCCGGAAGCCGGTGGTGACAGCACCGGGCAGGAGCATCAGAGCGGCACCTTCATAGTCTGCGTTCACGGCGGCCATTAAGTAGTAGAGACAGAGGCACATGCCCGCTACCAGCATCCCGACCCGCAGCGGGGGATAGCTGCTCGTGGACAGTGCAAAGAAGACGGCACATCCAGCGGCAAGCGCAAGGAGCCCCCGCCCGGAGCGGGGCAGTTTTACCCCCAGCAGCCCTGCCGCCAGCAGTGCCGAGGCCAGCACAGTGAGGGAGAAGAAGGAGCGGAGGATGCGCTGGAGCAGACGGTTCCGGATGGCCGGGAAGAAGAAGACCATCAGCGCCCAGGCGCTCATAATGACGAGGTAGAGCAGGAAGTACCCCAGCTCCGGCAGGTGCTTATAGTGGTAGAGCGCCAGCAGCACCATCCCCATGGTCACAAAGGCCGTCAGAGCGATGAGCTGAGTCATGGTGCGGAAGCGGAATGCCCGGGAGGCGAGGGCGGAAGTCATCAGCCATGTCTGGGGGCTGCGGCTGCAGGTGAACACCAGCTCCACCGTCTCGCCGGGCGTGACGTCCAGTGCGTACAGCTCCCCCGAGCGCTCGAGGCTGGTGAGGTTCTCATGGGCCAGCGGCGCCGCTGTGTTGGTGACGCAGAGGGTGAGGGACGGGATGTCTTCCCCCACCGTGAAAGTAAAGTGCCACTGGCCGGGGGCTTCCTGCCGCCAGCCATCCAGCGCGATACCCTGGGCGGCGTGCTGGGCTGTGAGCACACTGCCGCTGTGCAGATGCTCGAACTGCGCGTTGCCCCAGATACCGGCCAGCACGATAGAGGCCGTGAGCAGGGCGGAGAAAATCAGAATGGGCCATTTTTGCTTCATGGCGATGCCTCCCCTTGTAGATGTGCAAAAAATAAGGTATACTATAGTATATCAAATCGTGCGAAAAAAGGGGAGGGCTGACAGGATGATCCGCGTATTGTTGGTGGAAGATGACCCCGTGATCCGCGACACCACATGCTATTTTCTGAAAAGTCAGCAGAATTTTGAGGTGGTCTGTGCAGAGACGGGCGGAGACGCTTTGAGCCATGCGCGGGAAAAGTTCGATGTCATCCTGATGGACATCCTTCTCCCGGACACCAACGGCGTGGACCTCTGCCAGCGTCTGCGCAGCTGGCACCACTGCCCCATCATCTTCACATCCTGTCTGGACGATACCGACACCATCGTCCACGCGCTGGAAATGGGCGGCGACGACTTTCTGGCAAAGCCTTATAATAACAAGATCCTGCTGGCCCGCATCATGGCCAACATCCGCCGGGTGCAGATGGACGGCGCAGAGCCCAGCGTCAACGGCTACCACTGCGCGGCCTTCACGCTGGATGCCAACAGCCACAGCGTGGAGAAGGATGGCCGCAGCGTCCATCTGGCCGATATGGAATATCGCATCCTCACCCTCTTCATCCGCTACCCGAACACCTTCTTCACGGCCAACGAGCTCTACCAGAAGATATGGGGCAAGGAAAGCCTCGGCGATGTGCGGACGGTGCAGGTACATATCCACAATCTCCGCAGCAAGATAGAACCCGACCCGGCAAAGCCTGTCTACTTAAAAAATGTCTGGGGCAAGGGTTATGTCTTCCAGCCGGACGGCGGCAAGGTTTAAGAATCGTTTTGATGAGAGCGCCGACTTCTTAAGGAAACTTAAGAGGTCGGCGCTCTTTTTGGACTTGTTAAGCAAATAATTAACGAGAATGTCCAGGATTGAACGAAGAAATGGCCAGGATGTTTAAGGATTCTTAAAAGACAGACCCTTGAATTTGTGTTAAATTATTATCGAACGATGTGGGCGGCAGTGCAAGAAGGTCTGCCGCCGCACGGAGCTATGAGAAAGAATAGAGAAGAAGAAAAAGACACGAAGAAAGGAACCACGCAAAATGAACAAGATCTCCCGTAAAGGTTTTCTGAAGATCGCTGCCGCAGCCGCCATGTCTGGTGTGACTGCCGGTGCTCTGGCTGCCTGCAATGCTGCCAGCTCTTCCTCCGCCGCACCTGCTGCTTCCGGTGCAGCAGGCACCTACATCCCCGGCACCTATGAGGGGACTGCTGAGGGCATCTCTTCTACCGTCAAGGTCACCATGACCTTCTCCGACAGCGCTGTGACCGACGTTGTGGTCGATACCTCCGGCGAGACCGCTTCTTACGGCGCTGCTGCTGCCGACCAGCTGCGTGAGCAGCTGATGGCTGCAGGCTCTGCTGAGATCGACGGCGTTTCCGGTTCCACCATCACTTCCGACGCTGTCATGAAGGCTGCCAAGAGCTGTTACGCTCAGGCCAAGGGCGAGGCTACTGTGACCTCCGTCCAGCTGCCCACCGGTGACGAAAACGATTGGCTGGGCAAGGAGCCTGACATCGACGAGGCTGCCATCACCGAGACCGTGGACACCGACATCCTCATCGTCGGCGCTGGCAACGGCGGTATGGGCGCAGCTGCTTACGCTGCTGCTCACGGCCTGAACTTCCGCGTCATCGAGCAGAACGGCAACGTGCAGGATACCCGTCACTGGGTCGGCGCTGTGGACGGTTTCGGCGCACAGGCACAGGGCATCAAGATGGACCGTGCAAAGCTGCTGAGCGAGATCTCCCGCTACGCTTCCGGCAAGTGCGACCAGCGCGTTGTCAAGACCTGGATCAACGAGTCCGGGGAGATGATCGAGTTCATCCGCTCCATCATGGAAGACAAGTACGGTGTCAAGATGGTCTACACCTACGGCGATGAGGCGAAGTGGCCTGCCGAGAACGCCGAGCACAACACCGACTATATGTACCCCGAGATCGAGTACACCTATGACCGCAGCTCCGGCGCAGCCCGTAACGAGCTGCTGCTGGACTACATCCGTGAGCTGGGCTATGATGTTGACTTCAAGACTTCTCTGGCAAAGCTGGAGAAGGACTCCACTGGCCGCATCACCGGTGTCATCGCCCAGAGCACCGAGGATGACCACTTCATCCGCTACAACGCCAACAAGGGCGTTCTGCTGGCCTGCGGCGGCTTCCCCGGCAACCCCTACATGATGGAGCAGCTGGACCCGCTGGGTACCTCCGTCACCACTGCCTGCTCCTATTCTCCGGCCGATAAGGGCTACGGCATCCGTGCCGCTGTCTGGGCCGGTGCAAACTTCGACAAGGAAGCTGCTCCCATGCTGTTCGACCGCGGCATCGTGGCTCCCGGCGTGGACGGCGGTTATGTGGCAAGCGACTCCGCTTTCGGCGGCAAGGCCTTCCCCGGCCCCATCCGCCAGTACAACCCCGGCACTCAGCCTTTCCTGAAGGTCAACCGCAACGGTGAGCGTTTCGCCAACGAGAGCAGCCCCTACAACGATATTGTTTACGCTGCTGCTCATCAGCCGGGCCGCGTCTACGCACAGATCTGCGACGCCAATGTTCTGGAGGACGCAAAGCGCTTCCACACCATCGGCTGCTCTGCTCAGACCCGTGCCGGCGGCGAGAAGTATTTCCAGGGCAAGGTCGATGAGGCTGTTGCAGCCGGTACCCTGTTCGTCTGCGACACCATCGAGGAGCTGGCCGATAAGCTGGGCTTTACCGGTGAGGCCAAGGACACCTTCCTTGCTACTGTTGACCGCTACAACGAGCTGTACGACAAGCAGAACGACGAGGACTTCGGCAAGCCCGCTTATCGTCTGAGCGCCATCCGCACCGCTCCCTTCTACGGCTGCTGGCTGGGTGCCTCCCTGCTGTGCACCGAGCAGGGCATCGCCATCAACGATAAGGGTCAGGCTCTGGACAACGACAACAAGCCGATGCCCGGCCTGTATGTCACCGGCGATATGTCCGGCTCCTTCTTCGCCAACAACTATCCCTGCCTGATGGCAGGCGTGGCTATGGGCCGCACCCTGACCTACGCCATCAAGGCGATCAAGCAGATGGGCGGTCTGGAATAAGTCATCTCTCAGTGGTATCTGAGCGCATAAGATAAAAAGACACCGCAGAAGTGTAAAAGCTTCTGCGGTGTCTTTCTTTGTCGAAAACCCTCTATACACAAAACCACAAATAGCGGAAAAGTCTTAAAAACAGGCTCAGCACACGGCCCGATGGACGGGCAGCGGCTCCACGATGTCGGGATGGATGCCCTCACGGTAGTCGAGGTCGCCCTGATCGAGGCCGCGCAGCAGCACTTCGGCGGTGGCGATGTTGGTGGAGATCGGCACACTGTGCATATCGCACAGCCGCAGCAGGTTCTGCTCGCTGCTGCTGCCGTTCTCGGCCTTGAGCGGGTCGCGGAAGAAGAGCACGAGGTCTACTTCGTCGCAGGCCACCCGGGCCGAGATCTGCTGGATGCCGCCCAGCTTCCCGGAGAGGTAGCAGTGTACGGGCAGGCCGGTGGCCTGCGCCAGCATCCGACCGGTGGTGCCGGTGGCAATGACTGTGTTGCGGGATAGGATGCCGCTGTAAGCTGTGCAGAACTGCAGCGCCAGCTCTTTGCGGGAATCATGTGCAAGAATAGCAATCGTCATAACGCTCTCTCCTTCATTCCAAGTATAGTGTTGTGAGTGGGCGGATATGCTCGGAAGAGTGCTCTCCGCAGTAAAACGGTCTGAAAAGTTGAAGTCTTGCGGAGAACAATTCTCAATAAACAGACTAAACAAGTGAGATTGTGTCAAATCACACCCTCATTCTAAATTTAACCCGCAGAAGGCCCATATGTCAAGAGGTTTGTTGTGATTTTTGCAAGACAAAATGGTAAAAGTATGACTATAGCTTTGTGGAGAATGGAGAAAATTTGGATACAAGGAATTATTCTCGGATGTATTTGCAAAAATTTTTCAACCAAAAGTGTGCTTGAGAGAAAAACGGTCCATCTCGAGGAAACAAAAATACAGGCCGGGGCATTTGGCCCCGGCCTGTGGAGAAAATTTTCGCCGAAAGGGTGATGCATCCTGGAAAAAACCCGAAAATTACCGGGTCTGACCGTTGCCGTGGATGATGTACTTGTAGCTGCACAGCTCGCCGAGGCCCATGGGTCCCCGGGCGTGGAGCTTCTGGGTGGAGATGCCCATCTCACAGCCAAGGCCGAACTCTCCGCCGTCGGTGAAGCGGGTGGAGCAGTTGACGTAGACGGCGGCACTGTCCACTGCCGCCGTGAAGAGGGCGGCGTGGGCGTCGGTCCGGGTCAGGATGGCTTCGCTGTGGCCGGTGGAGTGAGCCGCGATGTGGGCGATGGCTTCCTCCACGCTGTCCACGATTTTCACCGCGAGGATGTAGTCGAGGAATTCGGTGTCGAAATCCTTTGGCCCGGCGGGGGTGCCGGGGATGAGGGCGGCGGCGCGCTCGTCCAGCCGCAGCTCCACCGGGTGCAGACCCTTGGCGGTGCGGTCGGGGCCGAGGCGCTGGGCCAGCTTCGGCAGGAACTCGCTCGCAATGGCGCTGTGGACGAGGCAGACTTCCTCGGCGTTGCAGACGCTGGGGCGGCTGGCCTTGGCGTTCTCGATGATGTCCAGCGCCTTGGTCTGGTCGGCGGTGTCGTCCACGAAGATGTGGCAGATGCCGGTGCCGGTCTGGATGCAGGGGACTTTCGCGTTCTCGACGCAGGCACGGATGAGTCCGGCCCCGCCGCGCGGGATGAGCAGGTCCACATAGCCGACGGCGGTCATCAGGGCATTGGCCGAGGCATGGGTGGTGTCCTCGATGAGGCAGACTGCTGTTTCAGGCAGACCGTTTGCCCGCAGGCCCTGCCGCAGGGTGGTCACGATGGCATTGGCCGAGCGCCACGCCTCTTTGCCGCAGCGGAGGATGCAGGCATTGCCGCTCTTGATGGCGAGGGCGGCAGCGTCGCTGGTGACGTTGGGGCGGCTCTCGTAGATGATGGCGATGACGCCCATCGGCACAGCAGTCTTCTCGATGACGAGGCCGTTGGGACGCTCGATGCGGCTCAGCACCCGGCCCACCGGGTCGGGCAGGGCGGCAACGTCCCGGATGCCCTTGGCCATGGCCTCGATGCGCTGGGGCGTCAGGGCGAGGCGGTCCAGCATGACGTCGCTGATGCGGCCCTTGGCGGCGGCCATGTCCTCGGCGTTGGCGGCGAGGATGGCGTCCATGGACGCCGGGGCGCAGAGGGCATCAGCCATCCCGAGAAGGGCAGAATCACGGGTGCCGCTGTCCGAAAGGGCAACGGCAGTCTTGGCCCCGCGGGCGGCTTCCAGAATTTCCTGTGTGGTCATGTTATGCCTCCTGTCTGTGGGCCGCAAAGCGGGTGCCTGCGGCACGGCCCTCGGCGATGTCATAGAGCAGTTCGGGGTGGGCGCCGTTTGCGATGACCATGTCAGCTCCGCTGGAGGTCACCATCCGGGCGGCCCGGAGTTTGGTGGACATTCCGCCGGTACCCAGCACCGAACCGGCTCCGTCGGCCAGCGCCATCACCTCGGGCGTGATGTCCTCCACCAGCGGGATGAGCTTTGCGTCCGGGTGGGTGTGGGGGTTGGCCGTGTAGAGGCCGTCGATGTCGCTCAGCAGCACCAGCAGATCGGCCTTGATGCAGCAGGTGACGATGGCGGCGAGGGTGTCATTGTCGCCGATGGAGGTGATCTCGTCGGTGGCGACGGTGTCGTTCTCGTTGATGATGGGCAGTGCGCCCAGTTCCAGCAGACGGGCGAGGGTGTTCTGGATGTTCTCACGGCGGCTGGCGTGCTCGATGTCCACGCCGGTGAGCAAGATCTGCGCCACCGTGTGGTCGTAGGCGCTGAACAGCCGGTCGTAGGTGTACATCAGCTCACACTGGCCTACAGCGGCACAAGCCTGCTTGGAGGACATATCGGTAGGGCGGGCGGAAAGCGAAAGCTTGCCCACACCCATGCCGATAGCACCCGACGACACGAGGATGACCTCATGTCCGGCGTTCTTCAAATCGCTGAGCACTTTCACCAGCTCTTCGGTGTGGCGGATGTTCAGCCGCCCGGTGGAGTGGGCCAGTGTGGAGGTGCCGACTTTGACTACGATGCGCATAGATCAACCCTTTCCCATCTCTTTGGTCTTGTTGTAGGAGGCGATGACGGCGTCCATCACCGCGCCCCGCAGGCCCTTTTCTTCCAGCACCCGCACGCCCTGGATGGTGCTGCCGCCGGGGCTGCACACGGCGTCCTTGAGTGCGCCGGGGTGCTGGCCGCTCTCAAGCACCAGCTTCGCACTGCCCAGGACCATCTGGGCGGCGTACTCCTGCGCCTTGGCACGGGGCAGGCCGCAGGCCACGCCGCCGTCGGCCAGCGCTTCGATGAACTGGTACACCCAGGCCGGGCCGCAGCCGGACACGCAGCTGGCCGCGTCGATGAGGCTCTCCGGCACAGCATCCAGCCGCCCGGCGGGGGCCATCAGCTTCAGGAACTCGGCCTCTTCCTCGGCGGTGACGTTGGAGGTGCAGTACTGTATCATACCGGCCCCCACCGAAGCGGGCGTGTTGGGCATGATGCGGATGACGGGG
>CEAC01021666.1_pt1 | contig 10125 bp, 4 predicted proteins | sample 557411 | NCBI WGS metagenome assembly CEAC01 (sample SAMEA3182094, study PRJEB8094) | gut metagenome | biome: human; feature: gut; material: Stool; isolation source: human stools | place: Canada | collected 2012-02-21
GGACGATTTCAATAAGCCAAAAGCTATGTGGAAGATCATTGGCAGCAATATTTGTTTTAGCTTCGATTTCAATTCTATGTACTGCAACAATGCTGTAAACATAATAACTGGAGATCCAGACCATCTTCTCCAGTTTGTCGGCTTGATGAATAGTAAGTTGTTTGAATGGTATTTGAAAATATCTAATGAGGCTCCTATCGCAGATGAAAGGGTGCAACTTTATGTTACAACATTGGAAAAAACTTTGTTAAAATTAGATTTTCCCAATGATTTTTCCAATATCATAAGGAATAGAATTAATGGAACCGCAACGGATACGGATGTAAACAATGCTGTTTATCAGGTTTATGATTTATCTGATGAGGAAATAGGATACATCGAAAGTATATAGTTCAGTTCTTCGGTAGTGATGCCATAAACTTTAGCCACATCATTTTCTATTTCGAAAATATTTCTATGGGCGCAGTCAATAATTGTCCTGCTATTCGGCTTTGGTATAGGAAATTGTATAATATTTTGTGCCCCTACTTGAGCATCGCCTACTCCCGTGGGGTTCATATTTGTGATATCACTATACCAATTTATTATTCTACTGTTCAGATAAGGCAACATTGACTCTATCTCAACTCCGGTCATAAGATAACAAGCATTATTAACAATAAATCTTTCGTTATCTAATGCAAATGCTAAATTACTTCCGATTATTTTCCAAATAATTTTTGGCTTATTGAAATCGTCCAAATAAGCGCAGTTACGGAGATTGTAGGGGGTGTCTCCTTTATCCGCTCTTGTAGAGATTTTATCCCAATATTGGTCAAGATGAGCTTTGATAGCAGGATAATCCTCAATATGAATACGGTTGAGCTTTCCCTTGATACCATTGTGAGTGTTGATTAACCACAGATTCGCCCAATCGTAGCCGTAACGTTTGATGTCGCGGCCCCGAAGAATGGGTCGAATTAATTCCTCAGTGCGCAGACGTTCTTCGGGATTCTGACAATTATTAAGGATCTCATTTCTTTTTTCAGTAGAAATGATGAATGCCTCGTTGTAGCCAGTAAGCACACCACGATATATGTTGATATCCCAATCTTTAAGCGGGGTGCCAATCTCCTCAATTTTACGTTTGATACTCTGCTCGATGGGCGATAATATGACCCAAGAGTCAGAGGTGGAGAAATCGGTGGCCACGGCGTTTTGCCGCACGAAATCGCTCAAATTTTTAAGGATATCTTTCCCTTGATGCGCACATGACACCACGGAAAGGTTATGAGCATTTTTCGCTTTAGAAAAAATTAGTATATTTGCATCCACTGTAGCGTCGAAAACTTGGATTCCAGCAAAATCCATTAGAAAAATGGGATTGACTTTATCAATCATAAATTTCCTTAAAGATTCACCATATCCAGTTCTCATCCACTTGTTTGAGGTTATATAAGTAAGTATCCCCTCGTTCTTAAGCATTTGCCATCCGAATTCATAGAAGAGGCAATAGATATCTCCAGTACGCGAAAAAGATTCATAATTACACTCTTTATACATTTTAGCTAAGGCTCCTCCATTATTTTGCAGTCGAATGTACGGTGGATTAGCTATGACTATGTCAAAACCGTCGGTTACTCCAAACATCCATTCGGCATCGAAAAAGGGGGCATATTTATGCTGGTCGAACATATCCCATGCAACGAGATCTGCGGCTTGTTCGTTACCTATGAAATTATTCTCTATTAAAGCATCCGCAATCTTTTGTCGCAATTCTGCAACTCGATTTTTCCATTTGCGCTTAGTTCGAAGAGTCTTTGCTCCAAAAATGCGGTGTTTGGCTAAACGAAGGAGTTTCTCATCTGCCTTAATTTCATCAATATCAAATAAATTACCATCTCGCTTCTTCAACCCAATAAGTGAATTAGCCGCGACAAACTTTGCTTCAAGATTCGGAAGCGGTCGTATGCCGAAGTTTTCTGTTGGGTCAGAATTGGTCTTTTGGTCGATCACCAATGATATAAAGAAGCGCAACTTGCTTATTTGTATGGCAATAGGCTGAATATCTACGCCGTATATGCAATTTTCGATAAGGTATAGTTTTCTTGCATAGTCAGGATGGTTACAGCTTTCATCAAAGTTATGGTTAACATCTTCCTGAATCTCTCTGCGTTCTTCATCGCTTAAAGTCATAGACTCCTGCATAGAATTAAGGGATGACTCAAGAATCATGTTTCGCCACATTTCGTTGTCAGGGTCTATGCGTTGAAGAATATGCACCATCTGCTGGAGCATACCAACGGGAAATGCACCCGAACCGCAAGCCGGGTCAAGAACCTTGCACTTGAACACGGCTTCAAGAATTGATTTCCGCTGAGAATTGCTTAAGTTCAAATCTGAGTCTGAATAATCAAGCAAGCTGCGATATTGTTCTTCAAGTTCGCTGCCAACCACGCGATTAAGGTGTGCAACAAGTGCTTCGTTCACCATATATTGTACAATATCGCGAGGAGTATAAAAAGAACCTGTTTGCTTGCGAGCGGTAGTTTGAGTTTCAGGATTGTATGCGGCAAGGAGATTTTCAAATACCTTTCCTAATAATTCCGGGTCAAGTGATACATCTTGGTCAAAGGGTGTATTTTCCTCAACCGTAAAGTTATAGCGTTTAAGGATGTCGATAACACCGCTTGCATCCACAATCTTTTTATATCCGTAATAACTCGTCAAATCAATTTTCTTCCCAACTTCCTCTCCAAAGAAAAGGAAGTCCGGTACAATAAGCTGACGGTTAATACTTTCGCGGTCAGTGAAAGCATCAAGATATATGCCGTTTTCTTTGTCATCAAGACAATCAAACAACCCTCCATTTAGGAATGGCACAGTAGAATTGGCAAGCTCTACAAACAAATCCGGATTTTTGAAGAACTTTTCATAACGCATGAGCTTGTTGTTGTCGAAGTCGGACCTGCTTGCCGACCCATTCTCATTCAACTTGCGGAACCGGCGTTCTGTTAGCTCTTTGCTCCCTTCTGCCGTCATCGGACTGTTAAGCATGGCAAAGAACAGATTCTGAAGGATAGCCTTGTAGTATCGGCTCTCTGTTGACTTGCCGAAGAGATTTGTACGAGCGTTAGGAGTAAATCCCTCCAAAAGATACTCGGCAATATACGGTTCATCAAAGAATTGCCACGGAATAAGTTTGCGTTGCTTCAAGAACCACACGAATATCAAACGAGTAATAAGTCTTATAGCAGCTTCATGGTTGTACTTTTCATTGTCATGAGGGTCGTCTATATCGTTTGGGAACTGTATTTCTTTGATAGCCCAGGCATACCAATCCGAGAGTTCGTTATAAAAGGCTTTTGTCAGAACATCTACAGAGAATCGGTTACGCAAATCTTCAACAGACAATACTCTCCCCGGTTCGTTAAGATATTTGTTTGGTGTGTAATAAGCCACATCCTTACCCAAATAGTAAGAATAACGACGAGGATTGGAGTATGATCTTCGAATTTTGTCATTGTCATCCCACGACAAAGTTAACTCCACCAACGAGAAACGGTAATTGTCATTGGAATCTTCTGGGATAAAAACAACGAGAGCGCGCCTCACACCTTCATCCGCGATAAGACGGAAGGCATCTTTTGAAAGACCGACGCGTGCATCATTACGAGAGTTGTGTTTTACCTCGTAAACATTCATATCAAGCGAATCACATGAGCCTAAACGAGTTGCGCTTGTTGCAAAATAAGTGTTCGTATAGAACGGAATATTTTGACACTCATTTAATTGGGCATCAATAGGCAGGAATCCTTTAAGGAAACGGATGAACTCTTGTCTTGAATATGGGCGGTCAAATTCCATTATAAGGGTAATATTTGCTCTGTCAGTATTAAAGATTCTTCTCCGGACTCCACGGAAGCCATTGTTTCAAGTTTTCTCAATAGATAGGCGTGAGAAATCAACTTCGGGAGTTCTACTATTTCATTTTTCTTAATATTTGTCAAGTGTCGCACTTCGTAGCCGGACAATCCATCCGCCTGTGCCACAGTCAACAAATCATCAACGTACGCCTTGTCCAATATATTGGATTCTCGAATCAATTTTATTTTGGCGAGTGCCTCCAATAGACGTGGGTCTCGACGTTGCTTGTCAACGCCTGAAAATAATTTGGACTTAAGGAATTGGTAGGACGCATCGAATGATCCATCTACGGCAAACGGAGGTTCGTTTTGCTGCGCTTCAAATAACGAAAGAGCCTCTTCAGCACTTAACATTGTGATTTCATTTCCACTGGCAATTTTGAATACGAAATCATTACCTTTTTTTCCAAACATCATTACTCCAAAACGAGGCTTTTCCGCATGTCTTGCAATTCTTGCCCTATGAGGAATCAATAACGCTTCTTTATAGAGTTCGGTTCCTTTAAGTTGGTCGAGCAACCGTCGATAAGGAGTGTCCCACGATGCAGTTTCTGTTTTGGACAATTCCTTTCGATATCTTTCTGCAAAGAAACTTTGCACTTCCTCATCTTTAGTCAGAGCCTTGGTATCCTCTCCCATAATGGCATGAATCATAGCCATTTTAAGGGTGGATATTTCTTTTGTGCGTGTCTCGGCTTCTCCAACTTCTGTAGGGAAGAAATTGAAAATATAAAGATGTTCAAATACCTTCTTGTTTATACGATTGATTCGTCCGATACGCTGAATGACGCGAGTTGGATTGTAAGGAATATCATAATTGAAGATTTCTCCGGCACGATGCAGATTGTAACCTTCGGATATGGCATCCGTTGCTATCAATATATCATAATTATCTTGTTGAAGTTCTTCCCTGACGCCGGCATCGAAGTTTGAGCGAATTTTTTCCTTGTTCGATGAAGATGCGTCTCCGGATGTATATTTCATAACTCGTAGAGGATTCCCAGCTTTTTGTAATGTCTCGCCAAGATAATCTACGGTGTCGGCAAATGCAGAAAATACCACGATTTTCCGATTTGGGTCTTTCTTTCGGTGCTCTGCAAGGAGGCGTTTGAATTCATCAAGTTTAGAGTCAAATTTTATTTGATCCTCCTTGCCAAACCATTCCTCCCGGATTCTTTTCAAGAGGGCTATATCAGATTTTACATCCTCGATGAATTCATCGGAGATGAAACGACAAGGTATTGTAAAGAGACCCTTCTGCTCATAAAGTTCGAAGGCATCATATATTTCTTTAACGCCATCATCGGAAATCTCATAAAAGTCATCGACATCGGGGAGCCCTCCTTTTTTGAACACAGGAATCTCACCAGACCTCTCAATCCACGTCAAAAGATTCTCTGCCGATTTAATCATAAATCCAAGTGATTGACGGAAAGCATACACGGAACTTTCAAAACGTTGCACTAAAAGTTTGCGCATAAATGATGAAACGTTCTGTTGTCGTCCGACAAGCATACGAAACTCAACTCCTGTGCGTTTTTCAAGATACTTGGTCAATTCCTCAATCTTCTCCTTTAGGGCGTAGGCCACGGGCTGGTATCGTGCCGATTTAAATCGGATTATACCATCGTCTTTATGTTCCGACTCTGCAATTAAATCAAGAGTACGCAGATATAATTTGAGCTGACTTTCAGATAATTCATAATTAAGTTCTTGTGGGTCATCTGGAATAACAGGTTTAATGCCTTGAATATGTAAGTCTTCCTTATATGCTGGAATCTCCATAAGGTCAATTCGAGACCGGCGTACAACAAGAGGATTGATTATGGAACGGATGCTTGACGCGATGCGCTCTGCTTCTTCTTTGACATCTTCATCAGTCATCCGTTTTTCTCGCTTAGCCTTTTCCATCTCCTTGTAAGTTGCAATCAACTCGCGGAAAGATTCTCCCAGATTCTCTACGGTTTTGAGCGTAGATTTATTGGGGATTTGGAATAACTTCAGTAGCGAATAAATATCGCTTGGACGATTATTGAATGGCGTAGCTGTCAGGAGAATGACCTTATTATTACTACATAAGTCATGGAGCAATGAGTAGTCTTTGATATACTCATTTCTGAAACGATGTGCCTCGTCAATAATAATTAGAAATTGTTCTCCGGTTCTCGCAATCTCTTTGAAATGGTTAAGGGCCGTTTCTATCTTCCCGGCACTGAATACAGAAGCATTGAAACCGAATTCGTCTTTATAAACCTCCCATTGCCGAACAAGATGAGGTGGCGCAACGATGATGGTACGTAATCTTAAGTTACGTGCTATTGTAGATGCTATTATCGACTTTCCAAGCCCTACAACGTCTGCGATAATAACTCCATTATGGTTCTCAATCGCATTAAGAGCCAGTTGGACTGCATCAGTCTGGTATTTAAGATTGGTATATCTGCCTTCGGTTATATCATGAGGAGTAAGGATATTGTCTTTGGACGGAATATTGAAATACTCATGAAGAACTCGAATATACATCAAGTAGGGAGCATATAATTTTTCATACCATATATGCTTAATTACCTTGTCTTCCCACTCTGGCAACGTGTCTTGGTCAACGACAGGAACGGATGTTTCCCAAAGCTCATTGAATATTTTCTTGGCATCTATATGATTTTGTTTGTCCTTAAGACGAACGTTAATCTCTGTTCGACCTTCAAGTCCTTGGTATGATAGATTGCTTGAGCCTGTTATGACATTGCCGGGATCCTCGCCTTGCTCATTGTGGTTGTCATCGTAGTCAAAAATATACATTTTGGCATGACAAGGTTCCTCTGTTTTGCGAATTTCAAGTGATCCATCTTTTATCTTGTTGTAAAACAGCGTAAACGATTTCTGCTTTTCCTCAGTATCGAGAAAATCCGAATTGTTGAACAGATGTACAAATTCCTGATAGTATTTATCTCTAAGTTGACCGAGAGACAGTTTATTTTCGGAAAGTGTATTTATTACTTGAATGCTTTTTGAAATATTTGTATCTACATCAAGCCCCACAAGAATACGCAGTCTCTTATCCGCCAATCCTTGTGATAATAGATAATAACCGGAAAAGAAGAAATAGCCCACAAGGATATCCACAGCATCCGTTTTCGGAAGAATGCCTTGGATAATCTCAGACATCAGTCTATCTTTATTCGTTATGAATGAGTTTTGGCTCATAAAAATAAAAACTCCGGCGGCAGTTATCTGAGGGCTGGCCGAGCCTACAACGACTGCGTGGGAGTTTCGGAATTTGATTTGATTGGTTTGGTGGCATCGCTGCCTGTTGGTTTAAACCGTTTCGGCCATATTCAGATTTTTATGGTTGCTATTTATGCAAAATTACAAAGAATTTTTGAGATGGCAATCGGTTATGCTGTAAAACACAACCGATTGCCATTGAGAAGTTCGCTATTTTACAGATGGGATGCGATGCTTTCGGAGAAAGGCATCGAGGTCGGCACGGTTGACGTAGATTTTACGTCCTATTTGGGAGAAGGGGATGAGACGCTGGTCGCGGTAGTTCTGCCATGTCTTTTGCGAAACTCCAAGGATTTTACGGGCATCTTCGGATTCGAGCCAGTCTGCGCTTGAGGCTGTGCTTTGGTTTCTCTCGACAAGCTCGGTCAGGCGGTCGAGTTTATCATGCAGGGATTGCCATTCTTCGTGGGGAACCACGAGCATGATGGGTTGTTGGATGTTGTTGGAATTAGAATACACGTGAATTTGGAGTCCATACGCAATCGTAGTTCCGGACTAATACGACTGGTATGGCGAGATTAAGTGGTATGTTTCCGCCGGCACGTATGTGGGGACGGCACGGCAACAATTTCATCTATCACCTCACGGTGACACATCCCTCGTTGCCAAGAGGGGATTGCCCGATACTCACGTATCAGATATAGTCGATGGCCTGACGGCCATAGGGCTATAGATACCTATCTATATAGGTAATTAGGTCGAGAGGTAGTCGTATATATTTCAAGATAGAAAAATCGAAAGATTGCTTCAGATATTGCTCTATAAAAAGTTCCATACATACATAAATCTCAAATAGGGTTGAACTCTTTGGAGGGATATCAGTGGCTTTCCATGTAGACAATTCACTCTTTACATATATTCAAAGTGCTCTCTATTGCAATATTAACATCTACGTGTCTAACGATGTCCATCGCTATATATTAATCTAATTTTATTCTAACATGGAGACAGGTATTTGTGTCTAATGCTCTATAAAGATAATAAAAAAGACGCAGATTTACAAACATTCAAATTCTTCAATACAATGAGCTACTGCAACTTGGCAGGAATTGGCGAAGATTGGCAAACAAATATGACAAAGTCAAGGCAAAACTTTAACATTTCAAAATCAAAGATTCTTTTCTCTGTCCATACCCTATTTGTCAATCTCGGATTTTTGTAACCTTAATGTCTGGCATCCACACTCAAACAGTCCGTATCAGGAGGCTGCATAAGGGAAATCATAGGGAAAAGATGGTCATCAGGACTTTGACGTTCATTCCTCACTTTCTCTTATTGAAATCGGATGTTCACGTGAACATAGCAAGGTGTGCTTTGAGGGTATAAAATTGGCGAAAATGGATAAAACTCAACTGCGCTATTTATCAGCTATTTAGCTATTTTGGTACACTTTCGTTTTTCGTTGGATTCTATCGTTTTTCGCATTCAGTACAACTTTAGTACGCCCCTGAATGTTAAGGACTGTGTAGTACACCTTTTGTGTTTCGGAGGTTTGACATACCTTTGCCGACACGACAAAAAACAATAGATATGCCAAGACCCAAAAACCTCTCGAAACAGAATCCGAAGCTGCTTCAGAAGACGCTTCAGGACGGTCGTGCGAGTCTGTATCTTGAATACTATCTCGGACGGCATGAGACCCCGGTACTTGACGAGAACGGGAATCCTGTTCTCTACACCGAAGGGGCGATGGCTGGAAAGCCGAAATATAAGATTACCCATAACCGCAAGAAGGAAAGTCTCAATCTCTATCTGTGGCTTAATCCGCGCAATCAGCAGGAACGGTTGCAGAACCGAAATACACTGGCACTCGCCGAGAAGATAAGGTTTGAGAGGGAACAGGAGTTTCTTGAAGACCGCGAGGGCTACCGCTTGCAGAAAGAAAAGGAACCAAATTTTCATGATTTCTTCCGTAAAATCTATTCCGAGGAGGCAACGATAACCAAATCGGCGAAGTATGCGTTCCGTCTGATACATAACCGTTTTATCAAATATCTCAATTCAATTCCCCGGTTTCAGAGATATGCGACATTCATCCGGTTTGAGAATGTATCCAACGAAATCGCTGTCGGTTTCGCCGAATGGCTCAAAGGGATATGCGCCGGAGAGGGAGCGCGTAAATCGTTCTTCTATTTCAAGAAAGCATGTGCGATGGCGATAGAGGAAGGACTTATGAAGAAAGACCCGTGCAAGGGTATCGTCATAAGATGTGACACCAATGTTCTGACAAAAGATATTCTCACAAAGGAAGAAATCGAACGGTTGCTGTGTACCCGATACAAGCAGGAACGCCCCGACATTCAAAGAGCGTTTGTTTTCTCATTGTATACGGGTATCCGATTCTGCGATATAACCCGATTGACATACGCCAATGTCGATTTCAGCTCCCGGACGCTCCGCTTCAATCAGGTCAAGAGCGAGGGCAGGAGCGCACATAGTGCGGTGGTGATGCCCCTGAGCGATGACTTGATGGAGATTATCGGTTTCCCACGCGACCCGGAAGTAATGACGGAAAAAATATTTCCGCTCCCGCATAATTCCATCTGTCGGAAACATCTGAAAGAATGGGTTAAGCAGGCAGGTATCAACAAACATATCACCTGGCATTGCGCCCGACATAGTTTCGCAGTCAACGTGCTGAGCGCTGGAGCTAATATCAAGACCGTATCATCTCTGTTAGGACACGCCAGCATAAAGATGACTGAAAAGTATCTTCATGTGATAGACAACCAGAAGAAAGATGCATCTAACATTTGAAAAGGGACCCGGATAGCAATTGAAAATGGGACCACCCGGCATGGGAATGCAAAGATAATTAAATTTGTTGGTTCATCATATCCTGAGTCTCTTTCATGCGGTAAGACTTGCCTGTCATGTTGAGCAATATTGCCTTGTGGGTCAGTCGGTCGACCATGGCGGTGACCAGGACCTTGTC
>CEAC01000704.1_pt1 | contig 10106 bp, 10 predicted proteins | sample 557411 | NCBI WGS metagenome assembly CEAC01 (sample SAMEA3182094, study PRJEB8094) | gut metagenome | biome: human; feature: gut; material: Stool; isolation source: human stools | place: Canada | collected 2012-02-21
GGCGGCGGCCTCGGCAAGATCGCCATCGACTACGGCTACTATCGCTACAAGTACCTTGTGATGTTTGCGGCGGTCGTGCTGCTTATCATTCTGGTGCAGATCTTCCAGTCCTTGGGCACGCACCTTGCGACCAAGAGCGACAAGCGCCTCAAGAAATAACCGGATATCCTATCCTGCAAAGCGACTCAACCGCACGGTTGAGGCGCTTTTTTGTCATTTTTCGCAATTTGACAGAAAAAAATGTGTCAATTTTTGAAAGCAAAATGCAGCAAAAATTGCAAAATCCCTTGTCATGTGGGAAAAGGGCTGTTATAATAGGAACAGAATGCAATGCAAGTCTTCGCGATTTGCATATTTTTTACGGAGAAATTGCGTGAACAGTTTTCAGGAATTGGTCCAGTCCATCGACTGGGACTCGCTGACCGACGCGCTTTTGCGCGTGCTCGGCGTCTTTTTATGCTTGACGGTGCACGAGACCTGTCACGGTCTTGCAGCCTATGCCCTCGGCGATCCGACGGCCAAGCGCGAGCACCGCTTGAGCTTAAACCCACTGCACCATATCGACTGGTTCGGCTTGGCTGCCATGCTGCTCGTCGGCTTCGGCTGGGCAAAGCCCGTGCCGGTCGACATGCGGTATTTTAAAAAGCCGAAGCAGGGTATGGCCATCACAGCGCTGGCGGGGCCGGTGTCGAATCTGCTGCTGGCGATGCTGCTCTTGCTCGGCGCGCGCATCACGATCGCGCACTATGTCGATACCGTGTTTTGCAGCGGCCTTTTGAATTTCCTTGCGATGACGGCGTACATGAGCGTTGGTCTGGGGCTTTTCAACCTCATCCCCATCTCGCCGCTCGACGGGTCGAAGGTGCTCTTCGCCTTTCTGCCCGACCGCGCGTACATGACGCTGATGCGGTATGAAAAATACGGCATGGCCGTGCTTTTTGTGCTCGTCTGGCTCGGCGTGGGAAACAATATCCTCAGCGAGGGCATCTACCGCGTGTACGAGCTTCTGGTCAACTGGATCGTATATTGATAAAGTGAGAGGAATGTCATGGACAATCCCGTTTTCAAGCTGGAGGGCGTGGTGCACGAGCGCAGCGCGGAGGCGCTGCAGGACTTTGAAGGGCCGCTCGACCTCATTCTCTTCCTGCTGTCGAAAAATAAAATAGAGATCCAGGACATTCCCATCGCGCTGATCCTGGACCAGTACCTTGCGTATCTCGAGCAGCGAAAGCAGCTCGATCTCGAGGTCGCAAGCGAATTCATCACGATGGCGGCACATTTAATGTACATCAAAACGCGCATGCTGCTTTCGCTTGAGGATGAGCAGGCGCAGAGCGAGATGGACGAGCTCATTGCCTCGCTCAAAGAGCGCCAGCAAAAGGACACGTACCTTCGCATCAAGACGCTGACCGAAACGCTCGGCCCGATGGGCGAGTTTGGCCGCAGCATCATGACGCGCCAGCCCGAGCCCATGCAGCGCGGCAAAATCTACGAGTACAGCCACGAAAAGGCTGACCTCGTGCTCGCCATGCAGACGATCATGGAGCGCGGGGAAAAGCTGGCCGCGCCGCCGAGCGCCGCGCTGAGCGAGATCGTGCGCCGCGAGCCGTATCCCGTCAAGGGCAAGGCGGAGGAAATTCTGCACCGGCTCAAGGAGTTCGGCATGACGCGCTTCAAGCTGCTGTTCCGCGGCAGCCGCAGCCGCAGCGAGATCGTGGCGACGTTTATCGCCGTTTTGGAGCTCTGCCGCGAAAAGGTCATCCATCTGGCCGGTTCCGACACGGACTGCACCGTGGAGTGCGGGGACGACGCCCCCGACCGTATCAATCTGTAAAAAGCGAGGAACGCTATGTCTTTGGAATCTTTGGACCTGCGCGAGGTCGAGTCGGCCATCGAGGGCATTTTGTTCGCCAGCGGCGAACCGCTTCCCATCGACCGCATCTGCCTTGCGCTCGATTTGGACCGTCCGACCGCGGAACAGGTATTGCAAAAGCTCGGCGATTACTACGCCTTTGAGCGCCGCGGCATCCGGCTCGTCCGCATGGAGGACAGCTATCAGCTCTGCTCGTCGCCGGACTATGCCGACGTCATCCGCAAGGCGTTTGAGATCCGCAAGACCGCCAAGCTCTCTCAGCCCGCGCTGGAGGTGCTGACGATCATCGCCTACTACCAGCCCACGACCCGCGCCTACATCGATCAGGTGCGCGGCGTGGACAGCTCGTACACCGTGGGGCTGCTGCTTGAGCGCGGGCTTATCGAAGAGTGCGGACGTTTGCAGGTGCCCGGACGGCCGAGGCTGTACCGCACGACGAAAAAGTTTTTGCGCGACTTCCACTTGGGTTCGCTCGAGGAGCTGCCGGAGATGCCGGGTCTTGAGGCCGACGGTCAGCTCCGCATGACGGAGGACGGCACGATCCTCGACCCCAGCGCCATGACGGAAAAAGAAGGCAGCGTTCCCAAAAACGGGGAACACTGACCGCGTAAAGCATAAAAACCGCGTGAAGCGTAAAAAGAGGGAGGTGGTCGATTGACTGCGCTGAAGGTAATTGGCATCATCCTGCTCATTTTTATTTTGATCGGCTTTCTGCGCGTGGGCGCGCTGATGCAGTTCGGCGACGAGCTGCGCGTGCAGCTTTCGGTCGGCCCGTTCCGCTTCACGCTGCTGCCAGCAAAGGAAAAGAAAGAAACGCCGAAAAAAAAGGCAAAGGAGAAGAAGCCAAAGTCAGAGGGAGAAGAGGCGAAGCAAAAGAAAAAGCCCTCGCTCCCCAAGCCGACAAAAGAGGAGCTCAGGGACCTCATCACGACGGCGCTCTCGGCGCTCAAGGAGACAGCGAAACGCACCTGCAAGCGCCTTCGCATCGACCCGCTGGAAATTCTCGTCGTCTTCGGCGGCACGGACCCCGCGGATATCGCGCAGACCTATGGCTATGCGAGCGCCGCGATGTGGGGTGTGATGCCGCACCTTGAAGACCTCTTCCATATCCCTGATCCCTCACTGCATCTGCGCATGGACTACAGCGCTGAAAAGACGCACGCAGTGGGTGCCGTTGGCCTGTCGCTTCGCATCCGCGACGTGCTGCACATCTCGCTTGCGCTGCTCATTCCGATGCTCAAATGGTATCTGTGCTATAAAAAGGCGCATAAAAACGACGCTCCCGCGGAAAAACCAACGGAGAGCACTCCGCAAAACAGTGAACACAGTGAAAAACTGACCGCATAAAGAGAAAGGATGAACCTCATGGAAAACATCGAAAAGAAGACCCCACTCAACGATCTCATGGACACCACGATGGATAAGATCCGTGATATGGTCGATTCCAACACCATCATCGGCGAGCCGATCACGACGCCCGACGGCGTAACGGTCATCCCCGTTTCCCGCGTGAGCTTTGGCTTCGGCGCGGGCGGCGGCGACTACGGCAAGACCGACACCGCACACTTCGGCGGCGGCGCGGGTGCGGGCGTCAAGGTCGACCCCGTCGCGTTCCTCGTCGTCAAGGACGGTCTGACGCGCGTGATGCCCGTGGCCATTCCTGCGGCGGCAACGGTCGACCGCGTGCTTGATCTTGTGCCGGAAGTGCTCGACCGCGTGCAGAATTTCGTGGACAAGAAGAGAGAAGAGAAAGATATCTACTGATTTCGGGCATAATAGGGGCATTCCGAATGAAGGAGTGATCCCATGCCGCGTTTTGCCCGATGCGTATTTGCCGTTTTCCTTGCTGTTTCCTGCCTGTCAAGCAGTTTGACCTGTCAGGCTGCCGCGCCTGAAACTGCCGCCGCCGCGTTCATTTTGATGGAGGCGGGCAGCAGGCGGGTGCTGGCGTCGCGCAATGAAACGCAGGAGCGCAGCATCGCGAGCACGACGAAGATCATGACCTGCTTGGTCGCGCTGGAGCACAGCGAACTCACGGAGCAAGTCACGGTCAAACGCGAGCACTTGCGCGAGGGCTCGTCGATGTACCTTCTCGAGGGCGAAACGCTCACGATGGAGGAACTTCTCTACGGTCTGATGCTGCCGTCCGGCAACGACGCGGCGGAGTGCATCGCCGCCCACTGCGGCGGGAGCGGCGGCAGCGCGCAGTTTGTCCGATGGATGAACGAAAAGGCGAAAGCCCTCGGCATGGAGCACACGTCATTTGCCAACCCGAGCGGTCTCGACGAAATGGGGCACGGCTCCTGTGCCCTCGATATGGCGCGCCTTGCGGCCTACGCCATGCAGAACCCGACGTTCGCGCGCATCGTCTCGACGCGCACGGCGAGCGTCGGCACGCGCACGATGACGAACCACAATAAGCTGCTCGCGTCGTACTCCGGCTGCGTCGGCCTCAAGACCGGCTACACCGGCGACGCGGGGCGCACGCTCGTCACCTGTGCCGAGCGCGGCGGGATGCGCATGATCGCCGTCACGCTGCACGACGGCAGCGATTGGGCGGATCACGCGGCACTCTACGACTACGGCTTTTCGGCGTATGCGCTCTCAAGCGGTGCGAAAAAAGGCGAGGCCTACGGCAGTGTAAGCGTCGACGGGCAGAGTGTGTCCGCCGTGGCGGCGGAGAGCTTCCGCTATCCCACCGCGGAAAATGAAGCATTGAGCGTGCGCGCCGAGCTGCCGCAAACCGTCTCCGCCCCCGTGCGGAAGGGACAAACACTCGGCACGCTCGTCATCTCCTGCGGCGAGACTGAGGTCGGAAGAGTTGACCTTGTCAGCGCGCGCAGCGTACAGGCGCAGGAAACAAAGAGCGAAACAAGCAAAAATAAGTCGCTGGCGGAAAAGCTCTGGCAATTTCTGTCGGCAAAGTAAAGGAGGGATCGACCTGGCCGAAGCAAGAATTCAAAAGCTCATCGCCGAATCGGGGCTCTGCTCCCGTCGCACCGCCGAGCAGTGTATCGCCGCGGGACGCGTGCACGTGAACGGCAAGACTGCGCTTCTCGGGCAGAAGGCCGACCCCGAAGTCGACGAAATTACCGTCGACGGCAGGCCGCTCACACAGGAGGGGCAGAAGCGCTACCTGATGCTCAACAAGCCGCGCGGCTATGTCTGCACGCTCTCTGACGAAAAAGGACGAAAGACCGTCGCCGAGCTCGTCAGAGACTGCGGCGCGCGCGTCTATCCCGTCGGGCGGCTCGACCTCGACTCCGAGGGACTGCTGCTTTTGACGAACGACGGCGAATGGATGCAGCATCTTCTGCACCCGCGCTACGAGGTCAACAAGGTCTACGAGGTCAGCGTCGCGGGCGAGGTCAGGGGAGCGGCAGAAGCGCTCGCTTCCATGACACAGCTCGACGGCGAGCCCATCCGGCCCGCGCAGGTGCGCGTGCTGCGGCAGGGGAGGGACACCGCCGTTCTCTCCATCACCATCCATGAAGGAAAAAACCGGCAGATCCGGCGCATGTGCGCCACCGCCGGATTACACGTCAAGCGCCTAAAGCGCGTGCAGGAGCACGCGCTCAAACTCGGGGCTCTTCCCGTCGGCGTGTGGCGCGATCTAACGGAGCAAGAGCTCCATGCAACAAAATCAAAGTAACAGAGGACGATTTTATGACGAAGAATATCTTACATAATATCGAAAAGAACATGAGCAGCTTTTCCAAGGGGCAGAAGCTCATCGCCCGCTTCATTCTGGAAAACTACGACAAGGCCGCGTTTATGACGGCCAGCAAGCTCGGCAAGACCGTGCAGGTCAGCGAGTCGACCGTCGTGCGCTTTGCCACCCAGCTCGGCTACGAGGGGTATCCGAGTATGCAGCGTGCATTGCAGGAGATGATTCGCGGCAAGCTCACGAGCATCCAGCGCATTCAGGCGTCGGACGGCGAGCTCGCAGGGTCCGATCTGATGACGAACGTCCTGCAGCGCGACATGGAGAAGATCCGCATGGCCATCGACCAGACCGACGGCGCGGAATTCGAGCGCGTGGTCGACACGATCATCGGCGCGCGCCGCATCTACATCGTGGGCTTCCGTTCGTCCTCGTTTCTGGCAGGGTACTTAAACTTCTATTTCCGCCTGATCTTCGACAACGTCACTCTGGTCAACGGCGGCGCGGCCGGCTCGTTCGACCAGCTCTTCCGCGTCTCCAAAGGCGATGTGGTCATCGGTATCTGCTTCCCGCGCTACAGTGAGCTTGCGCTCAAGACCATCCAGTTTGCGCGCGACCGCGGCGCGACGATCGTCGGCGTGACGGACAGCGAGATGTCGCCCATCAACCAGATGTCCAGCAATTCGCTGCTCGTGCGCAGCGAGATGATCTCGTTCGTCGACTCGCTGGCGGCGCCCATGAGCATGCTCAACGCACTCATTCTGGCCGTGGCCAACAAGAAGGGCGCAGACATCTCCGCGACGTTCTCCGAACTCGAGCACATCTGGGAGCGCTTCGACATTTTCGGCAAGATCGAAGATGAATAAGGCGATCGTTGTCATCGGCGGCGGCGCGGGCGGCATGATGGCCGCGATCTGCGCCGCGCGCAAGGGTGCGCACGTGACGCTGCTCGATCCAAACGAGCGCCTCGGCAAAAAGGTGAACATCACCGGCAAGGGCCGCTGCAACGTGACGAACGACAGCACTTGCGAAGAGCTGCTCGCCCACGTGCCGCAGAACCCGCGGTTTTTATACTCCGTATTTTCCCGCTTCGACGGGCACGACGCCATCGATTTTTTCGAGGGGCTCGGTGTGCCGCTCAAGGTCGAGCGCGGCAAGCGCGTGTTTCCCGTGTCCGACCGGTCATTCGACATCACAGCGGCGCTTGAGCGCGAGCTCAAGCGTCTGCACGTCAAGCTCGTGCGCGACCGCGCGCTCGGTATTTCGGTCGAAGACGGCCATGTCGCCGCCGTCAAGGGCGAAAAAGGGGAGTACACCGCCTCCGCCGTCATTCTGGCGACGGGCGGGTTGTCCTATCCCGCGACGGGCTCGACGGGCGACGGCTTCCGCATGGCGGAAGCGCTCGGCCACACAGTCACGCCGCTGCGCGGCTCACTCGTGCCGCTCGAGGCACGCGAATGCGCGGTGCTGCAAGGGCTGAGCCTGCGCAACGTTGCGCTGACGGTATACGAAAACAACAAAAAGATTCACTCGGATTTCGGCGAAATGCTGTTCACGCACTTCGGCGTGAGCGGGCCGCTCATCCTGTCGGCCAGCGCGCACATGCGGCATTTCGACAAAAAGCAGTACCGACTGGAGATCGACCTCAAGCCCGCGCTCGACGAGCAAATGCTCGACAAGCGCCTGCTGTCGGATTTTGAAAAGCACGCAAACAGCGACTACTGCAACGTGCTCGGCGCGCTTCTGCCGCAGAAGATGATCGACGAATTCATCGACCGCTCGGGCATCCCGCCGCACGAAAAGGTGCACGATATCACGCGCGCCCAGCGCGAGACCATCCGCACGCTCTTAAAGCGCTGGACGGTCAATGTCAGCGCGCCGATGCCGGTCGAAAATGCGATCATCACCTCCGGCGGCGTCAAGGTGGGGGAGATCGACCCGAAGACCATGGCGTCGAAAAAGGTTGGCGGCCTTTATTTTGCCGGCGAGATCATCGACGTAGACGCCTATACGGGCGGCTACAATCTGCAAATCGCCTGGGCGACCGGCAAGGCCGCGGGCGAGGCCGCCGCGGACGCACTGCTGACGCAGTAAGCACATATTTATTGTAAGAGAGAAGAATTAAACAGATGAAAGAGCATTTTTCCATTGCCATTGACGGCCCCGGCGGCGCGGGCAAGAGCACGCTCGCCAAGGCCGTCGCCAAGAAATTGAACATTCTGCATGTCGACACGGGCGCGATCTACCGCACCATCGGCTACGCGGCGTTTTCCCGCGGACTGGACGCAAAGGACGAATCTCAAATCGCGCCGCTGCTGAAAGAAATTCAGATCGACATGGCATTTGACGAGACAGGCGGGCAGAAGATGCTGCTTGACGGTAAAGACGTCAGCACCGAGATCCGCCTGCCGGAAATTTCGATGTACGCCTCGAACGTCTCGGCGCTGCCGTGCGTGCGCGCATACCTTCTTGAGATGCAGCGCGACATCGCGCGCAGGAGAAACGTCATCATGGACGGGCGCGACATCGGCACAGTCGTTTTGCCGGACGCCGACCTCAAAATTTACCTGACTGCTTCGGCCGAGGAGCGCGCGCGCCGCCGCTGTCTCGAGCTCTCTGAGCGCGGCACGCCCAAGGCGTATGAAGAGGTACTGCGCGAGATCAACGAGCGCGACTATCAGGACATGCACCGCGATATCGCCCCGCTGCGCGAGGCGGCGGACGCCGTGCACTTCGACACGTCGAAGCTCAACTTTGAAGAGAGCGAGCGGGCGCTGCTGAATCTCATTCAGGAGAAATTGAAATGATGCACCGTATCTTTTTTGCGTTTATCTGGATCATCGGTCGGGTGCTGCTGTGGATCTACCGCGTGGACGTCAAGGGGCTTGAAAATCTGCCCAAGCACAGTGTCCTGCTGTGCCCGAACCATTCAACGGACTTAGACCCCGTGCTCATCGGCCTGTGCCTGCCGCTCGACTACCATCTGCACTTTATGGCCAAGGCCGAGCTCTTCGACAACCGCGCGCTCGCGTGGCTCATCCGCACGCTCGGCGCATTTCCCGTCCAGCGCGACGGCAAGGATATCCAGTCCATCAAGACCGCGATGCAGGTGCTCCACAAGGGTGAGAATCTTCTGATCTTCCCCGAGGGGACGACGATCCGGGGCGGCGTCGGCTATCACGACGGACTCCCCGCGCACGCGCACGCGGGCATCGCGATGATCGGCGTGCGCACGGGTGCGACGCTCGTGCCGGTGTTCTGCGACGGGCAGAAAAAGCCCTTCCATAAAACGCGCATCATCTTCGGCGAGCCGTATGTGCCTGAGGTCACGGGCCGCCGCGGCACGTCCGAAGAATTGCAGGCCATCGCCGACGAAATGCTGCGTCAGGCCTACGCGCTCGGCGGCCAGCAGGTGGGAGGCGCGCCGCTGTGAAGGTCATCTTAGCTGAGACCGCGGGCTTCTGCTATGGCGTGGAGCGCGCAGTCAACCTTGCGCGCGAAACGGCAAAAGCGCGCGGCGGCGCGATGCTCGGCAGCATCGTGCACAACGCGGGCGTCGTGCGCGAGATCGAAGACCTTGGCATGCGCCTCATCACGTCGCCCGACCAGGCAAAGGCGGGGGAGACCGTGCTCATCCGCGCCCACGGCGAGCCGAGAGCGACGCTTGATGCGCTGCGAGAGCGCGGGGCAGAGGTCGTGAGCGCCGTGTGCCCGCATGTCGAGCGCATCCGAAAGCTTGCACAGGAGGCAGAGCACGAGGGACGCCGCGTCATCCTGATCGGTGAGCGCCATCATCCCGAGGTGCAGGGCATCGCAGGATGGTGCAGCGACCCGCTGATTTTTGAAAATGTGCAGGAAGCGCAAAAATACTTGCAGGAACACCCCGATTTTGCCCATTTACCCAGTATCATGCTGGCGCAAACGACCTGCATTCGTGCGCTTTGGGAAAGTTGCGTGAAATTTCTAAAAAAACAGTGTACAAATCTGAAAATCAATGATACAATATGCAATGCTACGCAGAAACGTCAAACTGAGGCAGCAGAACTTTCCGCCAAGGTAGACGCGATGGTGGTTGTGGGCGACCGAAGAAGCGCCAACACAAGGCATTTGACCGAGATTTGCAGAGAGAACTGCGGAAAAGTCCTCCAGATCGAATCCGCAGACGAGCTCTCACCGGAATTCTTTTCCGGATGCCGTGTGGCGGGACTGACAGCCGGCGCATCTACTCCTGCGAGTATCATTATGGAGGTATTAACAACAATGACGGAAGAAAACATCAACACCACTGCCCCTGAAACCAGCGAATCCTTTGAAGAACTGCTTGAAAAATCTTTCAAGACTCTAAATACAGGAGATAAGGTGACCGGTATCGTGACCGCCATCGGCACGACCGAGATCCAGGTCGACGTCGGCTGCAAGCAGGCAGGCTATATCCCTGTTTCTGAGCTGAGCAGCGACCCCGACGTCAAGCCCGAGGACGTCGTCAAGGTCGGCGACGAGATCGAGACCTACATCATCCGCGTCAACGACGTGGAGGGCTATGCCATGCTCTCCAAGAAGCGTCTGGAC
>CEAC01012947.1_pt1 | contig 10079 bp, 5 predicted proteins | sample 557411 | NCBI WGS metagenome assembly CEAC01 (sample SAMEA3182094, study PRJEB8094) | gut metagenome | biome: human; feature: gut; material: Stool; isolation source: human stools | place: Canada | collected 2012-02-21
GTGAAAGACATCTCTTTGAGAGCCTCTTTAAAGAAAATCGAGCAAGTAAGCAATTACAAATTCTTCTACAATGAGAGCCTTCCGGAGTTAAACCAAAAAGTTTCGTTAAATGTGAAAGATGCAACGATTGAACAAACCATGCAACAACTTTTGGGTAAAATGGAGTTAACCTACAAGAAAGAGCAAGAGAATGTCATTGTATTGATTCGTAAATTACAGGAAAAACAAGAAACAAAGAAAGTAACAGGAATTGTTGTTGACGAAAAAGGAGAACCTATTATTGGTGCCAGTGTACAAGTAAAGGGAGAGAGTAATGGGACGATTACTAATATTGATGGATATTATTCATTGATGAATGTACCGGAGTCGGCCACGTTAATTATTTCTTATATTGGCTACAGAACAGTCAATCTTTCTGTTAAAAATCAGAATACGAGTAAAATAACACTGGTTGAAGACAGCAAAATGATTGATGAAGTTGTGGTTGTTGGCTATGGCGTCCAGAGAAAGAGAGATGTATCAACCGCTATCTCTTCTATTCGTGCATCAGATATAGCAGATGTGGCGGCAACGAGTATCGAACAGGCATTAGTAGGACGTATGGCAGGTGTACAAATTACACAGCCCAACGGAACCCCGGGTGCAGGTTTTGAAGTGAAAGTGCGTGGAGTGGGCACGGTTACTGCCGGAAGTTCTCCGTTGTATGTTATTGATGGAGTCCCTTTGAGTGATGATACAGGAGATGCTACAGGTATAACAGTAAGTCCGTTGGCATCTATTGAAACCTCTGATATTGAATCTATTGAAGTCTTGAAAGACGCTTCGGCCGCTGCCATTTATGGTTCAAGAGGAAGCAATGGCGTTGTTATCATTACAACGAAACAAGGAAAAGAGGGAAAACCGGTAGTGAAATATAATGGCTATGCCGGCGCTCAAATGGTAACTGATAAAATAGACGTGCTCAATGCTTATGAATACTCCCAACTAGTGTTTGACGGGCATAACAATGCTTATTATGACCAATTGCGAGTGGCAGGAAAAGCGGATTTGTATAATCCGAACGCAACAAACCAAGAACGTTGGAATAATCTGAAGACTGGTAGCATGATTGAGAATCAAGGTTGGATGCTTCCACCGGAGATACTACCTTACGTTAGAGGTGAAGAAGGACTGGTAGACACAGACTGGCAGGATGCAGTATTGCGTACAGGTTTCATAACGAAGCATAATCTTTCCGTAAGTGGTGGAAATAAGAATATAAAATATATGTTGTCGGGAAACTATCAAAATGAAGAAGGGATAGTTATCAATTCCGACTTTACGAAGATGGGATTTCGTGCCAAAGTAGATGTAAATTACAATCGTTGGAAATTTGGAGGTAATATCAATCTAACCCGGAATATTTATAATTTGGTAAATACAGAAGGGCGGTATGGAGACGATGGAGTATTATCGTTAGCATTGGGTGCAGCCCCCATCTATCCTGTCCGTGATGAAAATGGAGATTTCAATTATGAGCACAACCATACGAGTTACGGACAATCTAAATTGAACAATCCGGTAGCGGTAGCTACCCTTATTGAAGATCAGATGACCTCTATACAAATGTTAGGAACTGCCTATGTAGAATATAAAATACTAAAAGGGTTGAACTACAAAATGCAGGGAAGCTGGAATTATAATAATTATGTGCGGGACTATTACCGCCCGGCAGCTCTACCTAACTCGACGAATCGTACTCCGCCATCCAATCCAACCGCAGAATCGCGGACCAAGAATAAATATACCTGGGTTTGGGAGAATACATTGAATTATCAGAAGAAAATAAATAAACTACATAATATCAGTGTATTGGCCGGATGGACCGCCCAACGTTATCAAAGTAATGCCAATCGAATAACGGCTACCGACCTTCCGATGAACGATTTGGTACATACGATACCCAGCAATTCTACGGCTACTAAATACGACTCAAATAAAGAAGCGTGGTCCTTACTGTCGGGCATTGCGCGTGCACAATATAGCTATGCAGACAAATATATATTTTCGGCAACTATTCGTGCAGACGGTTCATCCCGTTTTGGAGAAAATAATCGTTGGGGATATTTCCCTTCCGTATCCGGAGCATGGTATGTGACCGAAGAAAAGTTTATGAAACCATTATCTTCGTGGCTGACTAATTTGAAACTTCGTGCCAGTTGGGGAGAAACAGGAAATATGAGCATTGGTAATTACGCTTCTTATGGCATTGTGAATGGAGATAATTACGTATTTGGAGGCATATATAGTATCGGTTCGAAAGAAAGTACCTATGGTAACCCCAATCTTAGTTGGGAAAAAACTTCCCAAGTGAATTTAGGCTTGGAAATAGGGCTGCTTAATTGGTTGAATGTTGAAGTGGACGTTTACAAAGGTATGACCTCTGATATGTTGCTGAATGTACCTGTCATGGAAGCTTCCGGTTTTTCAACCATTCTTCAGAACATTGGAAAAGTGGAAAATAAAGGACTTGAAATAACGTTAGGCACAAACCTCAAACTAGGAAAGGTGCGTTGGACTAACAGTTTTAATTATGCAATGAACCGTAACAAGGTAAAATCTTTAGGAAGTGCGTCGGAAATGGTGACACAGGCGAACAGTGTGATTGATTTCATCACCAAGGTAGGAGAGCCTATTGGAAATTATTATACCTATGTTACTGACGGTGTATATAAGAATCAAGCAGAAATCGAGACAGATGTAGCTAATGGAATTATTGTTCCCAATGCGCAGCCGGGGGATTTCCGGTTTAAGAAATTTGGCAAAGATGATACTATCAATGCCGATGACAAACAGATAACCGGAAACTACATGCCCGATTTTACTTATGGTTATTCTACTTCATTGCGATACCAATCATTCGATTTTAGTCTTTCATTACAAGGAGTCTATGGGAATGAGATAGCTAACATCAATCGTCGTTATTTAGCCAATATGGAAGGAAATGCCAACCAGCTTGTTATAGCCAAAGACCGTTGGCAGTCGAAAGACAATCCGGGAAGTGGCAATGTGTATAAAGCAAACCGTAGTGCAACAGGTATGAACTCCGTTATTTCTACCTGGCATATTGAAGATGGCTCGTATATGCGTATTCGTGAAATCACACTGGGCTATACATTACCCAAACAGCTACTGAAACGAATGGGTATAAGCAACCTGCGTATTTATGGTTCAGCTTTCAATCCATTCACATTTACGAAATATAGTGGATATAATCCCGAAGTCAGCACTAACTCCAGTCCCATAATGCAGGGAGTTGATTACGGTACTTACCCGTTGTCGAAGAGTTTTGTGATTGGAATTAACTTTAGTCTGTAATATAAGAAACAAATGAAAGATATGAAAACCATAGTAACCCACTTGTGTATTATAACCGCTACCCTGTTGTCATTGTCGGGGTGTAGCGATTTTCTGGATGAGAAGCCTCAAGGAAACACCGGAACTACCGGTAACTTTTATAAAAATAAAGAAGACATAGAGTATGCGCTTACAGCTGCCTATGCCAACTTACAGACAAGTGCCATGTATCAAAATAATATGGTACTGATGACTGATGTCCGTTCAGACGATTTAGGTTCGTTTACTAATACCGGAGGAAATGCCGGGCGGGAATACAGCGTTAAAATATTTACTGCACAGTCTGACAATCAGATTTTTCGTAACGTATGGAAAAAAAACTTACGAAACGATATACCGTTGCAATAATGTTATTTTTCATATTGATGTAGTAAAAGACACTAAGCTGAAACTCCAATATGAAGCCGAGGCGCGCTTTCTTCGGGCATTGTGTTATTTCAATATTGTTCGTTTCTGGGGGGATGCTCCATTGATTCTTGCTCCACTGGCGGCCACGGAAGTTGCAGGGTGTGAACGCAATAAAGTGGCGGACATCTATGCAGCGATAGAGGCTGACTTGCAATTTGCTTCGGATGCGAATAACCTGTCAAAAGTATTCACAGGGAAGAATCTCGGACGCGCTACTTCTTTGGCAGCCAAAGCTCTTTTAGGTAAGGTTTATCTTCAAGAGAAGAAATGGCAGGCTGCCAAACAAACGTTGGATGAACTTATAAATACAGATAATGCCGGCACGCACGAGTTGTTGCCTGACATTGCCAATGTGTTTAGTACAGCACCGGTGCAGGGAAGTTCAGCTGCCGATTTCAAGAATTATACCGGTTGGGTACCGCAAACCATGAATAAGGAAATCTTATTTGAAGTTATTTTCGACAAGGATATTGCAGGAGAGGGCCGCAATGCTTTGACTTATCACTCCAATCAAGCAGACTTGAACGAGGTTTTTAAGCTAAGTAATACAGCCAAGTGTATCTATACCTCTGATGACCGTCGTGCTGATTTGATGCGAAGCATGAAAGGAACTAATACTGATAATAACCTGTTGGTGAAATATGCCGACATTCAAAGTTCGTTGGAACAGTATGGTTACAACACTCCGATACTTCGTTGGGCAGATGTATTGTTGATGTATGCCGAAGCCTGCAATGAAGTATCTTTCGATAATTCAGCAACAAGTCCGGCATTATTGGCACTGAACGATGTCAGAACACGTTCGTATGTTGCCGGAGCATATACAGGGGATGAACTTTCAGATCAGGATACCTTCCGGGATGCCATCTTTCTCGAACGCCGTTTGGAGTTTCCTATGGAGATGCAACGCTGGTTCGATCTGCTCCGTTCGGGAAATGCTATTAATGAAATTGCTAAAATCGGGCTAATCATAGACAAAGACGACTTATTGTACCCGATTCCTAATAGTGAAGTAACGTTGCGTAATGATCCGGAGAAGTTTCCTCAAAATCCCGGTTATTGATAGGATATAAATTGTGTGCTGTTATGAAAAACTAAGAAGTATAGTAACAAGAATGAAAATCAAGAAAATAATAATAGTATTACTTTTATGTTTTCTTCCTATAGCCTCTTTCGCCCAGAAAGTGGGAGAGACATTGCCTGCTTGGGAGGAAGGATATATGGATATTCATCACATTAATACAGGTTGTGGAGAATGTGCCTATATTATTCTTCCTGATGGTACCACGATGCTGATAGATGCAGGAGAAAATAAGGCCGGCAATCCCCGGCACGTATCGCCTAAGCCTAATGCCAGCCGGACACCAGGTGAATGGATCGTTGATTATATCAAAACGATGGCACCTGTTCAAAAGCAAAAATTGGATTATGCCTTGATTACTCATTTTCATAGCGACCACATGGGTGGTGTACTTAAAATGAAAAATGAATCGGGCAGGTATTATAATACCGGGATAATTACAGTAGCCGAAAATCTTCAGATAGGTATGCTCGTGGACAGGGGATTTCCAGATTATAACTTCCTTGTAAATACGGAAGATAAAATGATAAAGAACTACTTCAATTTTTTACATTTTACGAAGCGTAAAATGAATGTTGAACAATTTGTGCCGGGAGTGGATAATCAATTCAGATTATTGTATGATTCCACCCGCTATGCCGGGAGGTTTAAGATACAGAATATTTATGCCAACGGCTGGTTGTGGACGGGCAAGGAACATGAGAAAAGGTATTTGTTTCCTGATTTTGACACATTAGAGAAGTATGATATTCCGCAAGAGAATACGTTAAGTTGTGCGATAAAGATTGTGTACGGTAACTTTTCCTACTATACCGGCGGAGATGTGACAGGATATCCGAAACCGGGAAGAGGAACGTTCCATGATGTAGAAACATGGATGGCTCCCGTTGTGGGACATACAGAGGTGTGCTGTGTGAATCATCACGGATATAACAATGCTACCAATGATACCTTTATCTCAACTCTGTCTCCTCGTATATTTATCATTCAGGCTAGTGATGCGCTGCATCCCAATCATTCCACTTTGGAACGAATGTTGTCTAAATATTTGTATCCGGGAAAGAGAGATGTGTTTGCAACTAACTTGCATCCTGCCGCCGAAATTGTTATCGGTAAGGATACGGAGAAAATGAAAAGTAGACAGGGACATATTGTTATCCGGGTATTGCCGGGAGGTGATGAATATTATGTTTACATCTTGGAGGATCATAATACAAAACGTAAAATCAAACAAATATTCGGTCCCTACATTTGTGGTCCGACAGGATGCCCCGGTGTTAAACAGTGATATTGTTAATAAATTTAAATTATAGCAGATAGTAAATAAATGAAAACAATAAATTATTTAATAAATAAATGTCCGATAGCGGCATTGTTTATGATACTCATAGCATTTTATGCTTGCAACGATGAAGATCAACCGCAAAATTTGAAAGCGGAAGTTACTGATTTTTCTCCTGTTATGGGCGGACGAAATACGCTACTGACTTTAAACGGAAGTAATTTTGGTACAGATATTAATAATGTCAAAGTTACGATTAACGGAAAGGAAGCATTGGTGAAAACAGTTACCAATGAGGTCATTACTGCTGAAGTGCAGAAAGGAACAAGTTCGGGGATTGTCAGAGTCATACTTGGAGAAAGACCCAATGCGCAAATATTGATTTATGATATGAATTTTACTTATGTATCTAATCAGGTTGTGTCTACCTATTTAGGTGGAGAAAGCAGTGGAGAGGCGGATGGCGATTTTTCAGTAGCTACACTTTCCAAACCTCGCTATCTGGTGTGGGGGAAAAACAATGCGTTGTATATTGTTGAGGACGGGGCTAGTTCTGTAGATGATATGGCATGCATCCGGGTAGCAAAGGATAACCGGCTTACTACATTGTTGAAAGCTTCGGAAAGCACGTTGGTGCAGCGAATGCGTGCCATTGACTTTTCGTTGGATGAGAATACGATGTATATTGCCAATGATAATAATGCAAGTGGAACTATGGGATTTGGTACGATGACGAAAAACGGAGACAAATACGAAAATTTGACATCTCTTTGGGATCAGGGAGGGATAACAGCCGTGAAAGTGCATCCGGAAACTGGTGCGGTTTTTATCGGTTATCATTCCGGTTCATGGATATATCAGTATGATGGTACAAATTTTATTCCTAAGTTTCAGCTTCCCGATGCTGCCGGTGCTGCTGCGAGTAAAGGAAACATCAATGCGATTGCATTTGATAAGCCGGGAACAACCGCATATATTGTTTCACGTAAAAATCATGTGATATACAAAGCAAGTTATGATATGGCTACTGGAGAATTTAGCGATGTTAAGTTGCTGGCAGGTTCTTTTGGAGTGACAGGATATGCTGATGGTACAGGCACCTCTGCCCAATTCAACGAACCCTCTCAAGGAGACGTAGATGAAGAAGGTAATTTTTATGTGGCTGATCGGGGAAATCATTGTATCAGAGTCATTACTCCCGATGGTGAAGTTTCAACCTATGCCGGACAAAATAAGGCTGGTATGGTGGATGGAATTGCTTCGCTGGCAGAGTTCAATAATCCTGAAGGATGTCAGTTCGGCCCGGATGGTGCTTTGTATGTAGCCGACTACTCCAACCATGCCATTCGTAAGGTAGAAGATGGACCTGCGCAACCCTAATAATCCATATCAATCAAAGAAAGAATAGAATGATGAGAAATAGATTTTTATGTAGCTGTCTGTTAGTGTGGTGTGCTCTTATTTCATGTGCACAACAATCAGACGAAAATGTAACTAAGGCACTTCAGAACATTGACGGGCAGTCGGTGCTGGTCGTTTCACACCGTGCCGACTGGCGCAACGCTCCCGAAAATTCCCTGCAGGCCATCAAAAACTGCATTGAGATGGGAGTGGATATGGTTGAAATAGATCTGAAGAAAACCAAAGACGGGCACTTAATCCTGATGCACGATAAAAAGATAGACCGTACAACCACCGGAAAAGGATTACCACAGGATTATACACTAGCAGAACTGAAGAAATTCCGTTTGAAAAACGGGGCCGGGCATAAGACCGCCCACCTCATTCCAACTCTGGAAGAGGTGATGAACCTGTGCAAAGGAAAGATTCTGGTCAATGTAGACAAAGGATATGACTATTTTCAGGAGGCCTATCAGATTCTGGAAAAAACGGGTACTACTCATCAATGCATTATCAAGTCTGATTTTCCGTATGAAAAGGTGGCAAGAGAGCATGGAGATGTACTTCAGAAAATGGCATTTATGCCTGTTGTCAACCTGGACAATACCGAAGCGGAGACCATCATTGACGGCTATATCCGGAATCTCGAACCCGCTGTTTTCGAACTGGTATTCAGTAAGGATTCCGAGGAAACACTGCGCCTGATTAAAAAAGTGCGTGACAGCGGGGCCGAAGTCTTTGTAAATGCCATGTGGCCCGAACTGTGCGGCGGACATGATGATGACAAGGCAGTGGAGGAACAGAAGTACGAACAGAGCTGGGGATGGATCGTCCGGCAGGACATCCGCCTTATCCAAACAGACAGGCCTCGTGAACTTCTCGAATATCTGAAGAAAAAGAATCTCCATCCTTAAACGGTCAGACATGTTGAAACAACTTATAAACTTTTACAAGGTCTCTTCACCGAGACCTTGTAACGGGGAAGCTTTGTCTTCATCCGACTCGCAGCATCTTCATTCCGGTGCCCGTCGCCTTAAATACCTGAAATGGTCTACTTTCCTTTCAGCTACTTTCGGTTATGGTATGTATTATGTGTGCCGTCTTAGTCTGAATGTCGTAAAGAAACCTATTGTAGATGAAGGCATTTTTTCGGAAACAGAGTTAGGCATCATAGGTTCCGTATTGTTTTTCACCTATGCGATCGGGAAATTCACTAACGGTTTCCTTGCCGACCGCAGCAATATCAACCGTTTTATGACTACCGGTTTATTGATAACTGCTTTGGTTAATCTTTGTCTCGGTTTTACTAATTCTTTTATCCTGTTCGCTATCCTTTGGGGGATTAGCGGCTGGTTTCAATCTATGGGGGCAGCATCCTGTGTAGTAGGGCTTTCCCGTTGGTTCACGGACAAAGAACGCGGTTCATACTATGGCTTTTGGTCTGCGAGCCATAATATCGGCGAAGCGTTGACTTTTCTGATAATAGCCTCAATTGTCAGTGTGTTGGGCTGGCGGTATGGTTTCTTCGGAGCCGGTATAGTGGGATTGATAGGAGCGTTGATCGTCTGGAAGTTCTTCCATGATACTCCCGAAAGCATGGGGTTCCCTTCGGTGAATGTTCCCAAACAGAAAAAGGAAATGAGTGAGACAGAAACGGCTGATTTTAATAAAGCACAGCGTCAGGTATTGCTGATGCCTGCCATTTGGATACTGGCTCTTTCGAGTGCTTTTATGTATATCAGTCGTTATGCTATCAATAGTTGGGGCGTTTTTTATTTGGAAGCTCAAAAGGGTTACTCCACCTTGGATGCCAGTTTTATCATTTCTATTTGTCCGGTCTGTGGTATAATCGGTACTATGTTTTCAGGTGTTATTTCTGATAAGTTATTTGGTGGACGTCGCAATGTTCCTGCGTTAATTTTCGGATTGATGAATGTGTTTGCTCTTTGTTTGTTTCTCTTAGTTCCGGGAGCTCATTTTTGGATAGACGTGTTGGCAATGGTTCTTTTCGGTTTAGGTATCGGAGTTTTGATCTGTTTTCTGGGTGGTTTGATGGCAGTGGATATTGCTCCCCGTAATGCTTCGGGTGCTGCATTGGGAGTAGTCGGTATTGCCAGTTATATCGGTGCCGGATTGCAGGACGTGATGAGCGGTATTCTGATAGAAGGGCAAAAAACGGTTCAGAATGGCGTTGATGTTTATGACTTTACTTATATCAATTGGTTTTGGATTGGTGCTGCTTTGCTTTCGGTGTTGTTTGCTTTGCTGGTATGGAATGCAAAATCAAAAGAAGTGGATTAAAGTGAGTACATTAGGTTAGAATATAAGTCTTTATTTTCGAGGTATTAGACACCATTCCGGGAAGTAAGTAATGATTGCTTATCTTTCTGGAATGGCTTTTTTATAATCAATTAAATAGAAAGTTTTATGGAAAATTCATTGAATGATGAATTATTGTGTTCATTGAAAGATGAACTTCGTGAAGTAACCGCACAAATCAATGTGCATAGT
>CEAC01017490.1_pt1 | contig 10001 bp, 6 predicted proteins | sample 557411 | NCBI WGS metagenome assembly CEAC01 (sample SAMEA3182094, study PRJEB8094) | gut metagenome | biome: human; feature: gut; material: Stool; isolation source: human stools | place: Canada | collected 2012-02-21
GGTATACGGATATCACGGAGCTGACGCCGGAGCTGCTGCGGCTGTTCATTGAGAGGATCGTGGTCCACGAGAAAGAGGTGAAGTGGTCTAAGCACGCGCCTCAGACCGTGGAGATTTACTACAACGGCATTGGCTATGTCGGCAGTGGTCAGCAGGATGTGGAAGAAGCACTGGAAGCACCGGAACCCCAGGGCACAAAGAAGCCCCGGCAGGCATCATAAACACGATGACCTGCCGGGGTATCCCAGGAATTACTTGTTACCCCTGTGAGGGGGGAACAAATCTCATACGGAGTTTTTTTGCGTCCTTACAGCATTTTCTGCGGCATCTGCCACGCGTTGTGGTCGGTGTGCAGCAGGTGGTGCGACTTTTCGCCAAGCGGCGCGCCGAGGTAGTCCTTGTAGAGCGCCTTGACATCCGGATTCTCGTGCGAGAAGCGCAGAAGCTCACCCTGATCGAGCCGCCAGAGTACGTTGCCGCGATCCTCGGCAAGCTCGGTACCGTCGTGGATGGGCTGGCCGCCGCCGCCCGCGCAGCCGCCGGGACAGGCCATGACCTCGACAAAGTCATACGCTGCGTCGCCGCGCTTGACAGCCTCAATGAGCTTGCGGGCTTTCCCGAGCGAGCTCACGACCGCGACGCGCACATCGCCCGCACCGGGGATGTTGAACGTTGCTTCCTTCCACCCATCCATGCCGCGCACGGCGGTAAAAGCGTCAGGATCAGGGTTCTTGCCCGTAACAAGGAAGTACGCAGAGCGCAGCGCCGCGTCCATCACGCCGCCGGTCGTGCCGAAGACGACCGCCGCGCCGGTCGCGGAGCCGAGCGGGCTGTCGAACTCCTCCTCAGGCAGGTACTTGGGTTCAATGTGATTCGCGCGCATCATAATGTTCAGCTCGCGCGTCGTGATGCTCACGTCGACATCGGGGTCGCCCGCGTCGTTTTTCATCGTCGGCAGCTCACATTCGCTCTTTTTCGCCACGCACGGCATGATCGAGACGACGAAAAGGCGCTTGGGGTCGATACCGACCTTTTCGGCAAAGTAGCTCTTCGCCACCGCACCGAACATCTGCTGGGGCGACTTGGCCGTGGAGAGATTGTCCGTCAGTTCGGGGTACTGGGACTTCACAAAGCGAACCCAGCCCGGGCAGCAGGACGTGAACATCGGCCACTGATACTGATCCTTGTGGGTGAAGCGCTCGATAAACTCGCTGCCTTCCTCCATGATCGTGAGGTCGGCGGCAAAGTCAGTGTCGAACACATAGTTGAAGCCCAGCTCGCGCAGCGCCGCGACCATGCGCTTGGGCGTTGCGAACTCGCTGTCGAGCCCGAACTGCTCGGCCCATGCCGCGCGCACCGCGGGCGCGACCTGTGCCACGGTGACGGTATTCGGATCGTCGATCGCGTCGAAGACAAGGCCCGTGTCGTCGCGCTCGCGCAGCGCCGCCGTCGGGCAGTGGGTGATGCACTGGCCGCAGTAGGTGCACTCGGTGTCCTGAATGCGGCGGTTGTACGACGCGTCCACGACCGTGCGCGAGCCCGTGCCGAGAAGGTCCCAGATCTTCACGCTCTGCACGTTTTCGCACACCTGGATGCAGCGCAGGCACTGCACGCACTTGTCGTTTTCGCGAATGAGCGGCGTGGAATAATCCACCGCCTCGTGACGCAGCTTTTTGGGGAAGTGCGTGCCGCGCATGTTGAAGTCGTTCGCCAGCTGCTGCAAGGTGCAGTTGCCGCTTCGCGTGCAGTTCGTGCACGATGTATCGTGGTGTGAGAGGATGAGGCGCAGGTTTATGCGGCGCGCCTCGCGCGCCTTGGCGCTGTTCGTGAAGACGACCATGCCGTCCGCCACCACATTGTCGCACGCGGGGACAAGGCGCTCCATGCCCTCGACCTCCACGCAGCAGATGCGGCATGCGCCGATCTCGTTGATGTCCTTTAAGTAGCACAGCGTCGGGATATTGATATTGATCGAGCGCGCGGCCTCCAAGATCGTGGTATTCTCGGGCACGGTGACGCTCTTGTGGTCGATGGTCAGTGTAACGTTTCTTACCATTTGCCTTTCCTCCCTCCGCGGAAGATGCCGTAGCCGAAGTGGTCGCAGCGCAGGCAGCGCGACGCCTCGGAGTACGCCTCTTCATCCGTGAGGCCGCACTCGATGCACTTGAAGTCGTGCTTGCGTTCGCCTGCCTCACGCTCGGTGGTGTCGATGCGGCCGTGGGGCGGCTTGTTGTTCAGCCGTGCCGTGGGGATCTCGACACCGGGGTCGATCTCGTGGTGGAAGCCGAGGTATTCGTCGATATTCGCCGCGGCGACCTTGCCGGCCGCGATGGCGCGGATGACGGTCGCAGGGCCGGTGACGCAGTCGCCGCCGGCGAAGACGCCGTCCATATTGTCGATCTGGCCGCTGGCCTCGGCGACGAACGCGCCGCGCTTGATGGCGATCTTCGTCTGCTCAAAACCGTGGGTCTCCACGCCCTGACCGATGGCGACAACGACAACGTCCGCCGCGATGCGCTTTTCGCTGCGCTTGGCCTTTTCGGGCGCGGGGCGGCCCTTTTTATCCATCTCGCCGATGATCTGCGGCTGTGTCCACAGCGCGACGGCGTGACCGTTCGCATCGGTCTCGATGCGGACAGGTGCCTGAAGCGTCACGAGCTCCACGCCCTCGGCAACGGCGCCCTCCACTTCCTCGGGAAGGGCCGTCATGTCCTCCTGGCGGCGGCGGTAGACGCAGCTCACTTTGCGCGCGCCGAGACGAACCGCGCTGCGGCAGACATCCATCGCGACGTTGCCGCCGCCGATGACGACGATGTCCTTGTTGCGGAAGTCCGGCATGTAATCGTCGCCGATCTCGCGCAGCATCTCGACGGCAGAGATGACGCCCTCAGCGTCCTCGCCCTCGATGCCGGTCTTTTTATCCGTGTGCGCGCCGAGCGCGATGTAGAGCGCGTCGTTCTGCTGGCGCAGCTCGTCGAACGTCACATCGTCGCCGACATTGACGTTGACATGCACATCGATGCCAAGCGCCAGCATCGACGCGATCTCCGCGTCGAGCACTTCGCGCGGCAGGCGGTAGTTGGGGATGCCGTAGCGCAGCATGCCGCCGAGCTTCGCGCGCTTTTCATACACGGTGACCTTGTGGCCCATCAGGGCTAAGTAATACGCCGCGGAAAGGCCGCTCGGGCCGCCGCCGATGACGGCGACCTTCTTGCCTGTGGGCTCGGCACAGTCGGGCTGCGGCACGTAGCCCGCGTTATCCACCGCGTAGCGCTTGAGGCCGCGGATGTTGACCGCGTCGTCGATCATGTTTCTTCGGCAGCGCGCCTCGCACGGATGCTCGCAGATGTACGCGCAGGCCGAGGGGAATGGGTTATCCTTGCGGATCAGGCGCACGGCGTCGGCGTAGCGGCCGTACTTGATGAGCACGAGGTAGCCCGGGATATCCACGCCCGCAGGGCACAGCGCCACACAGGGAACGGGCTCGCGCATGCCGCCAAGGCAGCGGTGGCGCAGAATATGCTCTTCGTAGTCGTCGCGGAAGCCCTGCACGCCGTCAAGCACCAGGCGCGCCGCATCGCGGCCAATGGCGCAGTCGGCGCTGTTGACGATCACGCGCGCCACGCGCTCGATGATCGAGATGGTCTCCATCGTGGCTTCGCCCTCGAGCACCTGCTCCATCAGCTCAGAGAGCTGGCCGAGGCCAATACGGCAGGGAACGCACTTGCCGCACGTCTGCGCATGGCAGAGGTCCAGAAAGCTCTTGGCCAGATCCACCGGACACAGTCCCGGAGGGCTTGCGGCGATACGCCGCTCCACATCGCGGTACAGCCCGTCGATGACGGTCTGGGCATGGGAGGGCGTCATAATATCGAGTCTTGACACTGCTGTTTTCTCCTTTCACTGCTTGCCATCAGTGTAGTATCGGCCGGCAGGACAAATGCACGTATCCCGCCGCCTGATGTCAGTATCCATAAATAGATGTTATCTATAATAAACGTTAGTCATTCCATTTTCAATAGTCAATGCGGATTTTTTGTCATATTTTTCCATTTCACTCCATTTGCCTAACAAAGAAAAGCGAGGGCCGCAGCCCTCGCCTGTTCTTCCCTTTTATTTGCCGCAGATCTCGTCGAAGGTATCGGTGACGGCCTTCTCCGGCGCGGGCGTCGCGAGCGATACGATCACGATCGCAATGCACGCCGCAAGGAACGCGGGGAGCAGCTCGTAGATGGCCCACGCGCCGCCCATCGGCGCGATGAGGTACTTCCAGATGAAGACCACCGCGCCGCCAGTGATCATGCCCGCGAGCGCACCCTGTTTGTTCGCGCGCTTCCAGAAGAGCGAGAAGAGCATCACGGGGCCGAACGCCGCGCCAAAGCCCGCCCACGCAAACGAAACCACGCGGAACACGGAGCTGTTGGGGTCCCACGCAAGCACCATGCCGATAAGGGCGATGCCGATGACCGTAGCGCGCGCGGCGAGCATCGTCGTGCGCTGGTTCATCTTCATGCCGAACGAGTGCTGCATGAGATCCTGCGACACGCTGGACGCCGCGGCCAAGAGCTGCGAGTCCGCGGTCGACATCGTTGCGGCCAGAATGCCCGAGAGGATGATGCCCGCCATGACGGCGAGCAGCACGCCGTGCTGGCTCATCAGGTCTGCCAATTTAATGATGATGGTCTCAGATTCCGCGCTCGTCGTCAGGAAGGGCACCTTGCCCGCGGCGGACACGCTGTAGCCGATGACGCCGATGCACACGGCGATGAACATGGAGATGACAACCCAGATCGTCGCGATGCGGCGGGACTGGTTGAGCTCCTTTTCCTCGCGAATGGCCATAAAGCGCAGCAGGATGTGCGGCATGCCAAAGTAGCCGAGGCCCCATGCGAGCGTGGAGACGATGCTCAGAGCGCTGTACGTCGAGGCCGTGCCGGTCGCGGCGTCGTAGCCCTGCGTCATGTTGAGATAGCCCGGCAGCGCGCTGGCGTTGTCGATGACCGTATCCAGTCCGCCCGCCTGCTGCACGCCGAAGCACACAATGACGATGAGCGCGATTGTCATGAAGATAGACTGAATCAGGTCGGTGAACGAAACGGCCATGAAGCCGCCCATCACCGTGTACAGCACGACCACAATGCCGCCGACGATCATCGCCGTGTGGTACTCCACACCAAAAAGGCTATTGAAGAGCGTGCCGATGGCCTTGAAGCCGGACGCCGTGTAGGGAATGAAGAAAATGAGGATCACGACCGCCGCGATGCAGGAAAGCAGATGCTTCTTATCTCCGAAGCGGCGGGCGAAAAAGTCGGGGATCGTGATGGCGCCGAGTTTGGCCGAATACCGGCGCAGGCGGCGCGCGACGATCAGCCAGTTGAGATACGTGCCGATGGCCAGACCGATGGCCGTCCACGTCACCTCCGGCAGTCCGCAGAGGTAGGCAAGGCCAGGCAGACCCATCAAAAGATAGCTGCTCATATCGCTCGCCTCAGCGCTCATGGCCGTGACGATGGGGCCCATCTTGCGGCCGCCGAGATAGAAATCGTCCGAGCTGCTGCCGCTGCCCTTTTTGCCAAAATACACGCCGACGAATACCATCGCGGCGAGATAGAGAACGATGGTCACTACAATAATGATCTGTGCGCTTGTCATGTGATTTTCTCCTTTAGTTTTCGTTAAGACGAGCACAATATAGCACAAAAGAAAGTAGACGTAAATACAGAACGCCGTACAGAATAATCCCTGTACGGCACTGCAAAATTCTGATTTTTTGATTGATTTTACTGCATTTTCTGCAAGACGATTTAGTAGACTGTTTTTGAAACGAATTTTATTTTTTTCGAAAGCCATCTAAAAACAGCGGCATCATCTGCTGCGCATACTGGACGAGCGAATATTCCCCGCCCGAAAGGCACCAGTCATACATCAGCCCGCGCTCGAACATCGCGTAGGCCTTGACGATCTCGCTCACGGTACGCGTGTCGGTCAGCTCCTCGCGCTCCTGCCCCTGAGAGACGATTTGGCGCAAAAGACGATAGTACGTGCGTTTGCGGTCGAGCAGGTGCTTTTCTCCCTTGGTCACGAGCTGGGAGGAAAAAAGCCGCGCCAGAAGCTCGATGGAGACCGTGTTTTCGATCGTCGTGAACAGCTCCTGATTGAGCCAGCATAAGAGCTCGATGCAGTCCATCTCGTCGTGGGGCTGCTGCATCAGCTCCTCATACCGCTCGTCAAACAGCACCGAGAGGGACGAGAGCAGCGCGTCCTTGCCGTCAAAATAGTGGTAGAACGAGCCCTTCGACGTCTCCGACTCGAAGATGATCTCCTCCACCGTCGTCTCCTCATAGCCCTGCTCGTAAAAGAGCTTCCACGCCGCCGAGACGATGCGCGCCTTGGTGTTGCGGCTCGATTTTTTTGCCATGTGCTCCCCTCCCCTGTTTTTATTGATTGTATCACAGTGCGTTGCCCGCTGCCAAGCGTTTTGCGCTCACCCAAGGTTTTTCCGCAGGAATGTGCGAGCATTTTCAAAGAAAATGCCGTCCGCGTCCTGCTGCGATACGCCGCGCGAAAGCAGATACTCGTAAAAATCCGCCGCCTTCTCCGGCGAATCAAGGCACGGCGGCAGCACCGCGCCGTCGAAGTCCGAGCCGAGGGCGAGGTTTTTGCGCGCGCCGAGGTCGAAAAAGCGCGCCACATGGCGATAGACGTCGTCTAAGCTTCTGACCGCTCCCCCGTCGCGCAGGAATGGCCCGTAGTAGTTGAGGCCGATCAGGCAGCCGCGGCGCACCATCTCTTTGATCTGCGTGTCCGTCAGGTTGCGCTTGTGCGCGCAAATTGCGCGGGCGTTGGAGTGCGTGGCGAGAAACGGCCTTTCCGCCGTCTCGAACACGTCCGCGAGCCCCGCGTCGTTCAGGTGCGAGACGTCGATCAAAATGCCGCAGCGCTCCATTTCGCGCACGGCGGCGCGGCCAAAGTCCGTCAGGCCGCGGTCCGTCACATTGCCCGAGCCGAGCTCGTTTTCCCCATTCCACGTCAGCGTCACGGCGCAGACGCCCTGACGCTTCGTCTTCCCGATGCGCGACAGGTCGCCAGCAAACGCGCTGCCGTTTTCCACGCTCAGAAAGGCCGCGGTCTTCCCCGCCGCCCACGCGCGCTCCATATCGGCAACATTGCGGCAGGGCGACACACGATCTGCGAATTTTCGCATCTGGCGGTCGAAATTCGCGCAGGCGTCATCAAAAAAGCGGATGGCCTTCTCCCCGCGCAGCTCATCGGGCACGAACACGGCGAAAAACTGCGCCCAGTGGATGTCCTTCGGAATACTTGTGAGCGACAGCGTGCGCGCGGGATCGTCGAGTGTGTCGATGATGTTCGATCCTGCGTACATGCAGTCGGTCAACGTGTCGCAGTGGAGGTCGATGAGGGCGTAAGGGCGCATGCGGGCACTTCCTTTTCAAAAAAGATCACGCTGCATTATACGCTCTTCCCGCCCGTTTCTCAACCGGCAAAGTTTAAGGAATTCTGAGGATTCTTAGCGTGCTCTTTACAAAGGCGCGGCAACACTGATATACTGGGCATCGAAAGGGGCGAAACGCCATGGACAATATTTCCCAGATCATCTCCCGCTCGATCGGTGGCTACAGCATCGGCAGCATCCTTTCCGCGCTGCTGACGTTCCTCATCTGCCTGATCGTCGTGCGGCTCGTGCTCAAGCTCTGTTCGCGGCTGCTCTCGCGCGCGAACCGCCTGAACGAGCGGCTGCAAAAGGTCATCCTCACGAGCCTCAAAACGCTTCTGTATCTGCTTACCATCATCATCACAGCCGAGGCGCTCGGCATCAACACCTCGTCGCTCACCGCCATCATGTCGGTGCTGACATTGGGCGTCACGCTGGCCGCCGAGGACATTCTCGGCAACGTCGCCGGCGGACTCGTCATTCTCTTCTCGCATCCGTTCTCGCTCGGCGACGAGATTGAAGTCGGCGGCACGACCGGCACGGTGCGTGAAATTTCACTGACGCACACGAAGATTGAAACGCCGGACGGACAGATCGTGCTCCAGCCCAACCGCGAAATGTCCAGCTCGAAGATCATCAACTTCACCGTCCTGGGCCGCCGCCGCATCGTCTACAAGGTCACAGCATCCTACGACGCGCCGACGGACGAGGTGAAGCAGGCCTGCATGGACGCCGTTCTCGCCTTCCCCGCCGTGCTGAAAGAACCCACGCCGACGGTGTATCTCTCGAATTACGGTGCCAGCTCCATCGAATACACCATCCGCTGCTGGACGGCGGCAGACGCCTACTGGGACACTTATTTTAAGATGTACGAGCGCCTGCGCAACACCTTTGCAAAGCACAACGTGGAGATGTCCTACGATCATCTGAACATCCACGTCGTGCCGGAGAAACAGAATGAAAATTAAAGTCGTCGATATGACATATGAACAGGCGCTTGCCCAGCCGCCGCAGGTGCACAAAAAGCCGAAAAAGCCGTCGCTCCTGTTCCGGACGGTCCTGCGCGCAGCCTCCGCGCCCGATCTTCTGGCGACGCATTTCCACTGCGAGAAGATCGGCATGGCGCAGATCAAAAGCGATGAGCCCTGCCTTGTCCTGATGAACCACTCGTGCTTTCTCGACCTCAAAATCGCGGAGGCGGTGCTGTACCCGCGCCCGTTCAACATCGTCTGCACGTCGGACGGCTTTGTCGGCAAGGAGTGGCTGATGCGCAGCGTCGGCTGCATCCCCACGCGCAAGTTCTGCTCGGACACGACGCTCGTGCGCGATATGCTCTACTGCGTGCGGACGCTCAAAACGTCTGTACTGCTCTATCCCGAGGCGAGCTACAGCTTCGACGGCACGGCCACACCGCTGCCGGAGAGCATCGGCAAGTGCGTCAAGGCGCTGAATGTGCCGGTCGTGATGATCCGCACCTACGGCGCGTTCGCGCGCGACCCGCTCTACAACGGGCTGCAAAAGCGGCGCGCGAAGGTCTCGGCGCAGATGCAATGCCTGCTCTCGTCCAGCGACGTTGCAGAGAGGAACGTCGCCGAGATCAATGAGCGCATCTTTTCCGCCTTCCGCTTCGACAATTTCCGCTGGCAGGAGGAAAACGGCGTCTCCGTCAGCGAGCCGTTCCGCGCCGACGGCCTCAACCGCGTGCTCTACAAGTGCCCGCACTGCCTCGCCGAGGGGAAAATGGAGGGCAAAGGCACATCACTCATTTGCCGAAGCTGTAACAAGGAATACCGCTTGACAGAGATTGGTACGCTGGAATGTTTGAACGGCGAGGCCGCGTTCACCCACGTGCCGGACTGGTACACCTGGGAGCGGCAGTGCGTGCGCGAGGAGCTGGAAAGCGGCGCCTATCAGCTCGACATTCCCGTGGAGATCTGCATGATGGTCAACATGCGCGAGATCTGCCGCGTGGGCGAAGGCCGGCTGCACCACGATGAAAACGGCTTCCACCTGACCGGCTGCGGCGGGAAACTGGACTATTTCCAAAAGCCTGAGGCCTCGTACAGCCTGTACGCCGACTATTTCTGGTACGAGATCGGCGATATGCTGTGCATCGGCGACCACAAAGCGCTGTATTACTGCTTTCCGCAAGGCGGCGGGGATGTGGTCGCCAAGACGCGGCTGGCCGCCGAAGAGCTCTATAAATTAAAGCGCGCCGCTAAGGCGCGGGGATAATGCTGCACAAAGTGCTGCCGCCTTGTTCCCCACACCGTGTGGGAACGCGGATAAGGGAGGGGTGTCTCTTTTTTGAAAAGAGACACCCCTCCCTTACACCCTCCCAGAGAAAATTTTTCATTGCAAGCGAGCAGCTCGAAGAGCTGCAATGCTTGCCGATTGCACCTCTTGCGTGCGGCAAAGCCGCATTTACCCCTGCTATACGACTTGGCGTACTCCTATCATCCGCTGCCGCTCTGCCCATCTCGCGCTGGTACAGCCTAATTTCCGTCTACCGGAGCACTCATCAATGCGGCGAGCGAAGCAATGCCGC
>CEAC01021593.1_pt1 | contig 9960 bp, 6 predicted proteins | sample 557411 | NCBI WGS metagenome assembly CEAC01 (sample SAMEA3182094, study PRJEB8094) | gut metagenome | biome: human; feature: gut; material: Stool; isolation source: human stools | place: Canada | collected 2012-02-21
CATATATATGTCGTGCTAAACAACGTGGCTAACCGCTTGCTGAAAATTCTTTATGCTCTAGTAAAAAAGGGAGAATTATATGACTCAAATTATTTGCCTCGAGATCCAAGATTGAGACTATCTTTTTAACATTATTTTACAAAATTTTTCCTGCGATTTATTTGCACAGGTCAGAGTAAACGGACGCTTAGATGCTTAAGTAAACAGCATTGGGACGCGATTTATCGCGTCCGCAATATCATCGTGTAATTTACCATGTTACAATATTTATATGCGGACGCGATGAATCGCGTCCCTACAATTTTCCGGTATTTTATAGGTTATCCGATACTTTCGTAATTGTGCGGATAATACAAAACCCTTGGGGGCGCACTGTTGTTTTCATAGCATAAAACGTTTCTGTTTTAGGGAGAGTGTAAAAAACACCCGTCATGAGAGAGAGGATTATCAACATACTGGCATTCATGCTCGCTGTCACGCTTACGGCGGAAAGCGCCGTGCCGCCGCGCTATGAGCGCCTGCTGCTGCCGCGCAGTCAGGCCGTCCTCGACACTGTGGCCGAGACGGAGCGCCTGCGTGAGTCGGTGCCGGTCGACGATACGCCTGTATGTATTTACGACATGCCGTATTCAATCAATGCGAGCTATCCGGATTACGGACGTCTGGCGGGCAATTCGCTGGTGCTTGTCGCGGGAGGCATACTGACACTCGGTATCCTTTCGGTACTTCCCGAGGATGCGACGGCGTGGAACAAGAAGGAGACCCGCACCGTGCCGATGTTCCAGCGGTATTTCGACCACGTTATGCACGGACCGGTCATCGACAAGGACAACGCCATATTCAATTATGTGCTGCATCCGTATGCAGGGGCAGCCTACTATATGAGCGCGCGTTCGCAGGGTTTCAATATGTGGCAGTCGTGGCTGTATTCGTTTCTTGTGTCGACGGTGTTCTGGGAGTTCGGCGTGGAGGCATTCATGGAGTATCCTTCGATACAGGACCTTATTATCACGCCGATGGGCGGACTGGTGCTCGGCGAGGCATTCTATCTTGCCAAACGGTATATCGTGCAGCATGACTACGAGTTGCTCGGCACGAAATGGCTGGGCTATCCCGTGGCGTTTCTCCTCGATCCGGTCAACGAGTGCCTCGGCTATTTCCGCGGCAACAACGCCCACGGCTGGAGCAGCCGCCATCATCCGGAGTCGCCTGTCAATTTCACCCCGCAGATTACGCCGCTGCGCGGCGGTGGAGTGGGCTACGGATTTTCCCTCAATGTAACATTCTGAGGGTATAAATCTGTGAAATATATGGGCCGCACCATCGCCACCGGCGTGACCAACACCCCCATCAACGTTGAAGCCAACGGTATAAATAAACAAAGGCACAAAAGCCTTGGCAAAAGCACAAAGTAAAAAATTGTGCTATTGTCAGGGCTTTTGTCTTTTTGTTTTAAAGTCATACAAAGGGCAGTATTTGTTTGATGAAGCAATTGTTGTAAAAACTGACGCAAATGTAGTATATGCATTTCTGAATAATTTGCGATTTTTGCGAAACAGATTTCTAACCTAATCATTATAACATGAAAAAATTTACCAAAAATCTAATGCTCGTTGCAGCAGCTGCAACAGCCCTCAGCGCAGGCGCTGAGGCTACGTGGGAATTTAAATCGCAATCAAAAGAGTTCCTCGGCATTCAAAGTGGTCGCGGCGTAATTGCTGACTTCACTAATAATGGTCATCTTGATATTTATTATTCGGGAAGCGGTAACATGGCTTATTATGACCATAAAGGATTATGGAATTGGCAGGCCTCGTCAAATATGCTCATAAATAAGGGAGATGGCACATTTGATGTAGACATCATTGGAGCCGAACCAACCGGTGAATTTGACGAAAACGACTTAGATGGCGATGGTAATCCCAAAGAATGGTGGCGTTATGTTGATCCTAAACATGGTATTATTCCGACAAGTTTTGGCCACTATGCAACTTTTGACTACAATAACGACGGTCTTGTTGATTTATTGGTAATGGGTGTTAATACCAATGACAATGCCGGTTATATAAACAAAGTGCCTGATTCCATGAAAGCATATTTTTCGGAAGACTATTCAGAATGGAAGTGGGACTGGGACGAAAACGGTAATTGGAGTTGGCTTGAAAAACGACAGAACTTCTCCGGTACAGCAGTATTGGTACTTTATAAGAACCTTGGCGACGGGCGCTTTGAATTAGTAGAGAATTGCAATCTCCCGGTATTTTGGTCGGATGGCAATCAAGGACGCCATATGGGCTTTAAGACAATTGCCTGGGGCGATTATGACCATGACGGATACGTGGATATAGCATTTTCAGGCGTGCTTAAGAATAATGATCCTGGTACTCCTGGTCGTGTGGCACAGTTGTGGCGCAATCTTGGCGGGACCGGCGAATTCAAACAGATGAACATTGCTACCACTAAAGGCGGGACTTGGACTAACGAAGTGAAAGGTGATGACGATACAATTTTGATAAATTCTGAGAAACTTGATGGTTGGTTTCTTCTCCTTTCCGGCAATGTAAATATGGTAGATATAAACAATGATGGTTGGCTTGACTTGATTTTCGACGGTTGGACTGACAAAATTAATGATGACACTTATGAGGCAGGTTCCAATGGTCGAGTTTACCTCAATCAAGACGACGGCAATGGTGGAAGAGAGTTCATTGACGTTACTGACCCCACGGGCAATTTCTATCTTACCCGTTCCGGCGGTACCGAATTGGTCGACCTTGATGGTGATGGTTATCTCGACATTCTCAATGGTGGGTACGGTGACCACGGTTTAGGATGGAAAACTCTTTTCTTCCACAATAATATAGCAGACGACCCTGAAAATATAACTCCGGAAGAAGCGTTTACTTATGGAGATTCGATGGATCAATTTGGTCTTGCCAATGAAGAAAACTTCGCTTTTACAGTAAAGGACTTCGATGGCGACGGTATTCTCGATATTCAGTATAACTCCAAACATGATGGCGCCATTCATTATGGACAAATTGACGGAACATATTCTCGTTCTGATGCTTTCCATGTACGTGGCTGGAGCATATCCGACGGATTTGATATTTATGGAGACCTTAACGGCAACGGTCTTGTCGACCGATTCCAGACCGGATACGGTTGGATTGACGAAGAGTATCGTGGTGACCTTAACAACGGTGGTGACTGGGCAATGTCACGTTGGATTTGGCACAACACTACCGATGTTGAAATCATCGCTCCTGATGTTCCTGCAAATGTGAAGACTTCAATTGATGAGACTGCCAAAACCATCACTATCGAATGGGACGATGTCGAAAGCCCCAACTGCGCATACAATGTGGTTGTGCTCACTCCCTCGGGCAAAGTAATCGCCAACATCCCCGTCGACCCCGTGACCGGCGCGCTTAAGGTGGCCGAGAACAAGAACATCGCTATCCGTCCGTTCGTCAACAAGTACACCCTCCCCTACAATGAAGTGGGTGAATACAAGATGGGCGTACAGGCTCTCAGCCTCAACAACGAGAAGGCATCGGCAATAGCATGGGGACAGAACCTGGTAGCAGGTGTAGGCAACATCACCACCGACCTCACTGACAACGATGTCAAGGTTACAGTCAACGGCAACGCCATCGTGGCCAACGCGACAGCCAATGCCGACGTCAAGGTAATCGACATGATGGGCCGCACCATCGCCACCGGCGTGACCAACACCCCCATCAACGTTGAAGCCAACGGCGTGCTCATCGTCAATGTAGCCGGCAAATCGGTCAAAGTAGTGAAATAAAACGCAATACAACACTATACAAGAAAGGTTGCACCGAGGGTGCAACCTTTCTTGTATAGTGTTGCTGAACTCAAAATATACGGACAAGTTGTAGGGACGCGATTCATCGCGTCCGCGCCCGAATGGCGTAATATGCTAATATACACTTCGATAGCGCGGACGCGATGATTCGCGTCCCTACAACGGATGTGGATTTTTGATTGCGTATTTAATGTTGTCGGGGTGGCTTTTATGGCGGTTTTTCGAGTTATTAACAATTATGGCGGGGGAAAATAGTTGGGGGTACAAAAAAAATGGCTAAATTTGCAGATTGACTTAAGAATGAGTCGCAAACTGTTAGTCGCAAACTGTTGATTTTTTGCCGACAATATGTAGGGACGCACGGTCTGTGCGTCCGTCAATCGGCTGAAAATCTGTATATGTGGCACGGACGCACAGACCGTGCGTCCCTACGGAGTTTGAGGCTGATTCTTGAAGTTGCGTTTATAATATTTCTTTCATCGCATATTTACTATGGGTATAGCGACTGCTTCCCCGGCAATGGGGGTAACTTCTTGCGAACGACCGCTTTACGGTTATAAGAAGTATAATGTCATCAATAACGTGGCAGGATGGGTGTGCTTCATCATCGCCGCCGTCACTTATATGCTGACTCTGGAGCCTACGGCAAGTTTCTGGGACTGCCCCGAGTTTATCTCACAGGGTGCCAAACTGGAGGTGGGACACCCGCCGGGCAACCCTATCTTCATCCTTGCCGCAAGATTTTTCATCAACTTTACGGGTGGCGACGTGTCGAACTATGCGTTTGCCGTCAACGCCATGTCGGGGCTGCTCAGTGCTGCGACAATACTGCTGCTGTTCTGGTCGATAACGCATCTCGTCAGGCGTCTGATGGTAGGACGTTCGAAAGAGGCTCTCACGCTGTCGCAGCTTCTTGTAGTGATGGGTTCGGGAGTGTGCGGCGCGCTGGTCTACACGTGGAGCGACACATTCTGGTTCTCGGCCGTAGAGGGTGAGGTATATGCGTTCTCATCGTTCTGTACCGCCTTAGTGTTCTGGCTGATACTCAAATGGGACAACCGCGCCGACGAGCCGCATGCCGACCGCTATCTCATACTCGTGACATTCATCATAGGCGTGTCAATAGGCGTGCACCTGCTCAACCTGCTTACCATCCCGGCTCTCGGCCTTATAATATATTACCGCAAGGCGCAGTATATCAACAATAACAAGACACTGCTCAAGGTGGCTACGTGGCTTTCGTGGATAGTGGCCGCCGTAATAGCCGCGGTGACCGTAGTGCTGCTTGTCAACGGTTATTATCCCGCCGCGCTGCTGGCGCTGTGCGTGTGCGCGATGTGCTGGTTCTACCGCAATTCGCCCACATTCAAGTTCTCGCTTTTCTCGCTGTTCCTCTCGATGGTGGTTGTCGGCCTGATACTCTACGGCCTGGTGCCCGGATTCATCGAGATTTCGCAGTATTTTGAAATATTCTGCGTCAATACCCTCGGGTTCAGTTACAATATCGGTGTGCTCATCTACGCCGTGATACTCATCGGCGTGCTCGTGTGGTGCATACGGTCGCTTTACCGACAGGAGTCGAAGCTGCAGATACAGATTTCATTCGTGCTGTCGGTGGTGCTTTCGGGCATACCGTTCATAGGCAGCTCGCTGCTGATACCCTTCGTGCTCACCGCCGCGCTCGTGGCCTACATATTCCTTGCCAAGCGGCTGTCGGTGCGTTTCCTTACGCTCACGGCGCTCAGCATACTTGTGATATTCATCGGCTACACGTCGTACACGCTGCTGCTGATACGTGCGTCGGCCAATCCGCCGATGAACCAGAACGCGCCCGACAACGTTTTCACCCTCTCGTCGTATCTCAACCGCGAACAGTATGGCGATACGCCGCTGTTCTACGGCCCGTCGTTCGCCTCGACGCCCGAGTATACCATAATCTACGACGGTACCGGACAGCCCATGCAGGAACTCCGCAGCAGCAACGGCAAGTCGCAGTATGCCAAAGAGGTGAAGACCTCGAGCGTGCAGCCCGACAGATATGTAAGGCAGGAGCCGAAGCTCAAGCCGCGCATGGTGCCCAATATGCTCTTCCCCCGCATGCACTCCCAGCAGCCCGGCCACCCGCAGGGCTACCTCAACTGGATAGGGGAGAGCATTGAGTCACTGCCTACGGAAAAGGTTACGGTATATTATGACGAGGATGGCGCACCGTTCACCATCCCGGGACAGGATCTGCGCGAGGAGGTGCCGGTGCCGACATTCGAGCAGAATCTCCGCTATTTCTTCGATTATCAGCTCAACTATATGTACTGGCGTTACTTCCTGTGGAATTTCGCCGGACGCCAGAACGACCTCCAGGGCCAGGGCGAGCTTAACCGCGGCAACTGGATTTCGGGCATACCGTTTATCGACAATCCGCGTCTCGGCGACCAGTCGCTGCTGCCGCCCGACCAGGGCTCGGCCAACAAGGGGCACAACGTATTCTACATGCTCCCGCTGCTGATGGGGCTGCTCGGTATTGCCGCACAGCTCGTCAGAGGCAAGGAGGGGATATGCCAGTTCTGGGTAGTGTTCATATTCTTCTTCATGACAGGTATCGCCATTGTGCTTTACCTCAACCAGCCGCCGAACCAGGTGCGCGAGCGTGACTATGCATACGCCGGTTCGTTCTACGCGTTCTCGATATGGATAGGCATGGGTGTCTACGGCCTGTGGCTGCTTGTCCGTGCGCTGTTCGGCAAGAAGAAACAGTCGACGAAGAATACCATGCGACTGTCGGCCGCCGTCGCATGCGTGGCTGCTGTAGCGGTGCCGGTGCAGATGGTGTCGCAGACGTGGGACGACCACGACCGCTCCGGACGCTACACGACGCGCGACTTCGGCATGAACTACCTGTCGTCGGTCGACAAGAACGGTATCATATTCACCAACGGCGACAACGACACCTTCCCCCTGTGGTACGCCCAGGAGGTTGAGGGCTACCGTACCGACGTGCGTGTAGTCAACCTGTCGTATCTCACCACCGACTGGTATGCCAACCATCAGAAGCTGCCGTCGTACGACGCTCCGGCCATCGAGTTCCAGGCGCAGCCGCAGGATTACGCCTACGACCGCATGCAGGTGGTATATGTCTACGGCGCGGGCAATGACTCCACGGTAGTCGATGCGTTCTCGGCTCTCAACGATGTATATATCAATCCTAAGGCCGATTTCAACGGCACGCGCATGCTCAGGTATCCGCAGATGTATATCCCCGTCGAGGTTGACGACGCAGTCAAGGCCGGGGTAATCACGAAGGAGGAGGCGGCCGCGGCCGACGATTATATCCTCGTAGACTGGTCGGGCAAGAATTCGGCGTCGCTGGGCGACCTGCTGTCGCTCGACATGATAGCCCACGGTTCGGCCGACGGCTGGAAACGTCCGGCATACTTCGCGATGACCGTGCCCGACGACTACTATCTCAACCTGTCGCCCTATCTGCGCAACACGGGTCTGGCCTATCAGGTGTCGCCGATACGCGACCCGCATTACAGCGAGGGACAGGCTTACGCCGTGGCCACCGACAAGATGTATGACAACGTGATGAACAAATTCCGCTGGGGCGGTCTCGATTCGGGTAAGGATGTATATCTCGACGAGACGGTGCGCCGCATGGTGACGACCCACCGCTCCACGCTGATTGACCTCGCCAACGCTCTCTACAACGAGGGCCTGTACGCCAGGTATGATGTGACCGAGGGTGAGGACGGTTCATATCAGGAGACTGTCAACGAGGCAAATGCCGGATATGCCGCCGAACGCTTCCGCAAGGCTGTCAGTGTGCTCGACCTGATGCAGGAGAAACTGCCTGCGCGCCTGTCGCCCTACTCGGTGCAGGTGGGTCAGCAGATAGGCCAGCTCTACCTCCTTCTCGGCGAAGAGCTTGAGGACGAGGCGATAACCGACAAGGGCATGAAGGTGCTTCTGAGCGAGATAGAGCATTTCGCCCCGAATGTGCCTTACCTCTATTCGCTTATAATGGACAGGGAGGACAAATCGGCTAAGAAGGAGTCGTTTGATTTCAATGGCGTCGAGGTTAAGAATGAGAAACGGAAAGAAGTTTCGGTCTATGACCTTGAATTCTCGGCGGTCGACAAATACGTGCCTTACTATCTGTTGCAGCTTATCAACATGTACCGCGACAACGGTGGCGACGAGAATGCTTTGGGCGCTGTTGTCAGAAAGGCGGCCGGCCCCGACTTCGAGAAGCAGCTCAACCGTGTGCTCAAGGGAATTGTATAAGAGCGTGTCATAAACATTCTGTCCCGCCTATGTGGATTGAACAACCTCCATTGCTGTACCGCCTCCTTTTTCCGGAGGCGATATGGCGCGTGAAGAAACGCAAGCGCAAGGTTGCGTATATCACCTTTGACGACGGCCCGATACCCGAGGTGACGCCGTGGGTGCTCGATACGCTCGACCGCTACGGTATCAAGGCCACATTCTTCTTTGTGGGCGACAATGTGCGCAAGCATCCGCACCTCTATGAGGAGGTGAAGCGCCGCGGCCACAGCTACGGCAACCACACGATGCACCATCTGCAGGGATTCAAGACTACGCGCCTGCGCTATATGCGCGACATCACCGAGGCCGACGGCCTCATCGACTCGACGCTGTTCCGTCCGCCGCACGGGCTGATGCGCTGGTCGCAGGCCAAGGCTATCAAAAATCATTACAACATAGTGATGTATGACCTCGTGACGCGCGATTACAGCATCAAGATGACGCCGCAGGAGGTGTTCCGCAATGTCACGCGCTATGCACGCAACGGTTCCATTATCGTTTTCCATGATTCCCTCAAGGCCGAGCGCAACATGAAAGAGGTGCTCCCGCGGGCTATCGAATGGCTGCAAAATGAAGGATACGAACTGCTTCCCCTCCCGATGTGACGCACCGGGCGGTGCGGAAAGTGCCGTGCCTACGGAATGCTTGCGGCAGTGGGTGGCCGAGGCGGGAGGCGCGGCCTGCGGCGTAGCCGACGCGGTGTGTGTGGCTGACGATGAGTTCGCCCGATTCGACAAGTGGCTCGCACGCGGCATGCATGGCGGCATGCGCTATATGGAGAACTATCGCGAACTGCGGCGCGACCCGCAGCTCCTTCTTCCGGGAGTGAAATCGGTTGTCGTAGCGGCTTTTTCATATTATCATTCCGACCAGACCGAGGGCAATCTCGCTTCGATTGCGGCCTACGCCCACGGCGACGATTACCACGAGGTGGTGCGCGAGCGGCTCGGCAGGGTCGCGACGCGTATCATGGCGGCGTATGGCGGAGAGACCCGCGTGTGCGTCGATACGGCTCCGATGCTCGAACGATACTGGGCCGTTAGGGCGGGGATAGGATTCGTGGGGCGTAACCGGCTGCTTATCGTGCCTGGCGCGGGCAGCTACGTGTTCATAGGGTCGGTGCTTACTACGGTGCGCTTCGCTCCCGACGCGCCCAATGAAGGGACGTGCGACGGCTGCGGACGCTGCATCGCGGCATGTCCGGGCAAAGCACTGAGCGACGAGGGAGTTGACGCTCGCCGCTGTCTGTCGTATCTGACGATTGAGCACCGCGGCGAATTTCCTGACGGTACGGATCTGCACGGACGCCTGTACGGCTGCGACATTTGCCAGCGCGTATGTCCGCACAACCGTTCGTTGCCCAACACTCCGATAGCCGAGTTCCATGCCCGTGAAGCGTTGCGTACCCTTACTCCCGAAAAAATAATCCGCATGGAGCAGTCGGAATTCTCCTCAATAATGCGTCACTCCGCCATCAAGCGCACCAAACTCGCAGGCATGCAGCGCAACGCCATCCGCCTCCTCCGCGATGACGACAATATAAAACAATAGCACAACAGCCCTGGCCGCAGCACAATAATTTTGTCCCCTTGTCCCGTCTTCTGTCCATTTGTTTGAATGGGGCGGGGGCGTTGCAGAACTGCTAAATTTCGACTTACAAAATAGGGACGCACGGTCTGCTCAATGCGGTTCTCAGATATTTGAACCGCATTGAGCAGACCGTGCGTCCCTACTATTGGAAGTTTTGCAACGCCCCGTGGTAACTTCCGGTATATAAGAATAATACGGCGGGGGCGAGACGCCCC
>CEAC01040139.1_pt1 | contig 9887 bp, 8 predicted proteins | sample 557411 | NCBI WGS metagenome assembly CEAC01 (sample SAMEA3182094, study PRJEB8094) | gut metagenome | biome: human; feature: gut; material: Stool; isolation source: human stools | place: Canada | collected 2012-02-21
AAAAGGCCGCTCTCCGAGCGGCCTTTCATTCTTCTTTTCATGCCCGCGGATGCGCCTTCTGATAGACGTCCTTGAGGTGCTTTTTGACGACATGCGTGTAGATCTGCGTCGAGGAAATGTCCGCGTGGCCCAGCATCTCCTGAATGGAGCGCAGGTCCGCACCGTTTTCGAGCAGGTGCACGGCAAACGAGTGACGCAGCGTATGCGGCGTGATGTCCTTTGAGATACCCGCAGTCTCCTGATAGTGCTTGACGATCTTCCAGAAGCCCTGGCGGCTCATGCGCTCGCCGTTCATGTTGACGAACAGCGCCGTTTCCTCCGGATCAGCCAAAAGCTGCGGACGCACCTCCTTCATGTAGTGCGAAAGTGCCTTGACGGCGGCGGGATAGAGCGGGATGATACGCTCTTTGCCCTTGCTCTGCGCGCGGATGAAGCTCGCGCTCAGGCTCACGTCCTCTTCATTGAGCGAAATGAGCTCGGAGACGCGGATGCCCGTGGCGTACAGCAGTTCGAGCATCGCGTGGTCGCGGTAGCCCTTAGCGTCCACGCACTGGGGCTGGTCAAGGAAGAGCTCGACCTCTTTGCCCGTGAGGATCTCGGGGAACTTGTGCTCCACCTTTACCGCGGCAACGCCCTTGGCCGGGTTCGCGCTGACCTCTCCGGTCATCTGGAGGTAGGTGTAGAGCGACTTGATCGACGCGATGGAGCGCGTGATCGTCGCGGCGGACTTGCCCTTGCCGCCCATCCAGGCGACATAGCCGCTGATGACCTCCTGCGTCACCTGCGGCAGCGGCATGGGGTGGAACTCGTCCAAATACACGGCGAACTGGTGCAGATCGCGCATATAGGAACTGAGCGTATTCTGGGAGGCGTGCTTTTCCGTGGCCAGATATTCTTCGTATTGCGCCAAAAGGTCGGCCATGATCGCACCCCTCCTTCCTAAATAACAGCTCAAGACGCCGCCAGCAGCAAAAACTGCGGCACGAGCCACAGCTCCAGCAGAGCGGCAAACAACAAACACACACAACAAATGCCAAAGCGGTACCAGTACGCGCTCCCGTAGCTGACTGCGCGTCCCCGTCCCCCGCCGCCAAGCGAAAGCGACAGCAACACGCGGGACTTGTCAAGCGACGCGTTCCCGAGCAGCAGCGTGCACGGCAGCACCGCCAGAAGCCGGATGCCGAACAGCGCCAGCAGCAACGGAAAGCTCCCCCGCCCGAGCGAGAGCGCAAAGCAGAACAGCGAGTACGATAGAAGAAACCCCTGGCACGCACACACGAGCGGTACCGCCACAATGCCGATGGACGCAAAGCCCAGCAAAAACACGATACCCGGCGCGCGGAAATAGCACAACAGCGTTTCGCCCAGCGCCCTTACCGAAAACGGCCTGTTCACGCCGCCCGATAAAAACGCGTCGAAATACTGTTTCAGCTCGCCGCCCGCGCTCTGCAGCGACCGGAGCGCAAACACGTACCCGAGGATCACACCCAACACAATAAACGCCGATAACACCAGCATCGGCACAGGCACGCGCTGCGGCAGAGCGCCGCGGCGGTCTCTTCTGTTCGTTCGACTCAGCAAGTATGTCACCCCTCGTGAAGGGAAGCGGCATTCTGCCCGCAGATCAAAACGATAGAACGTACCTATAAATATAGGCCGTTTGCACTCTTTTCGCAAGCGGAATTGCCAACTTTTCCCATTTTTGTTAATTATGTCAAAATATTATGTAAAGTGTATTATGTAGACTTTTGAAACAAATTGAAAAAGCGGTGGCATTTTACCAAGATATGGGGTGGTTTTCGCACCCGTTCCCCATATCTGGAAGCAGTTCTCCGCTTCACCACCCAAGTCAGAAAAAGTCATATTTTCCCGTCGCTCTTGCTCCATTTGTGCAAGTTGTTACAGCTTTTCGCGCCGCATTTCCTCCACCGCCGATCAAAAACGCGTGAATACGCCTATTGCTTTATGTTCACCTGCGCTTGCGGCGAGCGCGTGCCTTGGCGCCTCTCCCCTTTTTTCCGTTTCTTTGTAGTAGGAGCGGCGCCACCGCGCCGACCGCCATCGCCGCCGCCAGCTCGAGCGACCGCTCCGGCGTCAACCCATCATAAACAAAAAAGCCGATCACCTGCATCGTGACCCACGCGCTCGCCGCGCAGCCCGCCGTCATCATCGCACGCTTGCTTGTCTTCCTCGCTCCGATCATGCAACCCAAAAACGCCGCGACCGCCGCGCAGACCAGTACCGCGCCGTTCGCCATCTCCTCGCTGATCGCACCGCGCAGTATCAGCGCCGATGCCAGCATCAAAAGCACCAGCTCCGTGCCGCAGCACACAAGCGTACCCAGCGCGCATTTTTTCGCGTACCACGCGGTGTTCACCGTCTTTTCCACGCAAAAACCTCCCCTGCATTCGCCTACATGAGCGTATGTCAGGGGAGGTTTGTTTATGCTATGCAGTTGTCGATCTTACTTGATCTCAGGATCGTAAGAGGGCTTATCCTCGGACTTTTCAGCCTTTTCCGCCTTGTCCTCAATCGGCAGGGCCACAGTCTTGGCCTCTTCCTCGGTCTGAGGCTTTTCCTCAGCCTTCTTCTCCGCCTTGTCAGCCTTCTTGGCCTTGGGCGCAGCCGCCTGCTCCATCGACTCCGCAGACTGGATGCCCCACTTGGCGACCTCGATACGGACACGGTCTTCAGAGGTCTCGAACACGACCGTCGCGTCGTTCACCTGAACGATGCGGCCGACCAGACCGCCGATGGTGGTGATGCGCTCGCCCTTCTTGAGGCTGTTGCGCATGTTTTCTGCCTGCTTTTTGCGCTTGTTTTCCGGGCGGATGATCAGGAAGTAGAACACCGCGATCATCGCAACCAGCAAGATAATGCTATCCATAGTACAAGTTCCTTTCCAAAACAAAAGATATTGGTATTATAACGGATATTTCACTATTGTGCAAGGGGTTTATCCAAAGAATCAAACTCTTTCCGACAGCTTCGTGCTGTACTCCGCTCGGAAAGCCGCAAACTCTCCCGCGTCGAGCGCGTCGCGGATGCGCTGCGTCAGCTTGTTGTAGAAATACAGATTGTGCATCACCGCAAGGCGCAGGGCCAGGATCTCCTCCGCCTTAAAGAGGTGGCGCAGGTACGCACGTGAGAAATTCCGGCACGTCGGGCAGTCGCACTGCTCGTCGATCGGCCGCTCGTCGAGCCTGTACTTCTCGTTTTTGAGGTTGATCGAGCCGCTCCACGTGAAGAGCTTGCCGTGGCGTGCGTTGCGCGCCGGCATCACACAGTCAAAAAAGTCCACGCCGCGTGCCACGCCCTCGATGATGTTCGACGGCGTACCGACGCCCATGAGATAGCGCGGCTTATCCTGCGGCATATAGGGCTCGACCGCGTCGATGATGTCGTACATTGTCTGCGTCGGCTCGCCGACCGCGAGGCCGCCGATGGCGTAGCCGTCACAGTCGAGCTTTGCGATCTCTTTCATGTGCCAGATGCGAAGATCTTCGAACGTCGCACCCTGATTGATGCCAAATAGCATCTGCTGCGGGTTGACCGTATCTGACAAGGCATTCAGCTTGTCATGCTCGATCTTGCAGCGCTCCAGCCAGCGCAGCGTGCGCTCACAGGATGCCTTCGCGTACTCGTAGCGTGCCGGGTTTTCCACGCACTCGTCGAAGGCCATCGCAATGTCGCTGCCGAGATTCGACTGAATGCGCATGCTCTCCTCCGGCCCCATGAAGATGCGCCGGCCGTCGAGGTGCGAGGCGAATGTCACGCCCTCTTCTTTGATTTTGCGCAGGCCCGCAAGGGAAAATACTTGAAACCCGCCGCTGTCGGTCAGGATAGGGCCGTCCCAGTGCATAAACTTGTGGAGGCCGCCCATTTGGCGCACCACATCGTCGCCGGGGCGCAGATGCAGGTGGTACGTGTTGGAAAGCTCGATCTGACAGCCGAGGTTTTTTAAGTCCAGCGCGCTCACGCCGCCCTTAATGGCCGCCTGCGTGCCGACGTTCATAAAAACCGGCGTCTGCACTTCCCCGCCGTGCGCGCATTTGAATCTGCCGCGTCTGGCCTTGCCTTCATATTTGATGACTTTGAACATAGAATCCTCCTCAGGAAATGAACATTGCATCGCCGAAGCTGAAGAAACGGTATTTTTCTTTTACCGCCTCTTCGTAGGCATGCAGTACGTGCTCGCGGCCCGCGAGCGCCGAGACCAGCATGATGAGCGTGGACTGCGGCAGGTGGAAATTCGTCACGAGTGCATCCATCACCTTGAAGCGGTAGCCCGGGTAGATGTAGATGCTCGTCCAGCCCGCGGACGGCTCCATGTGTCCGTCCTCCTGTGCCCAGCTCTCGAGCGTGCGGCACGACGTTGTACCGACGCAGATCACGCGTCCGCCGCGTGCCTTCGTCTCGTTGATAAGCGTCGCCGTCTCAGGCGGGATAACGCAGTATTCGCTGTGCATATCGTGCCGCTCGATGTCGTCCTCCTTGACAGGACGGAACGTACCGAGGCCGACATGCAGCGTCACATAGCCGATGTTCACGCCCTTTGCCTGAATTTTTTCCAGCAGCTCCGGCGTGAAGTGCAGGCCCGCCGTCGGCGCGGCGGCGCTGCCGTTGACCTTGGAATAGACGGTCTGGTAGCGCTCCTGATCCTGCAATTCCTCCTTGATGTAAGGCGGCAGCGGCATCTTGCCAAGGTGTTCGAGCACCTCGAGGAAAATACCCTCAAAGTCGAATTTCACCATGCGGTTGCCGTCAGGTAACACGTCCACAACCTCCGCTTTGAGCTCGCCGTTGCCGAACTGCATCTTTGTGCCCTTGCGCAGGTGCTTGCCCGGCCGCACGATGCACTCCCATGTTTTGTCGCCGCGGTCGATGAGCAGAAGCACCTCGCACGCGCCGCCGCCCGGTAGGCGCTGGCCCAAAAGGCGCGCCGGCAGCACGCGGGAATTGTTCAAGATCAGGCAGTCGCCGGGGTTCAAAAAGTCCGGCAGCTCATAAAAATGGTGGTGTGAGAGCTCACCCGTCTCCTTGTCAAGGCACATCAGGCGCGATTCGTCGCGCTTTTCGAGCGGCGTCTGCGCGATCAGCTCCTCGGGCAGGTAATAATCAAAATCTTTTGTCTTCATGTTGTTTCTCTTCCCTCATCGGATGCTGACATCCGTGTAGTAAAACTGCAAAATATCGCGGTAGGAATAGCCGAGGTTTGCCATCGAGTACGCCCCCCACTGGCTCATGCCGACATTATGCCCGTAACCGCTGCCGGAAATCACAAAGCTGCCGCTGCCGGACGATGTCGTCGTCCGCTGCTCAAGCTGCGATGTGCCGTTCGACGTGATGACGTACACGTTGCCGGACAGTGCCGAGCTCTTCCCGCTGCTGTCGATCGCGCTCATAGAGCCGAGCGCGACGCTTTCGCCCGTGTCATTCACGCTGTAAGCGTTCTCGCTCCCGCCGCCGCCGATCGTAAAGCGTTGGCTGCGCAGATTCAGCAATGTCCGGCATGCCTCGCGCGAAACAGTCTTGCTGCCGCTCGTACCGGTAAAGGTGACAGAATAGACGTTACCTGTGTCGGTATAGGCCGAGACATAGGCGTTTTTCACCGTGCCGATGCCATAGCCGCGGTTGTTGAGAAGCGTTGTGAGTTCCGACGCGGTAAACGTCGTCGACCAGTTGTACCGTGGGATGATCGAGGCGATCTTGCCCTCATAGGGGTCGATCTTGCCCTTGAGATAGCCGACGTCATTGCCCCAGACGTTTAGGCTGTCCTCGCTCGCGCCGCCGTTGCTTGAATAATACACAGCCTCCTGCACGAGTCTTCCGCTGTAGTAGAGGAACTCCCCCGCCGTCTGGTCGACCGCAGCATCGGAATTCGCACCGCTCGCCGCCGTGCCCTGATAGACCTGACAGTGCGTCGTCGCGCAGATGTCAAAGCCCTGCGCGCGATGCTTCGTCTGACAGACCGCGTAGGTGCGCGCACAGACCGCCTGCGCCTTGAGCGCCTCGACCGGCCAGTCCTTGCTCATTTCCCAGGGAATGACGCATTTGACATAGTCCTCGAGATCCACCACGTTGATGACATTGATGTTCCCGCCGCTCACGCGCTGGTATTCAAAGCCGCCGTAGTAGCGGTAGCCGCGGAACCATGTGACCGTCTTTTCACGCGTCTCGATCGGCAGGATGCCGAGGTCCTCGCTCCCACCGCAGTCGAATTCAAAGAGGATCGTATCCGTTCCCGTCACGATGACCGTCACACCCGTGCTGCTGCCGCCGACGGCAGTGCCGCCATATTGGGCTGCTGCGGACCGCGCCGCACTCAGGCTCGTGTAGCTGCCAGCGCGCGCATAGAACGCGCCATCCTCGTAGGCAGCGAAGCCGCCGCTGTACTGCGCCGCTGTGCGCGACGCGTCGCCGTAATCGTAAAACGTGCCGGAAAGCTGCACATGATAGGTCGTGTCCGTCGTCACCGTGATCTTTTCATACAACTGCGGCAGTGCGCCCAGCTCTTCAAAGCTGCCGTCCGCGTCAAAATACCCCAGCGCGTAGCCGCCGAAGGCCGAGTAATTCTGAAGGTTCGCCGCGCTCATCGCGTCCGAGCCGTACTTGAGCCCCACGCGAAGCGTCTCACCGTCCGTTGCCTGCGCGAGCGTGCACAGTAAAAGGCACAGCAGGCAGGAAAGTAGGAACGTTCTGCACCATTTTTTCATAGTATCCTCCACAGCCAGTTTTGCAGAAGCGATCGCTCTGCGCCCGGCTGAACATATCCATATGAATCGTATTTTACATTATACGACAGTTTCCCTCTGCTTTCAAGCAAAACTGTATCTCTTTTTGGCCGCCGCTCCCCCCTACCGTTTTGGCGGTCAAGCGTCATGGAAAGGAGTCCTTTATGAAACCCTGTGTGTTTACCGGCAGCGCCATCGCTATCGTCACACCGTTTTGCGGCGACGGTGTCGATCTTGAAGCCTTCGACCGTCTCATCGAGCGCCAGATTCAAGGCGGCACCGACGCCATCGTCGTCTGCGGCACGACCGGCGAGGCCGCGACGCTGAGCTACAGTGAGCGCATGGCGCTCATTGAGCGCTGCGTGCGTACCGTCGACCGCCGCGTGCCTGTCATCGCGGGCAGCGGCACGAACAGCACCGCGTCCTCCATCGCGCTCTCCAAAGCCGCGCAAAGCGCGGGCGTCGACGCGCTGCTCACCGTCACGCCGTACTACAACAAAGCCTCGCAGAGCGGCCTTGTGCAGCATTTTTCCGCCATCGCTGACGCGGTCGACATTCCGGTCATCCTCTACAACGTTCCCTCCCGCACAGGCGTCGGCTGCACGGCGCAGACCTATCAAGCGCTTGCCAAGCATCCGAACATTGCCGGTGTCAAGGAGGCAAGCGACGACTTCGACCTCATTCAGGACACCCTCAACCTCTGCCCGCCGGGCTTCACCGTCTGGAGCGGCAACGACGGCTCCACCGCCGCCATCATGGCTCTTGGCGGCAAGGGTGTCATCTCCGTCGCCGCAAATGTCGTCCCACGCGAAATGCACGAGCTGACGCAGCTCTGCCTTGAAAATCGCTTCTTGGAGGCAGGCACGCTTCAGCTCAAGCTGCATGAGCTGATTCGTGCGCTGTTTTGCGAGGTCAACCCCATCCCCGTCAAGGCCGCCATGGAGCTCTTGGGCCTGTGCAGCGGCGAATTGCGGCTGCCGCTGTGCCGCATGTCCGAGCGTCATTTGGAACAGCTCTCGCATGCACTGGAACCGTTCCGTCCCGCAGTATAAGCTAGTCTTATCTCTCGTTTGTGCAACATTCATCGCGTATTCACTTTGCATCTGCATAATATTCATCGCGATATTCAGCGAATATTCGCCGCATTCATTTCACCGTTTTTCACCTTGTTTATTCAGTCAAAAAAGCAGGACTCTGCGCTGAAAACGCACAGAGCCCTGTTTCACTTTTTCGTTTACGTTTTGTAATCAGCCTTGCTTACGCCTTCACGCGGTGGAAGACCTTCTTACCCTTGCGGACGATGACGCCCTCGCCCTCAAAACGTTCACGCGCAAGGCTCTCGTCGATGGAGGCGACCTTCACATCATCGATCGTCACACCGCCCTGCTGGACCAAACGGCGCGCCTCACCGCGGGACGGGCACAGGCCGGTCGCGACCAGCATCGAAAGGACATTGATGTTGCCGTTTTCAAAGTCGGCATCCGTCAGCGTGCTCGTCGGCATGTTGGCGTTATTGCCGCCCGCGCCGAAGAGCGCCTTGGCAGACTCCTCCGCCTTCTTGGCCTCCTCTTCCCCGTGGACGAGTGCGGTGAGCTCGTAGGCGAGGATCTCCTTCGCGCGGTTGAGCTGGCTGCCCTCCCACTTATCCATCTCGTCGATCTGCTCGAGCGGCAGGAATGTGAGCATACGGATGCACTTCAAAACATCCTGATCGCCCACGTTGCGCCAGTACTGGTAGAAGTCGTAGGGCGTGGTCTTGTTCGGGTCGAGCCACACCGCGCCGCTCGCGGTCTTGCCCATCTTCTTGCCCTCGGAATTAAGAAGCAGCGTGATCGTCATCGCCTGCGCGTCCTTGCCGAGCTTGCGGCGAATGAGCTCCGTGCCGCCGAGCATGTTGGACCACTGGTCGTCGCCGCCGAACTGCATGTTGCAGCCGTACTCCTGGAACATGTGGTAGAAGTCGTAGGACTGCATGATCATGTAGTTGAATTCCAGGAACGAAAGGCCCTTTTCCATGCGCTGCTCATAGCACTTGGCGCGCAGCATGTTGTTCACAGAGAAGCACGCGCCCACCTCGCGCAGCAGCTCGATGTAGTTGAGCTTCATCAGCCAGTCGGCGTTGTTGAGCATCATGGCCTTGCCCTCGCCGAAGTCGATGAAGCGCTCCATCTGGCGCTTGAAACATTCGGCATTGTGGTCGATGTCGGCCTTGGTGAGCATCTTGCGCATATCGTTGCGACCCGAGGGGTCTCCGATCATGGTCGTGCCGCCGCCGATGAGCGCAATGGGCTTGTTGCCCGCCATCTGGAGTCTTTTCATCAGGCACAGTGCCATGAAGTGGCCGACGTGCAGGCTATCCGCCGTGCAGTCAAAGCCGATGTAGAACGTCGCCTTGCCGTTGTTGACGAGGTCGCGGATCTGCTCCTCGTCCGTCACCTGCGCGATCAGGCCGCGCGCTTTGAGCTCTTCATAAATTTTCATTTGTTGATTCCTCCTGTATTTTTATTTTACTTCATTTCGGACATTTTGAGACGCTTTCGGATAGCAAAAAAACGCCCTCTGTCCGTTTGGACAGAGGGCGAACAAATTCGCGGTACCACCTCTGGTTCGCCGTTTTCTCGCAAAAACGGCCTCACGGAGTGCCGACACACTCCCGCGCGATAACGGGCGCTCCCGGGGCGCGCCTACTGGAAAACTTTCGTTCGGGCGCCGGCTCCGCGGTGTATTTCGGCACGTTTCCTCTCCTTCTTGCACCGGCCGAAGGCTCTCTGCGCAGGAAATCGCTGCTTACTTCTCCGCTTCATCACCGTAAACGCGGATATTGTAACGTAAAGAATCGGTCTTGTCAAGTATCAAGTATTCTGCGGATTGTAATGTGGCGTTTATCATTAAGTGCGAAAGAGCTAATAAGCTCCGACGCACTTATTTTTTTACGCAGAAACGGAGGCGAGGCTATGAAATACGAGTGCTTAAAGCTCGAGGAGCGGCGGATTATCGAGGAAATGTACGCAAAGGGCGCAAAGCCGGGCGAGATTGCCGAGCGCGTCGGCAAGTGCCAAGCGACCATATACCGCGAGCTCGAGCGAGGCAAGACCGGGGAAACGGACTCCCGCTTTCGTCAAGGGTATAGCGCGGCGGTAGCGGAGGCTCGAG
>CEAC01036655.1_pt1 | contig 9866 bp, 10 predicted proteins | sample 557411 | NCBI WGS metagenome assembly CEAC01 (sample SAMEA3182094, study PRJEB8094) | gut metagenome | biome: human; feature: gut; material: Stool; isolation source: human stools | place: Canada | collected 2012-02-21
ATTGCTTTGGAACGAGGAGGATTGGAACCCGATAAAAATTTGACCATGCCAATATGTACTACATGGCCGATGGAATGGGTTTCACGCATTGATCTAATCGCCGGAGGGAATATGTTTTTATGGGGCGTTTTCGATGGAGCTATCGTCTCGATTACGACCAAAACGGGAGATGAATTGGATCAAGCATTGGCGGTTGCGCCAGCTATTGACGTGAGTATAGCTTCACCGTTAGGTTATCAAACCCCTGCGGAGTTTTATGCTCCGGCATACGCGACGGAGAAGGCCCGCCGTTCGATGGTTCCCGACTACCGCACGACGCTCTACTGGAACCCTTCGGTTGAATTCGACGAGACGGGTCGTGCCACCGTCGAGTTCTACACCTCCGACGCACCGGCCGACTACGACATTACGATCGAGGGCATCACGCAAACGGGGAAAATCGTCTGCCGGCGGTCGACGGTCACGGCCGATTGAGCGGAAAGGCGGCTGTTGGGAGGCGGGCGGTATGCCCCTTCGGTCGAGAGGAGGGCGCTCGGGGAAATCCCCGCAGATCGGGAAACCGGATCAGCGGGAGGTGTAGACTACCTTTTTGGTTTCGAAAAACTCTTCGTCGAAAAATGCCGAGATCGGGTACTCCCGCCACGTTTGGCGGGTGCGGGCCAGTTCGTCGGTCAGATCGCCGCCTTTGAGGTAGAGGATGCCGTTGGGCAGCGTGCCGCGCCGTCCGCGTTCGACGAGCGGCCAAACCCAGCCCGTGAAGGTCGCCATGTCGGTCACGGCGCGCGAGACGACGTAGTCGAACCGCTCCGCGAGCTGCTCGGCACGGCAGTTGCGCGCTTCGAGGTTGGCGATGCCCGCCCCTTCGGCCACGGCGCGCACCACGGTGATCTTCTTGCCGATCGAGTCGACGGCCGTGAAACGCGCCTCGGGGAAGAGGATCGCCAGCGGCACCGAAGGGAAGCCCCCTCCGCAGCCGACGTCGAGCACCCGCGCGCCGGCCGCGAAGGCGCAGACGCGGGCGATGGCCAGCGAGTGGAGCACGTGGCGCAGGTAGAGCTGATCGAAATCCTTGCGCGAGACGACGTTGATGCGGGCGTTCCACTCGGCGTAGAGCGGCCCGAGCGCGGCGAACTGTTCGCGCTGGCGCGGCGTGAGATCGGGGAAATAGCGGAAAACGGAGTCCATGTTGCGGTCGGGGTTATCGGTTGTCGTTTTCGACGATCAGGCGGCACATGCGTTCGCGGGCGCGGTGGATCTGCGTCTTGACCGTGCCGAGCGGCAGCGACAGCTTGACGGCGATCTCCTCGTAGGAGTATTCGTCGAAGAAGCGCATGCGGATCAGCCTGCGGTAGTTCTCGGGCAGCCGGGCGATGCAAAGTTCGATCTGGTGGCGCTGCTGCGAGTTGATGACGCTCTCTTCGGGCGTGGGGGTGTTCGAGGCGGGCGACGAAAATTTCTCGTCGATCGGCAGGTCGTCCTGCCGCTTGCGCACGTAGTCGATGAAGGTGTTGCGGGCGATGGTGTAGAGCCATTGCCCGAAGGTGTATTCGGGGCTGTAACGGTGGAGATTCATGTAGACCTTGATGAAGGTCTCCTGCAACAGGTCGTCGGCATCTTCGGCATTCCCCGTGCGTTGCAGGAAGAGGCGGTGGATGGCGTCGCGGTAGCGGTCGAAGAGGTATTCGAACGCCGCCGTGTCGCCGCCGAGCACCAGTCGGGCCAGCTGCCGGTCGTCGGCAACGATATAGTCGGCTATCTCCATACGCGGTCGTCGCGGCGCAGGCAGAGCAGCGCCACCAGCATTTCGTAAAAAGGACTCAGCAGGTCGTAGACGAAGTAGGCGCCGCGCAGCCCCCGTTCGCCGAGCCGGCGGGTGATGCGCCAGATCTCGGCGAAGACCACGCCGTAGCGCAGCAGGACGAGCGCCGCGGTCGCCAGCTTGTATTCGAGCGGCATGACGGCGATCGCCGTGGCTGCCGCGAGGAAGAAGAGCAGGCGGCTGCCCGGTTCCCAGCGGATGAAGTTCCGCACCGCGAGCGGGTAGTAACGCCGCGCCGCACCGTAGAGGCGCCGCTGCCGCGTCCACCAGCCCAGTCCGCCCCAGACGCGCTGCACCACCGAGGCGCGCGGCGAGAGCACGACGCTCAGGTTGTCGTCGCGCAGGATGCGTTGCAGGAAGAGGTCGTCTTCGCCGATATTCATGTTGAGGTGGCTGAATCCCCGCGCATCGAAGTAGAGACGCTTCGTGAAGCCGAAGTTGTAGCGGATGCCGCGGTAGGGGCGGTGCGCCACGGCGCGGGCGAGCCACTGCACCGACTCCATCATGCGGTCGGTGCGCATCCAGCGGTCGGCCAGACCGCGCCTGCGTTCCAGGCCGCAGTAGCCCACGACGACGTCGCCGCGCAGGAATCCTTTGGCCATCAGCGCCAGCCAGCGGTCGGAGAGCGGGCGCACGTCGGTCGAGGTGACGATCAGATGTTCGTAGTGCGCCGATTTGATGCCCACGTTGAGCGCCATTTTGGTCGAGATCGGGAAGCGGGCGTCCTGTTCGATCTTGGTGGCCGTGACGCGCGGGAAGGACTGGCGGATGCGCAGCAGGTCTTCGAAGAAGTCGTTGTCGCGCCCCACGTAGACGATCACCACCTCGAAATCGGAGTACTCCTGCGCCAGCATCAGCGGAAGCCGCTCCTCGACGAAGAGCGCGTCCTCCGAAAACATGGGGACGATGACCGACAGCGGCGGTTCGGCGTCGAGCACCTGCCGCCGCCGGCTGTTCTTGTAGCCGGGGATGCGGCCGTAGGCGAAAAGATAGTACCATAGCTGTACGCACAGCAGTACGACGAGTACCGCCGCCAGCGCGGCGCCCTGCCAGCCGTAGTGGGCGAGGACATTTTCCCAAAGCGTCATTTCAGTGACCTCCATAACCGATTTTGCAAAGACGGCGCAAGACGGGCGCGGCAGAGAGAATCCGTCCGGTTGGCCGAGATGCCGTCCGTCCGACGGCAGGATTTTATTTATTCGGGCAAAGATACGAATAAGCCGAGAGAAAAAAGCAAGCTCGCTTGCATTTTTTCCGAGGCGAAGTATCTAAGGCGAAGCCAAAGATACGAATAAGTGTGTGCAATGTCAAATTTATTTGAACATTGCCGAGCGGGAGTATCTAAGGCACAGCCAAAGAATACGGATAAGCGAGGGCGAATGCAATGCTTTGCGAATTAAAAATCAGCCGTGCGGTCCGGCGGGGCGGATTCCGACGCGGTGGGAGGCACTCGGAACGGCCGATCGGTTTCGATTCCCGCGCGTCGTTTTTCAATTTCTTGCGGCGGCATACGAAAACCGCCAAAAATTCGTACCTTTGTACGACGCAACGACACCGTCCGACCCGCCGGAACCGTCCGGTACGCCGGCGTACCGGACGGCCGGATCGTACACGCTTCCTGAGGTGTGCGGACGATTCGTGGCGGCGTCCGCGTCCCGCGGCCGCACGGCTGCGACCGCCGGTGCCGGCGTATTGACAGACATGATGCAATTTACACTCCGACATACCGACACCCGTACCGAAGCACGTGCGGGAGAGCTCGCGACCGACCACGGCGTGATCCGCACGCCGATTTTCATGCCCGTGGGAACCGCCGCCGCCGTCAAGGGCATCTTCCACCGCGACGTGCGCGACGAGGCCGGGGCCGAGATCATCCTGGCCAACACCTACCACCTCTACCTGCGTCCGGGGACGAAGATTCTCGAAGAGGCGGGCGGCGTGCACCGCTTCTCGACGTGGGAGGGGCCGATGCTGACCGATTCGGGCGGCTTCCAGGTCTTTTCGCTGGCCGACTGCCGCAAACTGCGCGAGGAGGGGTGCCATTTCCGTTCGCACATCGACGGCTCGAAGCACCTCTTCACGCCCGAAAGCGTGATCGACACCGAGCGGGCGATCGGCGCCGACATCATGATGGCTTTCGACGAGTGCCCGCCCGGCGACGCACCGCGCGAATACGCCGCCAAGTCGCTGGCGCTCACCGAGCGGTGGCTCGACCGCTGTTTCGAACGATACGCGCAGACGCAGCCCCGGTACGGCCATTACCAGGCGTTGTTCCCCATCGTGCAGGGATGCGGTTACCCCGACCTGCGCGCCCGTGCGGCGGAGAACGTCCGGCAGTACGATGCCGACGGCTACGCCATCGGCGGACTGGCCGTGGGCGAACCGACGGAGGTGATGTACCGGATGATCGAAGTGGTCAACGCCATCCTGCCCGCCGACCGTCCCCGCTACCTCATGGGGGTCGGGACGCCGACGAACATCCTGGAAGCGATCGAACGGGGCGTGGACATGTTCGACTGCGTGATGCCTACGCGCAACGGCCGCAACGGGCAGCTCTTCACGTGGGAGGGGACGATCAACATCCGCAACAAGAAGTGGGAGGACGACTTCTCACCGATCGATCCGGAGGGGACGACCTTCGACCGCCGCTACTCGAAGGCTTACCTGCATCATCTGGTGACGTGCGGCGAGATGATGGCCGCCCAGATCGCCTCGCTGCACAACATCGCCTTCTATCTGCGGCTGGTGCGCGCCGCACGCGAGCACATCCTCGCCGGCGATTTCAAGGAGTGGAAGGAGGCCGCCGTGGCGAAACTGGGAAGAAGACTGTGAACCGATTGAAAATGGAAAATCGGGAACGGACGGGCCGGACGCTCGCTTGGCGATGCGGCCGGCGCCCCTGCGATTCCTGATTTTTAACGCTTGATTTTGAATGAAGATTTGGCCCGGCATTAAAATCCTCGACCGGTACATCATCCGGAAGTTCATCGGGACGTACCTCTTCGCCATCGCCATGATTATCGTGGTGGTGGTGCTCTTCGACTATGTCGAGAAACTCGACGACTTCACCGAGATGAAGGCGCCCGTGCAGGCCATCATCTTCGACTACTACCTCAATTTCGTCCCCTTCTTCATCAACCAGTTCAGCGGACTGTTCACCTTCATCGCCTGTATCTTCTTCACCTCGAAAATGGCCTACCAGACCGAGATCGTGGCGATGCTGTCGGGCGGCATGTCGTTCCGGCGGCTGATGTGGCCCTATTTCGTCAGCGCGCTGCTGATCGCATCGCTGTCGCTCACGCTCAACCTGTGGGTGATCCCCGTGTCGCAGCGTGCGCAGGTCGCCTTCGAGATGAAATACATCAAGAAGCGGGTGCGCGAGCACGCGACGGTCAACCGGCATATCTACCGGCAGATCGAGCCGGGCGTCTTCGCCTATATCCGGGGCTATTCGGCCGCATCCAGCCAGGCTTCGTATCTCGCGCTCGAACACTTCCGCAACAACGAGATGACCGCTTCGCTCGAAGCGGCCGACCTGAAAATCGACCCCGCCACCAAACGGTGGACGGCGTCGCGCTACATCACCCGCGAGTTCGACTCGCTGGGCATGGAGCGTTTCGAACAGCGCCGCGATCTGGATACGCTCATCAATCTGGACGTGACCGAGCTGGGGCGTATCAACGAGCTGATCCAGACGATGAAGATCGGCGAGTTGAACCGCTTTCTCGAACAGCAGCGGCAGAAGGGATCGGACTCGATCCGCATCATCGAGGTGGAGCGACACGCGCGGTTCGTCTACCCGATTTCGACCTTCATCCTGACGCTCATCGGCGTTTCGCTCTCGTCGCGCAAGGTGCGCGGCGGCACGGGACTGCACATCGGATTGGGCGTGGGGCTCTGTTTTTCCTATATCCTGCTGATGCGCTTCTTCGAGGAGTTCGCCAAGAGCGGCACGCTCCCGACGGGGCTGTCGATGTGGATTCCCAATATCCTCTACTGTTTTATCGCCATCTACCTCTATAAGAAAGCACCGAAATAATGGATTCCGAACTGCAACATATCGCCGACAAGGTGCGATCGGGCCGCCGCATCGACGCCGCCGAGGCGCTCGCGCTGTGGCGCGGGGCGCCGCTGTGGCTGCTGGGCGAACTGGCCGACGGCCGCAAGCGGGCCGTGAGCGGCGACAAGGTCTACTACAACCGCAATTTCCATATCGAACCGACGAACCGCTGCGTCTTCAACTGCCGGTTCTGCTCCTACCGCCGTCCGAAGGGGGATCCCGAGGCGTGGGACTACTCGATGGAGGAGATCGAGGCCATCGCCCGCGCCCATGCGGGGCAGGGGATGACCGAGGTGCATATCGTGGGGGGCGTGCATCCCGACCACGATCTCGACTACTACGTCGAGATGATCCGCCGCGTGAAGGCGATTCTGCCCGAAGCGACCGTCAAGGCCTTTACGGCCATCGAACTGTCGTACATGATCCGCCGGGCGGGGCTGTCGCTCGAAGAGGGGCTGCGACGGTTGCGCGAAGCGGGCATGGAGGCGATTCCGGGCGGCGGTGCCGAGATCTTCGACGAGGATATCCGCGCCCGCATCTGTCCCGACAAGGGGTCGACGGCCGAATGGCTCGCCGTGCACGAAGCGGCCCACCGGCTGGGCATCAAGACCAATGCCACGATTCTCTACGGTCATATCGAGGGGGTGGAGCACCGTATCGACCACCTCGACCGCCTGCGCGCGTTGCAGGATCGCACGGGGGGCTTCAACGCCTTCATCCCGCTCAAATACCGCAACTACGGCAATGCGATGTCGGAGGTGGGCGAGGTGTCGGTGATCGAGGATCTGCGGATGCTGGCCATGAGCCGCATCTATCTGGACAACATCCCCCACGTCAAGGCCTATTGGGTGATGTACGGCAAGGCGACCACCGAACTGGCGCTCGCCTTCGGGGCCGACGACATCGACGGTACGATCGACGATACGACGAAAATCTACTCCATGGCGGGGGCCGACGACCGGCGTCCCCGCATGACGGCCGACGAGATGCGGACAATCGTCCGCCACGCGGGGCTGCGGGCGGTCGAACGCGACACGCTGTACAACGAACTCTGATACTGCCATGACGAACTATTGGAAACGGCTCAAAAGCTATCCCTATCTCTATCATCTGGTGCTGATCGCCGGAGTCGTCGCCGGACTGCTGCTGGCGGCGCACTTCGCCATGCAGCTCGGCACGCGCCACGGGCAGCACCGCACGGTGCCCGACTTCACGGGTCTCGCACTCGACGACGCGGGGCGGCTGGCGCAGCGCAACAGCCTCGAACTGCGCGTCAACGACTCGCTGTTCGTTCCGGCCTACGACGGAGGGGTGGTGCTCGACCAGCTGCCGCACGAAGGGACGCAGGTCAAGGGCGGCCGCACGGTCTATGTGACGATCAACTCGTTCTCGCAGAAGAAGGTCGAGGTTCCCTACGTGGCGGGGCGTTCGCTCCGGCAGGCCAAGAATATGCTCGAAATCGCCGGATTGGAGATCGACAGGCTCGTTTATCAGCCCGATATGGCGACCAACTACGTGCTCGAACAGCGCGTCGACGGCCGTCCGATCGAGGCCGGGACGAAGCGGCAGATCGAGATGGGTTCGGGGGTGACGCTCTATGTGGGCGTGGCCGAGGGCGATTCGGTCGTCGTCGTGCCGAAGGTGATCGGCGTGTCGCTGCGCGAGGCCAAAAGCCGCCTGTGGGAGCAGGGGTTCAACGTAGGAGCGGTCGTCTTCGACGAGGGGATCGACCTGCTGAACCAGAAGGATGCACGTGTCTACGGCCAGCAGCCCGTGCAGGGATATGCGACGGTAGTGGGTTCCGAAGTGGGGCTGCGCCTGACGCTCGACGCGGAGAAGGTGGCACGCGAAAGCGCCGCTTCGGACAAGCAGGCGCAGGCGTTGAGCGAGGAGCGGGAGCGCCGGCGGGCCGAACTCGCCGATTCGCTGGCCGAGGCCGAGGTGCGCCGCCATGCCGAGGAGTTGCAGCGCGGCGCCGGGACGGCGAACGCCGAGGAGGATAATTTCTTTTAGACGATGGACCGATCGCAGGAAGGATACGGCGATGCGGAGCTGCGGCCCGCGGAGTGCGGCGGAGAGCCGCACGGCTGCGCTGCGCCCGACGACGAGGAGTCGCTGCGGCGCGAGGCCGAGGCCGACGGCGGCGAGGTGGAGGAGGGAGACGAGCTCTACGAACACTTCGCGGTCGACGTCGACCGGGGGCAGGAGCCGATGCGGCTCGACAAATTCCTCACGCTGAGGATGCAGCACTGCTCGCGCAACCGCATCCAGACGGCGGTCGACAGCGGCAGCGTGCTCGTGGGCGGACGTCCGGCCAAGTCGAGCTACAAGGTCAAGCCGCTGGACCGCATCACCGTGGTGATGCCCTATCCCAAGCGCGAGGTCGAGATCGTGCCGCAGAACATCCCGCTCGACATCCCCTACGAAGACGACGATCTGCTGATCGTCGACAAGCCCGCCGGCATGGTCGTGCACCCGGGCCACGGCAACTGGGACGGGACGCTGGTCAATGCCCTGACCTATCATCTGCGCACGCTGCCGATGTTCCGGGAGGGCGATCTGCGCGCCGGTCTGGTGCACCGCATCGACAAGGATACGTCGGGGCTGCTGGTCGTGGCCAAGAACGAACGCGCGCACGCCCGTCTGGCCAAGCAGTTTTTCGACCATACGATCGTGCGCCGCTACTATGCCCTCGTGTGGGGCAATCCCGACGCCGACGAGGGGACGATCGAGGGCAATATCGGCCGTTCGCCGAAGGACAAGTTGCAGATGTGCGTCTTCGCGGACGGCGAGCAGGGCAAGCACGCCGTGACTCACTGGCGCGTGGTGCGGCGTTACGGTTACGTGACGCTCGTGGAGTGCCGTCTGGAAACGGGACGCACGCATCAGATCCGCGTCCACATGGCGTGGAAGGGTTTCCCGCTCTTCAACGACGCCCGCTACGGCGGCGCCCGCATCCTCAAAGGGACGACCTTCTCGAAATACCGCCAGTTCGTCGAGAACTGTTTCGCGCTGCTGCCCCGGCAGGCGCTGCACGCCCGTTGTCTGGGATTCGTACACCCCTCGACGGGGCGCGAGGTCTACTTCGAGAGCGAACTGCCGGCCGATTTCCGCGCCGTGCTCGACCGGTGGGAGAATTACGCCGCACACGTACGCACCGACGCCGAATAGGCAATATTCGCCGCGGCGCTGCCGTTATAGAGGATAAAATTCCGATTCGAAATGAATATACGCACGATCCTGTTTCTACTCGTTGCCGCCGCTGTCGCGCTGCCGCTGTCCGCGCAGGAGCGGCGGCCCGTCTACATCGTCAACGGGGAGCGTTACGAAGGGGATGCCTTTCGGGAGATCCCGCCTGCGGAGATCGAGCGCATGGAACAGCTTCCGGCCGACGAACAGACCATCGAGCGCTACGGTTCGGATGCGTCGAACGGAGTGATTCTCATTACGTTGAAATACGACAGCAAGGCTGTTTTCACGGCCGACAGCCTTTCGTTCGATCGCTACGTCGCCCGCCGCATCAAGTGGGATGCGACCGATCCCGTGGCGCGGGTGGTCTATCGCTTCAAGGTGCAGTGCGACGGAAGCGTCGTGCTGACCGATCTGCTCGAATCGACCGACGGACGGCTGCGCCGCAAGGTGGTCAAGGCCGTCGAAGAGGCTCCGCGGTGGTCGCCCGCGACCAAGGACGGCCGGCCGGTCGAGACGGAACACGTGCTGCGCGTGCAGCTCCCCGAAGGGCGCGCCATGCCGCCCGAACGGGCCGTGATCCTGCTTTGAATGCGGGTGGGCGTCGGAGACCGGACGTGTCGTTTCGGGAAATTTTCGAAAAAAAACGGGCCGGCTCCGGTGCGTTCCAATTCGTTGTTTCGTCGGGAGTTGGATCGGGAAATGCTTGTCGACGCACCCGCATCGGCGGGGACAGCGGGAGCTTTTGCCGTCCGGAGGCCGGACCGGAGTTTGCGGATCGGCGGAAAATAGTTACTT
>CEAC01038131.1_pt1 | contig 9697 bp, 7 predicted proteins | sample 557411 | NCBI WGS metagenome assembly CEAC01 (sample SAMEA3182094, study PRJEB8094) | gut metagenome | biome: human; feature: gut; material: Stool; isolation source: human stools | place: Canada | collected 2012-02-21
ATTTAAATACATAAAATGTTGAACTTCAATAGTCTGCCGACTTCGCGGAACGAGGTTTGCAACTGATTTAAATACATAAAATGTTGAACTTCAATGGATTGTAATGCCTGCTTCGGCGGGGGTTTGCGTCATTTAAATACATAAAATGTTGAACTTCAATCCCTTGTCTGTGTTCCATTTTGCGGAAGATTTGTATTTAAATACATAAAATGTTGAACTTCAATACGGTCTCCCAATTAGCAATAAGCAATCCGTCCGATTTAAATACATAAAATGTTGAACTTCAATTTGACGGCTTAAACACCCACTTTGCAGGCTTGGAATTTAAATACATAAAATGTTGAACTTCAATTAAAAAGGGCGGATTTCCGCCCCAAAACTAAGATATTTAAATACATAAAATGTTGAACTTCAATGCAAAATGGGCAGGCTCGGACTCGGCGTTTGAAATATTTAAATACATAAAATGTTGAACTTCAATCACGCAAAAACAGATATTACAGGCTATGCGATTGTATTTAAATACATAAAATGTTGAACTTCAATCGCCGGGTTCAATTTCGCCGTCGAATGTTCCGCCGATTTAAATACATAAAATGTTGAACTTCAATTGCGCCGAAATTTGGCTAAAAAATGACGGAAAAATATTTAAATACATAAAATGTTGAACTTCAATTGCCGTTTCCGTCTGTTGCGCGGATTTCAAACTCATTTAAATACATAAAATGTTGAACTTCAATGGGAAGCACAAGCCCAAACCCACCGTTACTACTGGAGATTTAAATACATAAAATGTTGAACTTCAATGTTTGAAAACTTGCCGACACTCAATAAAACATTCATATTTAAATACATAAAATGTTGAACTTCAATCTCTAAAAAAGAGAAAACAGATATGTGCTTAAATCATTTAAATACATAAAATGTTGAACTTCAATCTGAAGTTGAAATGCATATCTGATTGCGTTTATTGTATTTAAATACATAAAATGTTGAACTTCAATTAGTTAATTGCCGTTCCTGCAAGATTGCCTAATAAATTTAAATACATAAAATGTTGAACTTCAATATAGATATAATCTATATTTTCATTTTAGCACAATTGGTTAAAAATGCACAATTGTTTGAAAATCGGCAAGAAATTTCCAAGTTGAGTTGTGATTTTATATGCAAAAAGAAAAGGGGGTCAAAACCGACTATTATGCACCTATCCATCACAAAAACAGCAAAGTCACCTGGAAAAATTACAAAAAAGCATCCTCAGAATCTTTTTGTTGTTTTCCTAAGGTTCTTTCCTCAAAGACATATTGCCCTTGAAGCAAGATAAAGCACACAAAATCGACTTTCGGATTAATTATTTTTTTTAATTCCGTTTCCAGTTTTATTACTTGAGATGGCGAAATTTCACCCCGAAAAACCGAATACTGATAGTGAGTAAGATATTTTTTGCAGGTTTTAAAAACCTTTTGCACCCGTTTTTCCTCAATATCATAAAACACAAACGCATAGTTACAATTCATAAAGCACCTATTGTTTATTTTTCAATGAAAAAGGCACGAAATCCACATCTTCCAGAATTTCTTTAATGAGTTTATAAGCATCATATTTTATCGCCGTTAATAATGACACCTTGCGCTTTAATTTTTTATTCTCATAAGTTTGTGAAAATCTTTCCTCCAATGCTGCAATAAAAATCTTTTTCCCTGTTTCATTCAGCAAGCAGTAATTCAATTTTTTATCAAAATGTTTCTCCACACTAAGTTTTCGATTATTCACGCAATCAAAAATCGTTTTGTACACAATTACGGGTTTAAAAACCTCACTCAAGTCCAAACTCAAAGAAAATCTGGACTCACCTGCCGAATGCAAAAAACTTATAGTCTGATTCAAATGTGTTTGGTAAATCTGGCTTATTGTTTTTGTATAAAGAATTGTGTTTCCAAATGAAATCAACGCGTTTATCGGATTATCAGGCGGTCTTTTGACTCTTTTATTCATAACAAAGTCATTTCGCAAAAAATAATTAAATTGCTCGTAAAAATAATTCCATATCTTTGCCTCGACAAGCATTATTTCATTCACCGTTTGTACACTTTTCAACTCATCTTCAACGTCGTTTTTCAAATAGTCCAAAAATGGCTTCAACTCCACGCAATCGTGCCTGTAATAATGGTACAAAACCTCGTGGATATTCGCAGCAATTCCCGCAATTATCGCTTTTGATATTTTTTCCCTTTTCGTCTCGTAAGCCTTAACCTGCTCAATCGTTAATTTTCCGCTAACATATTTATCTCTCGGATAAAATGTTCCCGAATAACCCTCATAATGATTAAAAAGGTGTAATGTTACTCCGTTTTTTGACAAAAAATCAACAAGTTTTGTATTAAAACTCACCTCATTTAAGCAATATATCTCATCTACATTTTCAATAGGGATATAATTATTTCCTTTTTCATTCTTGAAATTTATTGAATTGTCTTTTCTTTCAAGAGTTCCTTTGCTTATTAAATATTTTGTCGCCATTTTGCCCTCAATCAGATGTTACAATACGAAAAATATGCGCATTTACTGCATTTTTTGCCATTTTCAACATTCGGAACGGTCGGTTGATTTAAAAGTTCAAGAGTGGCTAATTTCGCCTCATTTAGTTCTTTTTCGGCAAGTTCATCAAGTTCGTAAACATGTATCTTCCTTGAACCTGTTTTTTTCTCCACAACTTCGAGCCGACCTTTTCTGATAATCCCTTTTCTCTTTAATTTTTGAAGATAAAACAAAATCTGAAACTTGCACGCATTCAAGTCGGCATCGCTTTTTTTAATCTCCGTTAAATATTCGTCTGAAATTTTATCGATTTTTATATTATCAATTTCAACCTCTTGCGTTTCTTTCGCCTCATGAATTGCTCTGCCGATTTTAACGAGTTCGCTGTTGTCCTCGAGATTGATTTTATGCGCAAAAAGCCAGCATTGACGCTTGCAATGTTGGAAATAGTTTATTATCGTTCCGGTCAAATTTTCTTCTCTGAAATCAGATAAGTTCGTATTCTTTGTTTTTATCATTGAATTTTTCTCTGTCAAACTTTCCGTCCTCGGTCAAATATTCTTCCCCGTTTTCAAAATAATAAATATCTCCGATTACATCTGCATAGTTCTGCGTTATCTGTCTTACGGAATATGTGAAATACGAAATTTCTTTATTGATTTTTGAAAGTTCGATTTGTTTTTGTGCGTAACTCATTTCAAAATTTTGAAGCAATTCTTGATATTTTTCCCAAACTTCGCTTCCGACAAGTTCTTTTCCGTCATCTAGTTCAATTGTTCGATTTAAAAATACCGTATAACAATTATCGTCTTTCAAAAGTTCTAATCTGTTTTTAATCTTCTGAAAATCAAGGCTTTGCAGGTCATTTTTTCGGAAGTCCTCAAGATTTTCTGCGGTGTTTCTTTTTGATTTATCTTCAACTTTTTCCAAAACAAATTTGTAATATTCGCTAAAATCCTTGTTTCTAAGAAGATTTTGAATTTTTAAATCTTTTAGGGTGACTTCGGTACGTTCATCTTTTTTATAAATATCATTCGTTTTATCAAGATTAAAGAAATAGACGACGCAGTCTGATTTCTTGCAGGAGCGGTTAATCCGACCCATAAACTGCTCTTCCGCATCAAGTATCGAAATGTCCTTAAATCCGGTGTCAAAGTCAATATCCACACCTGCTTCGACGACTTGAGTTGAGAACAAAATCATTTTGTAGTCTCGATTTGGGTTTTTAATCTCTGAAATAATTTTATTTCTCGTATAAAGATTATCGTCCCCATTCATTAATATCATTGATTTTGCAGGGATTTCGTCTTGATATTTTTCTTTGAATTTTTTGAAAAAATCAAGTGAACGATTTTTTTTGATAAATTCTACAAGAACGTCCTTGCCTTTTTGATATTCTGCAAAGATTTTTTCTTGTAGCAATGAGACTTTTTCCTCGTCATCGTCAATATTATCAAGTTCATCGATAAGGTCGAAATTCGGAACAACTCTGTCTTTGAACCATTTTGATTCAAAATATTTTTTTCTGTCAGAGATTAAATCCTGAAACAAATTTTGCTCAAAAGTGCCACTTTGGGGAATCAATGCTCCGATTTTGGGCAAAGTTGCGGACATAATTATGATTTTTATGTTCAAAAGTTCTGCAAACCTGTTCAAGAAAATCGCAATTTCTTTCCAGATAGAATTTTTGTAAGACTGAATTTCATCAAGAATAACGACGCTGTTTGCGAGTTGACAAAGCGGGAAATGAGCCTCTCTGCCAAGTCCGAAAAGCCAATCGAACAACTTAACATGCGTGGTAACGACAATCGGATAGTGCAAAAATTGCCGTCCCATCAGGATTTTTGTGTAATCAATCGGTTTGGAATAAAAATTTTGGTCTTTTGTTTTTATTTTTGCTCTACCAATGCTTTCATCCTCTTCGTAAATCGGGGTAATTGAATTAATGACACCGATTTCATTTCCGACAGAAGCATTATCGCCAAAGGATTTCAGCAGGGTATTTTTCGTCTGCTCGACAAGTGTATTAAACGGAAATACATAGAAAATCTTGTTTATATTCGGGCAATTTTTGACAATTTTAAGTGACAGGTTAATGGCAGAGTTCGTTTTTCCGCTCCCTGTCGGGGCTTCGAGGTAAAAAAGATTTTTATCAAGATGTTTGAGCAGGTTTTCTTCAGATTCCAAAAACATCTCGCTTCTTGCTTCGTTAATATCCTTGAAATTCTTTTGTTTTCTGATTTTTGAGTAATTTTGGATACTTTTATAAATCTCCGTATCGCAAAATGGCTCTAAAAACTTGTCAATGTCTGTGATTATGCCAAAATCCTCGGGTGCTTTCGCCTTGAAGTCGCTCATATAATCCGATGTTGCGTAAAAGTCTGCCGAAACAAGCAGCGAATAAAGCAATTTGGCATAAACGTACAAGTCTATTGTTCGGTATTTTTCACTCTCCTCAAGGGCTGCTATATAGGATTGAATATATCCAAAATCTTGTTTCATGTAACCAATATTTTCTAAAAATGAAAAATCAAAGGAAATTTCATTTAATAATGGTGTATATGTTTCGTAAAATTTGAATAATTCTGATTTATCGTTAATATATTCTTTAAAACTTTTTAAATAACCGTGATGTCTTGAAATTACAAATGAATTTATATATATAAATGTGGTGAATTCAAAACGAAAATTCTCAAATTCTTCGTGTTCATATAAAAATTTAATATATTTTGCTATATACAAATTAGCAGAAATAATTGAATGTTCAGAATTTTGGTTTTGCGAAGGTTTTTTGAATTTTGGATTTTTCATTTTGAGATTTTGAAAATCCGTATTCGCTTTGCCAAGGTCGTGCAAATAAATTGTATCGAAAAACATTTCTTGCCAAAGTTTGAAATTTTCTGATTCTTCTTCAAAAAATCTTTCGCCAATTTTATCTAAAACGGGTTGAAGGTTTTGTACTTCAATGATTTTTTTTGCATAATCGAGTGTCAAAGACGAGTGCTCTTCAATCGTTTCGGGATTTTTTAGAACACCGTCTTTGCTCTTTCCATCTTTGTGTGCAAGATAATTTTCGTCGTTTTTCAAATAGTCTGAAATCGGCATATTGTCTCCTAAAAGAACGCTATATTTTTACCGTTGCAAGAATAAATCTGCTCGAAATTGTTCAATGTCAAAACCATATTTGTATATACGAATTTTTCAAGAACGTACAGGTTATCCTCTTTGTCAAGTGCAATAGGAAGTCGTTCCGTGTATTTGAAATCAATAATGGCAGGTATGTTGTTAAATCTGTCTTTGGGACTTTGGATATTTTTTTCTGCCTTATCGATGTTTTTTGCAAAAATCATCGAGTCGATTTTTTTGCAATTTTGAACGCTTTCCATCTCGATAACTTCGATGTCGGTGATGTTTGCGAAATGGTCATTTTTGCCAAGATAGGGGATATAAACGAATTCTCGGTTCAAAAATCTTTGTTTGAGATTTTCCACAACTTCGCTTCCGTCAAGCAAAATGAAAATTTCCCAACTCGGATTTTCCAGCCATTGCTCAACTACGACGAGATTTCCGCCTTCTTCTTTTGAAGCGTAGCCGACGCTATTGTTGAAGGTTTGTTTTTTCGTAACAAATGTAGGTGTTTTGGGAATAATCGAGACTTTGATATCCTTTAATTTTTCATAAAATTCAGGATAGTCAAGGATTTCGGATTGGCGTTTTTCAGCAAGGCACTTGTCGTTGTGTGCCTTTTGCTGATTGTATCCGCCAAAGCCGCAAATTGCCCCTAACATACCTAACAGTGCGGGTTTATGGATATGAGAATATGTAAAAAGACAATGAACGTTCACGTCGGGACGCTTAAATATTGCCGTTTTTCCGCTTAAATTAAACTTTAAGGCTTGCATTATTCGACCTCATCTTGTGTGAAAATATTCATCATTTTTGCGTTTTCGATATCCGCCACGATTGTTGTCGTGTAAGGGTTATAGTAAATTTCGACAGATTGAATTTTATCTTTTACGTCGTTCAATATTTTGTCAAATTTGAGTTCGATTGTGTCTTTTTCGCTTTCATCGTCTGCTTTTTTGAAGTAAACGTATTGTGACAAATCAGGAAGATAGGTGTTTTTGTCAGTTTCGACAAAAACCGCAAGTTCGTTTTCGCAGCCGACTTTGCTGTTTGTGTTGAATGATGTTGCAGACGTCAATGCTGCCTCTTTGAATTTTGCATAATCTTCTTCCGTATAACCTTCTGTCACGCCCATTTCGACAAAATCAGCATAAGCGTCAGGATTGATTGCAAAATGATATGCGTAATGTGCTTCATTGCTTACGATTTTTGTACCTAATGTTGAAGATGCGTCACCTTCTTCTGTTGGAAATGGTGAAGATATTTTCATTACTTGAGGACAGGTTTCTTCATATTTATTGAATCCTTGTGCAATTTGAACAGCCCCTGTTATTGACAAGTTATTTCCTTTCGTTGCGGGTGCAAAGGTGCAACCAAACTGTTTAACGTCAATACATGAAAATAGATTCTTTACAATTTCCTGCTTGTATTTTTCAAGATCTTGTTGTTCTTCTTTACTTTTGTTTTCTGTATCTTTCTTTTTTGCTTTCTTACTGTTTTCGCAATCCATAAGTTCAATATTGAATTCGTTTTTAAACTTCGTGTCTATACCCATTGGCTTGAAATCAGCCATAAAGGTTTTAACATACAAAAGTTTATTGTTTTTATCTGCTTTCCACATTTGTTTCATAGGATATTTGAGTGCTTTATCAGAGGCAAAGACCTCACAGTCACTTGTAGTTCTTGGATATCCTGTAAAATCTGCGTTCCAATTAGCCATTATTGATTTGATGCCGATTACACCATATACTCTTTTATTCATCGATTTATTTTCTGTCATTATGCTTCCTCTCTTTCGTTTTGTTCTTCGTTATCATTTTTAGAATACGTTACAGGAGAATGCAAATAACCTGCAAGCAACATTCTTTTATTTACAAATTTTGATTTTGGATTATATTTTAAAAACATTGCACATAAGTTCGATATTTTCGTATTTTTATATTTCAAAACTTTTATTGCATGCATATATTTTTCGTACAATTTTAAAACTTCGTTGACAAGATAATCTGTTCTTTGACTGCAAAGAACACCTTCTGCCAAAGAATCTGTCTTATCTTTTGCTTCACTTTTTAGCACTAATATTTTGGCTATTTGTCCTGCAATAAAGAAAAACTCTTCATCATCGTCAATCGATTCAGTTTCATTTTTATTGATTTTGTTTTTTATTTGTTCATACAAATCCATAAAAAATCCCTTTCTATTTTCTTTTATGTCTTTTGTTTCATTGTTATTTTTTTGAATAATAAAATATGTTTTTAATGATTCATATAAATTAAATTGTATTTGTGCCTTATATGTATCTTCATCTAATACCAATGTATTTTGTATTAATGTTAGACAATTTTTATCTAATTGTGCTTCCATCGGTTTGAAATTGCCTGTTTTTTCCCAAATTTTTATGTTTTCCGAAAAGAAAGACCATGTTTCATTATTTTTTTGCTCTTTATCTTCTGTTTTATATTTAAACCAAAATAATGTTTTTATAAGATCATTTAATTTTGTAATGTTCTGAGGAATGTTTCCCTTGTTTTCCAACTTGAGATAATTATCATAACTGAAATCAATTTTTTGTATATCTCTTGGAATGACTTCATATTGTTCAAAGCCAAATCCTTTTTGTTTATCATTTCGAACCTCGATATATTTATCCTTAAAATCTGCAATTTTTTCTGGAATTTTAAGATATTTACTAAGCAAATCTCTATTTTCTCTATCTGTTGCTTCTTCATAACATATTGCTGGTACTTTTCTCGTTTTATTTGCATTGAAAGGCTTTTTCTCATTTAAAGAAATAAAATTTACAGGAATTTTATTCTCTGTGCAAGAATCTTTTCTTTCTTTTCTGATTTTAGAAGCGTAGTTATTTGCCTCTTCCAAATATGCATAATTGTCGTAATAAATATTTTTTAATACTAAATATTTTTCATACGGTAAATCAGCAAAAATTTTGATAAAATCATCATCTTTAATTTTTTCATCCTTATAGTTTTCTTCTATTATCTTTTTTGCAAGAATAATAAACTCATTAATATATTCTTCGTATTCTTGAAATTCAGAATAATAATTTGATTTAGCAAGCATATTTACTGTTCTTTCAAAATACTCATCTAATGAATTTTTATTATTTATTTTGAAAACTTCTTTTTTTGTTTTTTTATCTATTGAAAAATATTGACATTTTTTAAATCCGATAGAAAAACAATTTGTAGTATCTAATAATCTTCCTGAGTCAATTTTAATTTTAGGTGTAATTGGTTGAGAGAGGAAGTCGAATATTTTAATTTTATTATACTGATCTGAATTTAGTGGCTCACATTCGTTTATATTTTTCTTGTTTTCATCTTTTACTTTTGCGATTGTCATTTTTTCATATTTAGAAGTTTTTAAATCAACGACAAAATAAGTTCCATTCTCTAAAAGATAGGCATTGGTATAAAATTCAATTTGATTTTTTCCTTCGTATCTTTTTTCTTTTTCTTTTAATATTTCAATACAATCTTTTAACATATTTGCTCCTATACCGTTTTGACGTTCACATAGCCGAAGCCTCTGGCATTCATTTCCAATAAGCCCGCACCGATTACCGCTTTTGCTAACTTTTGAGAACTTTCATTAGGCGAAATCTCAAACTCGAATTTATCGCACAATAGTTTTATCTTGCGGTTTTCACCCTCTTTTGAACCCTTACGATTAAATTCTCTGATAATCGGGTAGTTGTTCAATTTCTTGGAATTGATTATAAAATCTACATTTTCAGGAACTTCTTCTCCCAACAATGCCAACTTCTTTCTCGCATTTTGCTCAACCCTTTCAACCACGTCGTCAAGTGTGTGCGAGTTTTTCCAGTAACCGTCATCAAACTTGCATACGGCAGGCGTAACCGAATAAATCGTTTTAACCGTAGTGTTCGGCAAAGTTCTGTAATCAAACGTCAACGCTTGCATCTCAACAGTTCTGACATTGCACAAATTCATCTTGAAAAATTCCATAAGATTTTTGTCCAAAGATCTTACTCTGACAGAATATACAC
>CEAC01028395.1_pt1 | contig 9696 bp, 7 predicted proteins | sample 557411 | NCBI WGS metagenome assembly CEAC01 (sample SAMEA3182094, study PRJEB8094) | gut metagenome | biome: human; feature: gut; material: Stool; isolation source: human stools | place: Canada | collected 2012-02-21
TCGAAGAAGCCCTGGATCTGGTTGGCGTGCAGGTCCATCGTCAGCACACGGTCAACGCCTGCGGCGACGAGCATGTTGGCCACGAGCTTGGCGGAGATGGGGTCGCGGCTCTTGGCCTTGCGGTCCTGACGGGCATAGCCGAAGTAGGGCATGACGGCGGTGATGCGGCCGGCGGAAGCGCGGCGGCAGGCGTCGACCATGATCAGAAGCTCCATCAGACTGTCGTTGACGGGCTTGCAGGTGGACTGAACGAGGAACACGTCGCTGCCGCGCACGGTCTCGTACAGGGAGACGGAAGCCTCGCCGTCTGCGAAGCTCTTGACCTCGCTCTCGCCGAGCTTGGTGCCGATGATCTTGCAGATGTCCGCTGCCAGTTTGGGGTTTGCGTTGCCGGTGAAAATCTTGATGTCCTTACCGTGAGAGATCATGTTGATGTACTCCTCTGTTTATAAAAATTTTCTGAAGTTACTTTTTCTCGTGCGCCGCGCGCCACTGTTCCGCCCAGCCGGGCTTGTTGACCTGACGCTCGCGCGCGATGGCGAGGGAATCGGCGGGCACCTCGTCGGTGATGGTGGAGCCGGCGGCGATGTAGCTGCCATTTCCGACCGTGACGGGGGCGATGAGGTTTGTGTTGCAGCCGATGAAAGCGTCGTCGCCGATCGTGCAGCGGAACTTTTTAAAGCCGTCGTAATTCGTCGTGACCGTGCCGCAGCCGAAGTTGATGCGCTCGCCGCAATCGCTGTCGCCGACGTAAGTGAGGTGCGAGATCTTCGTGCCGTTGCCGATGACGCTGTTTTTGATCTCGACAAAGTCGCCGACTTTGACATGGTCGCCGATCTTCGAGTTCGGGCGGACATAGGCAAAGGGGCCGACGGTCGTGTGCGCGCCGACCGTGCTCTCATTGAGCTGCGAGGCGTTCACCTCGGTCTCGTCGCCGACCGTGCAGTCGCGGATCATGGCGTTCGGGCCGATGGTGCAGTTCTTGCCGATGACCGTCCTGCCGCGCAGGATCGTGCCGGGGAGGATGACCGTGCCGCTGCCGATCGTCACGCGGGGGTCAATGTAGGTATTGTTGGGGTCCATGATGGAAACGCCCGCGGCAAAGTGCTTGTCGGCGATCTTGCGGCGGCACATGTCCTGTGCGGATCGGAGCTCCTCGTCGTCGCCGACGGGCAAAAAGCCCTTCGTGATCTCCGCCCCCTTGGGGAAGGCGGCGAAGGCGCCGTGCTCTTTGAGCACCTTGCAGCACTCCTTCGCGTCCGCGGAGTAGACCGCGCCGCCGGAGAACACACCCACGGGCAGCACCGCGCCGTTGACGATGAGCACGCTGCCCTTTTCATCCTTGAGGAGCGTTAAAAGCTCTTCCCCGTGTCTGGCACCGTCGACGTAGACAACATCGGCGTTTTCGGGGACGTAGGGGCGCATCATGTCGTGCGCCCGTTTGTCAGACACAATAAAAAACCGCTCAATGCCCCGCCCCATCAGTTCTTCGACCATCCACGTGAGAATGGGGCAGAACAAAATGGGCCTCAGCATCAGCGGTGTTTGTTCTTTTGTCAGGGTCATATCGTCCGGCATAAAGAGAACTGCCAACTTCTGATCCATCGGAGCTCATCTCCTTTCAATTTTACTCTCTATTAACGACATTATAGCAAAGATGCCCGAAAAATCCACCGTTTCTCACAAAAAAAACAAAAAATTTTTGATTTGGCGGCTTTACTTTTGCATTTTCAAAATTTCGTTTCAAAAGACTGCATTTTAGGTTGAATTCGCAATATTTTTGCGGTACAATGATAAAACTTTCGCGTGGAGGAGGTGCCGTCATGCTGAATATCGTGCTCGTCGAGCCGGAGATCCCGCAAAACTGCGGCAATATCGCGCGCACCTGCGCGGCCACAGGGGCGCATCTGCACCTTGTTAAGCCCCTCGGCTTCGACATTTCCGACCGCGCCGTCAAGCGCGCGGGGCTGGACTACTGGTACCTTGTGGATATCAGCGTGTACGAAAATTTAGCCGACCTTTTTGCAAAGCATCCCGAGGCGGAACGCGACTGCTGGCTCGCCACGACCAAGGCCCCGCAGGATTATTGCCAGGCGGAATTCAAGGACGGCTGCTGGCTCTTTTTCGGAAAGGAGACCGCGGGCCTGCCGGAGCCTTTCCGCGTGGCGCACTATGAGCGCTGCATCCGCCTTCCGATGCGGAAGGAGGCGCGCAGCCTGAATCTATCAAACTCCGTAGCGATCCTGACGTATGAAGCGCTGCGGCAGACGGGCTTTCCCGGTCTCAAGCACGAGGGGGAAATGCTCGAAAAAACGTAAGATCCCAAATTCGATTTAACTGCGTAACCAAATCGTATGTGTATATTATGAGGAGGAAACAACATGAATTATAACAAGAAGACTGTTCTCGATGTGGACGTGAGCGGCAAGAAGGTGCTGCTGCGCTGCGATTTCAACGTGCCCCAGGACAAGGAGACCGGCGAGATCACCTCGGATAAGCGCATCGTGGCCGCGCTGCCGACCATCCGGTATCTGCTCGACCACGGCGCGGCGGTCATCGCCTGCTCCCACCTCGGCAAGCCCGAGGCGAGGTTTGACAAGTGGGTGAAAAAGCAGACCGAAAAGGGCAAAGACCCCGCAACGCTGACCGAGGAGAAGTGGAAAAAGTCCCTCGACAAGCTGACGCTTGCGCCCGTCGCCAAGCGCCTGTCCGAGCTTTTGGGCAAGGATGTCATCTTCGCGCACGACGTCGTCGGTGAGGACGCCAAGGCCAAGGCCGCGGCGCTCAAGGGCGGCGAGATCATGCTGCTTGAAAACACCCGTTTTGAAGCGGGCGAGACCAAGAACGACCCCGAGCTCGCCAAGGCCCTTGCCTCGATGGCGGAGCTGTACGTCTCCGACGCGTTCGGCACGGTGCACCGCGCGCACGCGTCCACCGCGGGCGTGGCCGCCTATCTTCCCGCCGTGTCGGGCCTGCTCGTTGCCAAGGAGCTTGAGGTCATGGGCAAGGCGCTCGACGATCCCAAGCGCCCGTTCGTCGCCGTGCTCGGCGGCGCAAAGGTCAGCGACAAGATCGCCGTTATCAACAATCTGCTCGACAAGGCTGACACCGTCATCATCGGCGGCGGCATGGCCTACACGTTCGCCAAGGCGCAGGGCGGCGAGATCGGCAAGTCCCTGCTCGAGGAAGACAAGTGCGCCTACGCGCTCGAGATGATCGAAAAGGCCAAGCAGAAGGGCGTCAAGCTCCTGCTGCCGGTCGATACCGTCGCGGCGACGGAGTTTGCCGCCGACGCAGAGCCCCACGTCGTCGACGCGATGCACATCCCCGCGGATATGATGGGCATGGACATCGGCCCCAAGACCGTCGAGCTCTTCTGCGCGGCGACCAAGGGCGCGGGCACGATCGTGTGGAACGGCCCCATGGGCGTTTTTGAGTTCCCAACCTTTGCGACCGGCACGAAGGCCATGGCCAAGGCGCTCGCCGAGAGCGGCGCGGTCACGATCATCGGCGGCGGCGACAGCGCGGCGGCAGCCGAGCAGCTCGGCTTTGCCGACAAGATCACGCACATCTCCACCGGCGGCGGCGCGTCGCTCGAGTTCCTGGAAGGCAAGGAATTACCGGGCGTTGCATGCCTTTTAGACAAGTGAGAAAAATCTCTATTGATTTTCATATATTCGCATAGATCTTAGATTTAGACAGTAACAGGAGAAAAGACCCAATATGAATCGCAGATACCGTAAAACCATCATCGCAGGCAACTGGAAAATGAACAAGACCCCCAGCGAGACCAAGGCCTTTGCCGAACAGTTCAAGGCCATCCTTCCCAAAACCAAATGGTGCGACATCGTCGTGTGCGTGCCCACGGTCGACCTTTCTGCCGCCGTGCGCGCGTTCAAGGACAGCCGCATCGCCGTCGGCGCGGAGAACGTCTACTTTGAAAAGAGCGGCGCCTACACCGGCGAGATTTCCGCCGACATGCTCGCCGACCTCGGCGTGCGCTATGTCATCGTCGGCCACAGCGAGCGCCGCGCGCTCTTCGGCGAGACGGACGAGATCGTCAACAAAAAGGTCCTCGCCGCGCTCGAGGCGGGGCTGAACCCCATCATCTGCGTGGGCGAGAGCCTTGCCCAGCGCGAGATGGGCGTGACGATGGAGCTCATCGCGCTGCAGGTCAAGTCCGCCCTCGCGGGCGTGAGCGCCGAGCAGATGCGCCGCTGCGTCATCGCCTATGAGCCCATCTGGGCCATCGGCACCGGCAAGACCGCCACGGGCGAGCAGGCGGCCGAGGTCTGCACCTATATCCGCTCGCTCATCCGCGCGCAGTACGGCGCGCGCATCGCCCGCAGCGTGACCATTCAGTACGGCGGCTCGATGAAGGGCTCGAACGCCCACGAGCTGCTCTCGCACGAGGACATCGACGGCGGCCTGATCGGCGGCGCTTCGCTCGACCCCAAGGCGCTGATGGAGATCGTCCACGCTGCCAACCAGGAGTAAGGAGGAAAATCGATGAATAAGACTCCCACCACGCTGATCATCATGGACGGCTTCGGCCTGTCCAACGATACCGTCGGCAACGCGGTGCGCGCGGCCAACACCCCCGTGCTCGACGGCCTTTTTGCCGAGTATGCCCACACGACGCTCCAGGCCTCCGGTCTTGACGTGGGCCTGCCCGCGGGCCAGATGGGCAACAGCGAGGTCGGCCATACCAACATCGGCGGCGGCCGCGTCGTGTTCCAGGACCTGCCGCGCATCACCCGCTCGATCGAGGACGGCACATTCTTTGAAAATCCCGCCTACAACAAGGCGATGGACGACTGCCTTGAAAAGGGCTCTGCGCTGCACCTTTACGGTCTGCACTCCACCGGCGGCGTGCACTCCACGCTCGACCACCTCTACGCGCTCTTAAAGATGGCGCACATCAAGGGCTTAAAGCGCGTGTATATCCACGCCTTCCTCGACGGGCGCGACACGCCCCCGACCTCGGGACGCGACTTTGTCGCAAAGACCATGGAAAAGTGCCGTGAGCTCGGCGTCGGCAAGATCGCGACCGTCATGGGCCGCTACTACGCGATGGACCGCGACAAGCGCTGGGACCGCCTCGAGAACGCCTATGACGCGCTCGTCTACGGCGAGGGTGTGCAGGATCCCGACCCCATCCACGCCATCGAGGAGAGCTACAAAAACGGCGTGACGGACGAATTTGTCGAACCCATCGTCTGCGACAAGGACGGCATGATCTCCGACAACGATTCGGTCATCTTCTTCAACTACCGCCCCGACCGCGCCCGCGAGATCACGCGCGCGTTCGTCGACCCCGCGTTCGACGGCTTCAAGCGCGAGTTCTTCCCGCTCACCTACGTCTGCAACACCGAGTATGACGCGACCATGCCGAACGTGCTCGTCGCCTTCCCGCGCATCAGCGTGAAAAACGGCCTTGGCGAGTACCTGAGCAAGATGGGAATGACCCAGCTGCGTATCGCCGAGACCGAGAAGTACGCACATGTCACGTTCTTCTTCAACGGCGGCGTCGAGGACCCGTATCCCGGCGAGGACCGCGTACTCGTCGCGTCCCCGAAGGTCGCGACCTACGACCTCCAGCCCGAGATGAGCGCCTACGAGGTCGCGAGCAAGTGCGTCGAGCGCATCGAGTCCGGCAAGTACGACGTCATCATCCTGAACTTTGCCAACTGCGACATGGTCGGCCACACGGGCGTGTTCGACGCCGCCGTCAAGGCCGTTGAAACGGTCGACGAGTGCGTCGGTCAGGTCGTGGAGGCGACGCTCAAGATGGGCGGCATCGCGATGATCACCGCCGACCATGGCAACGCCGAGCAGATGCTGCAGAGTGACGGCAAGAGCCCGATGACCGCGCACACGACGAACGTAGTGCCCTTCATCCTCTGCGGCGCAGGTACCGAGCTGCGCGAGGGCCGCCTCGCCGACATCGCGCCGACGATCCTCGACGTGATGGGCCTTGAGCAGCCCGCGGAAATGGACGGCAAGACGCTGATCGTCCGCTAAAAAATCGAATCTGCCATGTTTAGAAAAAGCTCTGACGGTACACACTACCGTCAGAGCTTTTTTGCTCGCAATTTTCGCACGAGCCGCGAAGCGGCGGAAAGGATGAAACATGGCAGGATCGAACGGCCGCGCAAAGCGGCACTTCTTCGGCGGGACGGGCTTATACATAGCCCTGTTCCTCGGTGTGACGGCGCTGGCCGTCGCGGGCTATTGGACGCTGCTGCCGAAAAATACGACGGACAAGGACGCGGAGAACGTTTCCTCGCAGGTGGAGCTGCCGCTTGAGGACGAAACGCCGCAGATGCCGGAGGCGGAGCTGCCGCAGGAGGCGGCGAAGCCGGCAGAATCGGTGGAGGAGCCGCCCGAGGACCTCACCGTGATGGATGAGGCCACGGGCGTGGAGGACACCGTCCCCGCGATGGAGAGCGAGACGGACGCGCAGCCCGTCGCCCCGCGGCTCGTGGTCGCGCCGCTCGTGGGGGAGGAGGTCGCGGCGTTTTCGGTCGACGAGCTCACGTATAACGAGACGCTTGGCGACTGGCGCACGCACGACGGCATCGACATCGCCGCCGAGGTCGGCACGCAGGTGATCGCCGCGTGCAGCGGCGTTGTGACGGCGGTGCGCGACGACGACATGATGGGTACGCTCGTGACCATCGCGCACGACGACGGGTACGAGACGACGTACGCCAATCTCCGCAGCTCGCCGGGCGTCGGCGAGGGGCAGTATGTCTCCGCGGGCGAGGTCATCGGCGCGGTGGGCAGCAGCTCGATCGCCGAGTTCTCGATGCCGGCGCATCTGCACTTTTCGGTCAGCAAAGATGGGGTACCCTGCGACCCAGCAGAATTTCTAAATTAAAAATAGAGGCCGCTCAGTCATGGCTGAGCGGCCTCTATTTTTAGGGAGATCACAGCCCGCTGCGCGCATAAATCGCCCGCCAACGGCGGGCGATTTCCACACTTGCGGGCTGAGAGGTGTTTTTTGTCACGCACATGTCGCGACAAAAAACGATTTCAATTTATTTCGCGCCGTGCGCGGCGCGAAAATCTGCGATGCGTTTGGCGTGATTTGAGAGATTTACTCCTTTTTCGCCTTGGGGACGGGAGAGAGCTCGTTGAGCAGGGTGAAGCCTAAGATCAGGGCGCCGCCGATGACTTGCATTGCGGTCATGCTCTCGCCGAGCAGGGTGACGGAGACGAGGACGGCGACGAGGGGGTCGATGTAGCTTAAAATCGCGGCCTCCTGTCCGGGCAGCTCCTTGAGCGACGAGAAGTACAGGCAATACGTGATGCCCGTGTGGACAAGGCCGACGATGAGAAGGTTCACCCAGCCGACGGCGTTCAGCGAGCTGAGTGTGATGCCATTTGTCGAGAGCACGTAGGGGATGAGCACGACGATGGCGGACAAAAACTGCAAAAACGTGCGGTGGATACCCTCGACCTGATGGATGGACTTGTTGAGCAGGATGACGGTCGCGTAAAACACCGCCGCGCCGAGGCCGAAGAGAATGCCCTTGAGGTCATCCGACCCGCGCGTGTCGCCAATGCCGGTGATGAGCACAAGGCCGAGTGTGGACATCACAAAGCAGAGAAATTTCTTCCCTGTCAGTTTTTCATGGAAGAGGATGGGGCAGACGAGCGTGACGATGACGGGCGCGAAGTAATAGCTCAGTGTGGCGACGGAGACGCTCGTATAGCGGTAGGCCTCAAATAAAAGGATCCAGTTGACGCCCATCGCCGCACCGGAGAGAAGCAGCAGCGGCACCTCCTTTTTGATGCGCGCGAAGGGAATCTTCTGCCTGCTGACAAGTAAGTATACGCCGATCAGCAGCGCGGCCAGCACGGCGCGGTACAGCGCCAGCTCGCCGGACGAGACGGGAATATTGCGCACAAAAAGCCCCAGCGTGCCGAAGACGGTCATTGACATAATGAGCATGAGACGGGGGTCGGCCTTTTTCATAAAAATTCCTCGCGATCTGACAGAACATGCAAACGGTAGTTGCCGACTATCATAGCACGCGGACTTCCCGCCGTCAATCGGGAAAGTAAAAAGAGAGGGGCCGCCCAAAAGAAAACCTTTCGGACGGCCGGAGGAGAGAGATGGGAGCGCTAACGCGTCAATACGCGGAGCAAAACAGCAAATTCGCCAAGCCCGAATATGGACAAAAGCGCCACGCCGCGCAACTGCGGCTTTTTGACGCGAATCGGTGTGATGTACAGCACACCGAGCAGAAACAGCCCCAGCGCGTAGACGACCGCGCAGTTCAGGGAAAAGTGCAGCGAGAGCAGATAGAAGAGCGGCGCGAGCACGGCGCTCGCCGTGACCGGCACGCCGAGGTAGTAGGCGCGGTGCTCGCTCGTGCGGTCCTGCCGCTCCTCTTCCGTCACGTTGAAGTAGGCGAGGCGGATGAGCGCGCAGAGCGCGAAAAACGACATCGTCGCAAGGAACCAGAGTCTATCACAGTCCATGCTCCAGCCGATGGCGGCGGGCAGCACGCCGAAGCAGACAAGGTCGTTGAGCGAGTCGATCTGGATACCGAAGCGCTTTTCCTGTTCGGTGCGGTCCTTTTTCGTGCGGGCGATGCGCCCGTCGAAGGCATCGAGCAGCCCCGCGAGCATCAGGCACAGCATGGCGTCGAGAGGCTCGTTTTGCGCGGCGGAATAGAGGCCACCAAGCCCCAGCAGCAGCGAGAGATAGGTTGCGATCACGGTGTAGTCGTAAACTCCGATCATAAAAAACCGTCCGATCCTTTTGGATTGCAGCACCATTATACCAGACGGCGGCGGGGAAGTATCGCTAAAATGCTGACAAGGTTATTGGCTGTGGTGTGAACGCTCGATGACGCGCGCAAAGCGCGCTTCGTCGTAGATGATCGGCACGGGGTAGACGGGGTTCGCCTCCTGAGCGGCCCAGGTGGCCATGAGGGGAATGTCCTCTTTGCGGATGCAGTCGAAGTGGTCGGGAATGCCCATGCGGGTATTCATCGCGCGGATTTCGGCGATGAACGCCTTGGCGCGCGCTTCTTCCGTGTCACCCTTGAAGCCGACGAGTTCAGCAAGGCGCGCAAGGCGCGGATAGGCCGCTTTGCCGTAATCTTCGAGCACGAGGGGAAGTAGCACGGCGTTTGCAAGGCCGTGGGGTACACCGTAGAGCCCGCCGAGCGTGTGGGCGATGGCGTGCACATTGCCGACGCTTGCGCGCGTGAACGCCGCGCCTGCGTCGAACGAGGCCTGAAGCATCGCCGCGCGGTCGGGGAGCGACGTGCCGTCGCGGTACGCGCGCTCCAAATGCGTGAAGATGGTTACGACGGCGTTTTCCGCGAGCAGGCGCGTCTGCTTCGTGTTGTAAAAGCGGCTCAAATACGCCTCGACCGCGTGCGTCAGCGCGTCCATGCCGGTCTCCGCCGTAATGTGTGGAGGCAGCCCGACGGTCAGCGCGGGGTCTAAGATCGCGTAGCGCGGAATGAGGCAGAGGTCGGAGATCGCATACTTGTGGTGGTCGCTGCCGGTGACGACGGCGGCGATGGTCGTCTCTGACCCCGTGCCCGCGGTCGTAGGCACGGCGATGAGCGGCGGAATGCGGCGGCGGACCTTTAAGAGCCCCGCAAGCTGCGAAAGCGGCTTGTCCGGCCGCGCGAGGCACGCCGCGGCGGCCTTGGCTGCGTCCATCGG
>CEAC01005249.1_pt1 | contig 9463 bp, 4 predicted proteins | sample 557411 | NCBI WGS metagenome assembly CEAC01 (sample SAMEA3182094, study PRJEB8094) | gut metagenome | biome: human; feature: gut; material: Stool; isolation source: human stools | place: Canada | collected 2012-02-21
GTGGCGGCAGGCGCAGAACGACAGTCTGCGCCGGGAGGTGGCGCGTGCCCGCAACGCCGGCGACCGGGCGTGGCGCCTGTTCGCCGTGTCGCAGAATTACGTGACCTACCAGCTCGATTCGGCGGCTTATTACGTCGACCGCCTTTACCGGCTGGCCGCCTCTGCCGGGTCGGGGGATATCCGCCGCATCGCCCTGCTTGCCGACATCGACGTCTGGCTGGGCCGCGGGCAGCTGGGGCTTGCCGAAGAACTTTTCCGCAGGATAGACACTGCCGGCATGTCCCCTTCGGAGTATGCCGCATGGCATTCGCGCTACTCCTCGATCGCTGCCCGGCGTGCGGCCGAAGCCGAGGACGGGGCTTCGCGGTCGGCATGGCGCGATACGGTGATGCGTGTCAGGCATATGTCCGTGCCCGGGCAGTCGGAGTGGACGCAGGCGCGGATCGCCGCCGCCGCTCTGCGCGACAGCGGCCGCTTCGCCGAGGCCGTACAGTTGCTCGAGCCCTATACGGCCAGGAACCCCGACTATCAGGAGCTGGCGCTTCTCTATTACGGCCTCGCAGGCATCGCGCGGGCGTGGGGCGACGACGACCTGCGGCTTTATTACCTGGCCGAATCGTCCGTCGCCGACCTGCGTGCCGGCACCCGTTCCTATGCCTCGCTGTACGACCTTGCGCTGCTGCTGTTCGACCGCAAGGATTACGACCGTGCGGCAGCCTATATGGGCAGCGCGTCCGATGACGCCATGCACTGCCGGTCGATGGTGCGCATACCGGTCTCCTCTTCCGCGGCCGTCAAGATCAGCGAGGCCATCTCCTCGAACATCGCCCAAAGGCAGGCCATGATGACCACGACGATCTGGTTGGCCGGTGTCTTCCTGGTCGTCCTCATCGGTATCCTCTGGTGTGTGCTGTGGCAGCACCGCCGCCTGCGCGGCAACCACCGGCAGCTGATCGACATGAGCGCCCAGTTACAGGCGAAGAACGACGAGATGCAGGCCAAGAACGACCATATCCGCGAGATCAACGGCGCGCTGGTCGACTCCAACCGGATCAAAGACCGTTACGTCTGCCACTATATCGACCTTTCCGTCCATTACATCAAGCAGATCGACACTTTCCGCCGCGAGGTCTGCCGCGTCGCCCGCAACAAGGGCGTCGACGAACTGGTGCGCTGGCTGAACACCTCGCAGGCCGTCAGCGGCGAATATGCGAAGTTCTACCAGTCGTTCGATTCCTCGTTCCTCGACATCTTCCCGCAGTTCATCGAACAGGTCAATGCCCTCCTGCAGCCCGAGTCGCATTTTGCGCCCCGCGCCGATGCATCGCTGACCACCGAGCTGCGGATTCTGGCGGCCATCCGGCTCGGGATTACCGACAGCGGACACATCGCTTCGCTGCTCAACTGTGCCTCGGCGACGGTCTATACCTACCGCACCAAACTCCGCAATGCGGCGCTGGATCGGGACAATTTCGAGCAGCAGGTGTCGCGGATCGGTCTCTGAACCTTCGGATAGTCTATATAATCCGGGGTGTGGATTCGGTTTGTAAAATGCTGATTTGTAATGCTATATAGATTGTCAAACCTCTATATAGTTCTATACGTGCGCTGGAATAATCATAAATAATAGGTATTTTTGTCCTAACCCCGGCCACGGAACCATTTAACCAATCATAATTATGCTGACTAAAACTTATTTTCGCAGAAAGCTCGCGCAAGCGTGCGGGCTGGGACTCGTGCTCTGCGCTGCCGCTGCATGTGCGCCGCAACAGAATGTGCTGACCAAAGAGGAGATTGCCGACGGCTGGCAGCTGTTGTTCGACGGCAAGACGCTCGACCAGTGGAAGGACTACAACGGCGAAGAGCTGACCATGCCGTGGCATGTCGTCGACGGCTGCATCCAGGCCAAGGGCGACGGCAGCGACCTGGCAGGCTACATCGTTACGAAGAAACAGTACGAAAACTTCATCCTCGACTGGGACTGGAAACTCTCCCACGGAGGGAACAGCGGTATGATCTACCACGTGGTCGAAGACCCCTATTTCAAGGTACCCTACGTAACCGGCCCCGAATACCAGCTGATCGACAACGAGGGCTGGGAAGAGGTCAATGCTCCCAACAAACTCGAAGAGTGGCAGAAACTGGGCGTGGACTACGCCATGCACCTGCCCGATCCCGATTCACTGTTCGTCAACCCGCAGGGCGAGTGGAACTCGTCGCGCATCGTCTTCGACAACGGCCATGTCGAGCACTGGCTCAACGGCCACAAGATCCTCGAATTCGAAGCCTGGACGGACGACTGGTTCGCCCGCAAGCACAGCGGCAAATGGGAGACCGCACCCGAATACGGCCTTGCGCGCCGCGGTGTGATCTGCCTGCAGGATCACGGTTCGCCCGCTTCGTTCCGCAACCTGAAGATCAAGGAGCTGCCCCGCAAGGCCGGCCGCGAGGTCGAGCTGTTCAACGGCAAAGACCTGACGGGCTGGGAGGCCTACGGCACGGAGAAGTGGTATGTCGACAAGGACGGCAACATGGTTTGCGAGAGCGGCCCCGACAAGGAGTACGGCTACCTCGCCACGCGCGAATATTATAACGATTTCGACCTGACGCTCGAATTCAAGCAGCTGGCCAACGGTAACTCGGGCGTCTTTTTCCGCTCGTTCGTCGAGCCTCCCGTGAAAGTCCACGGCTGGCAGTGCGAAGTGGCCCCCAAGGGCTTCGATACGGCCGGTATCTACGAGTCCTACGGCCGCGGCTGGCTGGTTCAGATCCCCGACGAGAAGGAGGACATCCTGCGGGAGGGCGAGTGGAATACGCTGCGCCTGAAAGTCCAGGGCGACCGCGTGCAGACGTGGCTCAACGGCGAAGAGATGGTCGACATCACCGATGCCAGGATCGGCGCCGCACAGGGGCGCATCGCCCTGCAGATCCACGACGGCGGCGGGATCAAGGTGCTCTGGCGCAATTTCCGTCTGACAACCTTATAATTACCACTAACCTGAACACGATATGAGTACCCGCAGGAATTTTCTGAAAACACTGAGCGGCATGGCGCTGCTGACGGTCGTCCCGCGCCATGTGCTCGGCGGCCCGAAACACGTGGCGCCGAGCGACCAGCTCACCAAAGGCATCATCGGCGTCGGCGGCATCGGCAAGAGCAGCTACCATTTCACCAGCACCAAGGAGTGCCGTCTGGTGGCGGTCTGCGACGTCGACAGCAAGCATCTCCAAAGCGCGCTCGACCTGGGCAAAAAGCGTTTCAACGAGACGTTGCAGTCCTATCGCGATTTCCGCCGCCTGATCGCCGACCCCAATGTCGACATCGTCCATATCGCCACGCCCCCGCACTGGCACGGCATCATGGCCGTCGAGGCCGCGAAGGCCGGCAAGGACATCTGGTGCGAGAAACCGATGACCCGCACCATCGGCGAGGGCAAGCGCGTCGTGGAGGCCGTCAAGCGCAACAACCGCATCTTCCGCCTCAATACGTGGTTCCGTTTCACGGATACCTTCTACGGCCTGGGTACCACCGTCGAGCCGCTCAAGAAGCTGATCGACAGCGGCCTGCTGGGATGGCCGCTCAAGGTGACCATCTCGGGCACCACCGGCTTCACCTGGAAATTCTTCTGGGTGGGCAAGGAGAACCTCGTCCCGCAGAGGGTTCCGTCGAATCTCGACTACGACATGTGGCTCGGCCCGGCCCCCTACAAGCCTTACAACGAACACCGTGTGCACCAGACTTTCCGCGGTTACTGGGATTACGACGGCGGCGGCCTGACGGACATGGGGCAACACTACATGGATCCCGTGCAGTACCTGCTGGGCAAGGACGAAACTTCGCCCGTGAAGGTCGAGGTCGACGCCCCCGAGCAGCACCCCGACGCCGTGGGTATCTGGCGTAAGATCGTCTATACCTACGACGACGGCTGCCAGATCGTCCTCGAAGGCGAAGGCTTCGAAAGCGGCGGCGACACGCCTTATATCGAAGGCCCGCTGGGCAAGGTCTATAAAGGGTTCCGCTGCACGATCCCCGACATCATGGAGAAACTGGCCGAGATGCCCGACCCTGCGCCGCAGAACACCGACTTTTTGGAATGCGTCCGCACGCGGAGCAAGTTTGCGCTCGACGAGCAGAAGGGACACCGCAGCTCGACGCTCGTGAACCTGGGTGCCTGCGCCCTGCGTTTGAACCGCACGTTGCATTTCGACCCCGACAAACAACTCTTCATCGGCGACGATGCCGCCAACCGACTGATCGACCAGCCGATGCGCGGCCCGTGGCATATTTAAGCACCAGTTACCATGAAAAAGATAATCATACGACTTTTTATGCTGGGAGCATTGGCCGCCCTGCTGCCCGCAGGAGCCGCCGCCCAGCAACCGGATGCCCGCCAGCGCACGACGGAAACCATCGTCGCCGACGGACTCGCACAGCTCCCCGCAGCCGATGCCAAGGTTTTCAACCAGGTGATGGGCGAACTGGCCGCCACCGGAAGCAAGGGTGTCGAGATGATCGCCGCCATGCTCGTCCCTGCCGACAAGGGCAAGAACGCCACGTTCGAATACGCCCTTAACGGCGTGGTGGCCTATGTGACCGACCCGGCGCACGAAGCGCTTCGTGACGATGTCCGCAAGGGCCTGCTGGCAGCTATCGACCGTTGCGGCGACGACGCCAACCGGGCTTTCCTTTTCTCGCAGCTGCAATTCTGTTCGACGGCCGCCGATGCCGCCGCCATGGCCCGTTATCTGGACGACCCCTACCTGGCCGGCTATGCCCTCCGGGCGCTGGTCTCGACCCCGGGTACGGAAGCACTGCTGCTCGCCGAGGCCGGCAAGGACGACCTTACCGCCGCCCGCAAACAGGCGCTCGCTTACGCTTTCGCTGAAAAGCGGCTTGCCGCTGCCGAACCGTTTCTCCTGACATGGCTCGAAGGTGCCGATGCGCAGACTGCGGAGCAGATCTATAACGCACTGGCCGCCTGCGGTTCGCAGGCCTCGGTCAAGCCGCTGGCCGCTGCCGCTGCCAAGACCGGCTGCGCATGGAACGATGCCGGCGCTGCGGATGCTTACCTGCGCCTGCTCGCAAGGCTTGCCGCCGCAGGCGACGCCCGGGCCGTAAAGGCCGCCAGGGGATTGCTCAAATGCGACCTCCAGTACATCCGCGGCGGTGCGCTCGCGATTCTGGTCGATGCCCTCGGTGCCGGGAAGGCGATGCCTTACGTGCTGAAGGCCGTCGAGGAGGGGCCTGCCGAATACCGTTATGCCGCCCTGCAATCGCTCGGCAAAGGCGACGACAAACTTTTCGCACAGGTTGCAGCTGGCATGCCGCGCTACGATGCCGCTGCGCAGGCCGCCGTTATCGGATGGCTCGGGGAGTGCGGCGCCGTGTCGCAGGCCGATGTGATTACGGCCGCCGTAGCGTCGCCCGACGACCGCGTGGCCGAGGCCGCAATTGCCGCCTCGGGCCGTATCGGCGGCGGGAAGGCGCTTCAGGCTTTGGCCGGGGCGCTCGAAGGCCCGCATGCCGGTGCCGCGATGAAAGCCCTCCTGGCATTCAACGGACAGATCAACCCCGAAGTGGGGCGGCTGCTTGCGAAGGATGATGCCGCGGCACTCGTTCCTGCGCTCAAGCTGGCCGCTGCGCGCCGCATGTCCGCGGCCGCAGACCGGGTGTTCGCACTGCTCGGCTCCTCCGACGCGGAGGTTCGTGCCGCCGCGTACGGGGCGCTTCCCTTCGTCGCCCAGCCGCAGCACATGGATCGGCTTTCCGAATTGCTCGACGCTTCCGATGAGGCCCACACGGCCGCGATCCAGTCGGCGCTGATCCGCACCTCGGGGCAGCTCCCCGCCGACAGGCGGTACGGCGCCGTCGCAGGTTATATGAAGGCCTCGAAAACCCCTGCGCGTTACTATCCCGTGCTGGCGCAGAGCGGCACGCAGGAGGCTGTCGCCAGCCTGCTCGACGGGTTCCGCTCCGGGAACCGCGACGCGGCTTTCGCCGCCCTGCTGACGGTCGAAAATCCTGCCATGACCGATATCCTTTACGGAATCGCTGCCGAGCATCCGACGCTCACCGACCGCGCCCTCATGCGCTATGCCGACCTGGCTTCGCAGTCCGCCGTGACCCCGATCCGCCGCTACCAGCTTTACAGACAGGCTCTCGCACTCAGGCCTTCGGCCGCCGTGCAGGCCAAATTGCTCGGCTACCTTTCGGGCGTATACGCCCTCCCGGCACTGATGCTGGCCGCCGAATACCTCGACGATGCGCAGACCGCCGCCCCGGCCGCCGCGGCCGTGAAGACCATCGTTGCCAAGTGCAACCCGATGCCCGGCGGCGAAGCTGTCCGCAAGGCTTTGGAGCGGGCGCACGAGGTCTATAAGGAACTCGCCAAATCCGACGCCGACGCCGGGTATGCCGTGGATGAAATCACGGGACTGCTCGGTAAGATCCCGGCGGACGGATTCGCCGTGCTGTCGGCCGACGGGCTCGCGGGATGGACGGCCGTGGCCGTGAATCCTGCCGAGGCGAAGACGCTGCCTGCCCGTCAGGCGGCGAAGCTCCGCAAAGCCGCCGACGAGGCGGTGGCTGCCAATTGGGGTGCTGCGAACGGCCTGCTCGAATTTGCCGCCAAGGCTCCCGCGACGATCGGGACTGAAAAGGAATACGAGAATTTCGAACTCTGGATCGAATGGCGTTCCGAGGGCGAGGCCGGCATGGCCGTGCGCTCGATGCCGCTGATCCGCCTGGGCGGTGCCGCCGGGACGGGGCTCGCGGACGGCAAGGCCGCCCGAACCGTTGCCGACAACGCTCCAGGGACGTGGAATACGCTCTATGTTAAGGTCGTAGACGATCGTATCACGCTGGTGGAGAACGGCGTGAAAGTTGCCGAAAATGCCGTGATGACGAACCTCTGCGCGCCCGGCGGGCCGGTTTATGCACAAGGCCGTATCGAACTGGCCGGACAGGGTGCTCCCGTCGCCTTCCGAAACCTCTGGATCAACGAATTGCCGTCGACACCCGTCTTCTCCCTCCCGGCCGACGAGGCTGCCGCGGGCTACGAGGTGCTCTTCGACGGGCGTTCGCTCCACAAGTGGACGGGCAATACGACCAATTATGTGCCGCTGGACGGTACGATCGACGTGACGGCCACCTACGGCGGTTCGGGGAACCTCTACACCGTCGGGGAATACGGCGATTTCATCCTGCGCTTCGAGTTCCGGTTCCTCACCGAGGGCGTCAACAACGGCATCGGTATTCGTACGCCGATGGGCGTCGATGCCGCGTTCCACGGGATGGAGATACAGATTCTCGATCACGATGCGCCGATCTACAAGGGCATCAGCGATTACCAGCAGCACGGTTCGGTTTACGGCGTCATCCCGGCCGAGCGCGTGAAGTTCGGCGAGCTGGGTGAGTGGAATACCGAGGAGATACGTGCCGTGGGCGACCGCATTACGGTCACGGTCAACGGCCGGGTGATCCTCGACGGCAATATCCGCGAAGCCTGCCAGGGGCATAATGTTTCCGAGGACGGTTCGAAGGTCAATCCCTATACGGCCGACCACCGCAACCACCCGGGGCTTTTCAACAAGTCGGGCCATATCGGCCTGCTGGGCCATGGTGCCGGCATCCAGTTCCGCAACCTGCGTGTGTTGGATCTGGGCGCAGGCCGCAAATAACAACCGCCGGGGTCGCCTCCCGTCCGGATCTCTTTCCGGACGGGCGACCCCCGGGGGACGGCGCGGGAACTCTCCGCACCCGATCCCGAAACTTGTAACCTGTCGGGCGTGCCGCGCCGCAGCGGGTACGCCGCGGGCGGAGATTGAGCCCCGGCCGTGCGAATTGCCGCGCCGCCTGATATAACCTTTTGGAGGATTCCGATGAAAAACGAACCGACCGTTTCCCGCCCCGTGCGGATTGTGGTGATAGGAGCCGGGAACCGGGCCAATAAGTACCTCGAATATGCCCGCCGGTATCCCGACCGGCTGCAGCCCGTCGCCGTCGTCGATGTGAACGACCTGCGCCGCCATGCCTTCGCCCGGGATTTCGGACTGCCTGCCTGCAGGAGCTATGCGCATTACGACGACTTCTTCGCCGATGATGTCGAAGCCGACATGGTGCTGATCTCGACCCCCGAGAACGTCCATTTCGACCCGGCGGTCAAGGCCATCGACGCGGGATACCACATCCTGCTCGAAAAGCCGATCGCCCAGCACCTCGAAGAGTGCCGCGAAATCGCCCGCCGCGCCCGCGAACGGGGCGTGATGGTCGGCGTCTGCCATGTGCTGCGCTACCATCCCTATTTTGCCAAGATCCGCGAGATAGTCGCCTCGGGCGAGCTGGGGCAGGTCGTCTCGGTCAACCATACCGCCGCCGTCGGCCTCGACCGTGCCACGCACAGCTACGTGCGCGGGATTTTCCGCCGCGAGCGGGAGTCGAATCCGATCCTGCTGGCCAAGTGCTGCCACGACATCGACTTCCTGCTGTGGCTCACCGGCGCGCATTGCCGCAGCCTGTCGTCCTTCGGCTCGCTGCGCTGGTTCCGTGCGGAGAATGCCCCCGCAGGTGCGGGGCGCCGCTGCCTCGACTGCGCGATAGAGTCCGCCTGTCCCTTTTCGGCACGCGACCTCTACTATGTCCGCCGCGACTGGGTGGCGAACTTCGATGTCCCCGAAGGCAAGACCCTCGATGAGACCATCCTCGAGGAGCTTCGCACCGGGATCTACGGCCGTTGCGTCTACCACTGCGACAACGACGTGGTCGATCACCAGCTGCTTGCGATGGAGATGGAGGGCGAGGTGACCGTGAGCCTTTCGATGGAGATGTTCACGGCCGACGATTTCCGCAAGACGCACGTCCGCCTGACGGGCGGCGAGATCGACGGCGACGAGAGGACGCTGCGCGTGCGCAGGTTCCGCGGCGGCGAAGAGCGGACTTACGATTTCTCGGATATCGTAGGGCAGCCGTTCCATGCCGGTGCCGACCTGCACCTTATCGGGGATTTCATCCGGGCGCTCCGCGATCCGGGCTATCCGTTCCTGACGACCATCGAGGATTCGATCGAAAGCCACCGTATCTGCTACGACGCCGAGCGCAGCAGGCGCACCGGGACAACGATCCGCGTCGACGGGACGAAATAACGCACTGCGGAAAAGGCCGGATGTCCGGCCTTTTCCATTTTTAGCACCGTCTTTGCTACCTTTGCCGGAAACGGCCTCCCATGGAAATCCTCTATCGATGGATCGACGGCATCAACGACGTGCTGTGGTCATACCTGCTGGTCGCACTCCTGCTGGGGTGCGCCGTCTGGTTCACGTTGCGTACGCGCGGCGTGCAGTTCCGTATGCTGGGTGAGATGGTGCGCGTGCTGGGCGAGTCGGCCGGCAGCGGCCCCCGGGGCGAGAGGCATGTCTCGTCGTTCCAGGCATTCGCCGTGTCGCTGGCCAGCCGCGTCGGCACGGG
>CEAC01016850.1_pt1 | contig 9438 bp, 7 predicted proteins | sample 557411 | NCBI WGS metagenome assembly CEAC01 (sample SAMEA3182094, study PRJEB8094) | gut metagenome | biome: human; feature: gut; material: Stool; isolation source: human stools | place: Canada | collected 2012-02-21
CCTCGGTGATGCGGCCTGCGGCACGGCGGGTATAGACCCACAGGGTCTTGAGGCTCTCGCTGTAGTAGTAGACGTCGTATTTGTTCAGCTCTGCGGAGCCGGAGACCTTATCGTTGCGGTAGACGCTGGCAGGGACGAAGGGCAGCACCGTGCTCTCCGAAGCCACGAAGGGACCTTCCAGGCTGCTGAGCAGGATGGTGGAGCCGTCCACCTGACCATTGCTCACGGTAAAGCCCAGGGTCGTGCCGTAGGCCGAGCCGCTGGCGTTGTTGGCGGTGAGGGCATTGTAGAGCAGGACGGCGCAGTCCTCGTAGTTCATCGCTTCGCCCTGACGGCGGTCGAGGCCGGCACGCAGGCCCAGCTCGCCGGCCTTGTTGAGCTGGGCGTTGGGGAATGCGCCGCTCAGGTCGGTCATCTTATAGCCCATCAGCTTGAGCACTGCAGTGCAGGCTTCTTCCAGCGTGACGGCATTGTTCGGGCGGAAGCTGCCATCGGTGTAACCGTTCATCCAGCCCTGCTGCACGGCGATGCGGACATAGGGCGCCCATGCCGAGGAGCCGGGCAGGTCGGTGTAGAGGGTCCCCACTGCCCCCTGGGAAGAGACGCTCTCCCGGTAGGTAGAGTAAGAGGTCAGCATTCTGGCAAATGCGCCGCGGGTCACGGCTGCATCCAGTGCGCCGGACTGCTCGGAATCCATGGCACCCAGCGTGATGGCAAACTGGACGGCGGTGTTGTTGCCCGCAGCCGATGCCGGCATCACCAGCATCGACACCGCGATGCTGACCGCCAGCAGAAATGCGAGAAGACGTTTTTTCATTGTGATCTCCTTATAAAAAATGTTAAACCTCTCAGTCTCGCTTCGCTCGACAAGGCCGGGTTGCGGCACCCAGCATCCGCTGCGCATTGCGCGCGTCTTGCTGGCCGCTGCCCCAGCAACGACTCCCTGTTTCCGCCACTGGCGGTGGTCGTCGTTGTTGCCCCTACCGAGGGGAGCCTCTGGCGAAGAGAGAAAGCTTTCCGTACTGCCAAGGCCTCCCCTCGTCAGGGGAGGTGGCTGCGCCAAAGGCACAGACGGAGAGGTTAATCATATCTCAACGCGTCAATGGGGTTGAGCCGCGCGGCGCGTTTTGCGGGCAGATAGCCGAACAGCACTCCGATGAACACCGAGATGCCGAAAGCTGCCACGATGGAGTTGAAGGAAGGGCTGACCGTAACGTCCATGCCGTCGGTGAACATGGGAAGCACCTGATTGGCGATGGCCGACACGATATAGCCAAGGACGATGCCCAGCGTGCCGCCGAGGGCCGAAGTGGTAGCTGCCTCGGTGACGAACTGGGCCAGAATGGTCCTTTCCTTCGCGCCCATTGCCTTGCGGATGCCGATCTCGCGGGTGCGCTCGGTGACGGACACCAGCATGATGTTCATGATGCCGATGCCGCCCACCAGCAGCGAGATGCTGGCGATGCCGGTGAGGATGACGATGACCATATTGATCATCTTGTTCATCTCTTCCAGCCACTCGCTGGCGCTGTAGACATAGTAAGCACTGTCGCTCTTGAAGATGTCATACAGTCCCTGCTCCACCGCAGCCTTGGCCTCGTTGGCCTGGCCCTCGTCCACCATGATGGCGGAGTAGGAGTCCGGCGAGCTTTCGTTGGAAAGGCGCATGGCTGTGGTATAGGGCAGGTAGACGCTGTCGTCGTCGCTGCCCTCCTGCTGGTCGTGATTGGAGATCTTGGCCTTCAGCACGCCCACGATGCGGAACTTGTACGCGCCGAGCTTGATGGTCTGGCCCACCGCATTGCCGCCGTAGGCCGTGCGGTTGATGTAATCGCCGATGACGCAGATCTGCTTGTTGTCTGTGATGTCCATATACTGGATGTTCCGGCCCTTGGCGAGGGTGTAGCCCTTCGACTTGATGTAGTTCTCATCCACGCCGTACACCGTACCGTAACGGTATTGCGTCGTGCCCACCTTGGGGGTGTTGTCGCTGAAATCCAGCTGCGGCGAGATGGAGGAAAGCAGTTCAGGGTTCTTTTTGACGATGTCGTACAGATCATCCACCGTCGCGGTGCGGGAACCATAGCCCCATATCTGGATGGAGAGGGTGTTGGTGCCCATTGCGGAAAAGCTGTCCCGCATACTTCTGGTCATGCCGTTGCCCAGACCGACGATGACGATGACCGCCATGACGCCGATGATGATGCCCAGCATGGTCAGAAACGTGCGCAGCTTATTGCTCCAGACGTTCTGCAGTGCCTGGCGGAAAGTCTCTAATACCATTATTTTGCTTCCTCCTGTGCCGCTTCGTCGGACAGAGTGGGCTGCACGATAGCCTCAGGCGCGTGGGCGTCGCCGTCATACACCACCTGTCCGTCCTCCAGACGGATGATTCGCTCCGCCTGCACGGCGATGGAATTGTCGTGGGTGATGAGCACCACGGTATGGCCCTCTCTGTGGAGCTGCTGAAGCATCCCGATGACCTCGCGGCCGGTGTGGGAGTCCAGAGCGCCGGTGGGTTCGTCGGCAAGGATGACCGCCGGGTTGCGCACCAGAGCCCGTGCGATGGAAACGCGCTGCTGCTGGCCGCCGGAGAGCTGGTTGGGCAGGTTCTTGAGCTTGTCGCCCAGACCCACCTTTTCCAGCACATCCCTGGCCAGCTTGTGGCGCTCGGCGCGGGAGATGTTGGCGTAGACCAGCGGCACCTCCACGTTTTCCAGAAGGTTCAGCCGGGGCAGAAGGTTATACTGCTGGAAGATGAAGCCCAGCATCTCGTTGCGTACATCCGCCAGCTCGTCCCGGTTCATCCTGCCCACATCCCGGCCATTGAGCCGATAGATGCCGTGGGTGGGGACGTCCAGACAGCCGATGATGTTCATGCAGGTGGACTTGCCCGAACCGGACTGGCCCACGATGGCCACGAACTCCCCCTTCTCGATCTTCATCGTGATGTGGTCGGCGGCCTTTACCAGCGTATCGCCCATCTGATAATACTTGCACACCTGCTCAAATTCGATCAGAGCGCTCATGGGACACCTCCTTACCAGATACTGTCGCTGTAATAGTCATCCGACACAGAGCTGGTGTCGTAGGCCACCGTGTCGTCCTCCTGCAGGCCGCCCTTGATCTCGGTGTAGCTGTCGTCGCTGACGCCGGTCTCAACCTTGACGTAGACATAGCCCTCCGGTGCGTCCATGTCTTCCACCGCATTGGCTGCGCTGGGAGACTTCTTGCTCACCAGCACATAGCCGCCGCGGATAACGGCAGCATTCGGCACGACGAGGGCGTTGTTGGCCTCGGCCACGACGATCTCAGCGTTGGCGTTCATGCCGGGGCGCAGGCCGTCGGTGTCATCGATGCGGATGGTGATGGGGTAAGTCGTGGTGCCGCCGCTGGAGCTGCCCTTCATGGACACACGGGTGACTGTGCCGACATAGGTCTTGTCCGTCACAGCGTCAGCGGTGAGCTGGACTTTCTGGCCCACGGACAGTGCGCCGATCTGCAGCTCATCCACATTGATGACCATCTCCAGATAGCTCAGGTCGTAGATGACGCAGAGGGTGCTGCCGGAGGTCAGGGCGTCGCCCTGCTTGGCGTCCTTCTCAATGATGGTGCCGCTGATGGGCGAGGTGATGGTATAGTTGGACATATTGTCCTGCTGGTTCTGCATCGAGATCTCGGCGCTGCGCAGGGACTCGGAAGCAGACTGGATGGATTCGGTCAGATCGTCGCCGGTCAGCTCGATGAGGATGTCGCCCTTGGAGACCGCGTCGCCCTCCTGCACATTGATGGCGGAAACGGTGCCGCTGGCCAGAGCGGTCAGGGTGCGCTCTGCCTGATAGGCAAAGGTGGCGGAGGCGATGGAGCTGACGCCGTTGATGCTGGCGGTAGCGGCCTGAGCGGTGGTCAGACCGCCGGCATTGTTGACCCGGATGGTGACGGTGCGCACCAGCAGGTTGCCGGTGCTCAGCTCGTCGGTGCCAGTGACGGCGGTGACGGTGCCTTTCAGCGTCTCAAAGGTGCCGTCCAGCACCACGTCGGCGCTCTGGCCCACCGAGAAGTTGGCGGCGTCGGCTGCCGGGAACAGCAGGTTCAGCAGCATCTTGGAGCTGTCGCGGATGACCGCCACCTCCTGGCCGCTGGTCACTTGGTCGCCCTTTGCGACCTTGAGACTGCTGACCGTGCCGTCCACCTCTGCGCGGACATACTGGAGGTCTACGGTCTTGTCGTAGCTGCGCTGTGCCTGCTGCAGGGCGATGCTGGCCTTTTCCAGATTGGTGGAGGCGTCCGAGCTGTCGATGGTGTAGAGCACATCGCCCTCTTCCACCTTATCGCCCTCTTCAAAGTCGCCGGTGAGGATCTTGCCGTCCACCAGAGACTTGACGGTATATGTATTGGCCGGGTTCAGCGTGCCGGTGCCGCTCAGGGAGTTGGAGACATCCTGACGGACCGGCGTCGTCTCGGCGTAGGTCACATCGCCGCTGGCAGCTTTATTCCCGCCGCCTATGAGAAAGACAGCGCCCGCTGCCGCCACGACGACCACCGGCACGAGCCATTTCCAGTTCTTTTTGGCGAATGCAGACACACCGGACTTGGCTTCTGCTGTTTCAGCAGCCTCAGCGGACGCATCCTTTTTCTTTTTCCAGATCATGCTTTTCCTCCTATGGTATGCAAAAGGGCAGCGTGACCCCTTTGCACGAAAAATCCGTTATTGGTAGTGTATCGCATTTTTCTGAAATACACAAGCGTCCAAATTTCATTTCACCTTTTATTTACAAAATTATTTCCGGTTTTTATGCAAAAAGACACCCGCAGTGTCCTTTGCAGAACATTGCGGGTGTCTCGGATGATCTTGTCTTGTCAGGATGCGGCTTCGGCCTCGCTCAGCGGAGCCAGCTTCACATACACCCCGGCAGGGACGCAGGCCGCCCATGCACCTTCCTCGCTCAGCTGGCCGAACTGCTCACAGACATGGTCCGGGCATTGGCTGTCCTGAAACGAGATGGTGCCGTCTTTTACCTGTAAATGAACGACATAGCTGCCCACATCGTACAGGTAATCGTAGTCCTTATCCAGCGGCAGCACCTCGGTGATGCCGCCGCCGAAGTCCACGACTGCTGCCAGCGGTTCCGCCTTGCTGCGCGGACGCAGCAGAAAGACCAGCAGGGCAGCTGCCGTCAGGACGACGGCTGCGAAGAGGAGGTTCGCCTTCCAGCTCAGGCGTTTTGCGCCTTTTGCCGGTCGAGGCTGCTTGCGGGTGCTCATGCAGCGTAGTCGCTGGCAGCAGCACCGGCAATGCGGCCAAAGACGGTGAAGTCAGCAACAGCGTTGCCGCCCAGACGGTTTGCACCGTGGACGCCGCCAGTCACCTCACCTGCTGCGAACAGGCCGGGGATGACCTCGCCCTTCTCGTTCAGCACCTCGGTGTTGGCGTTGATCTTCAGGCCGCCCATGGTGTGATGGACACCGGCGGTGACCTTCACAGCGTAGTAGGGCGCGGTGTTCAGGGGGTTGGCGAAGCTGGTGCGGCCGAAGTCGGGGTCATTCTTGGCCTCAACATAGCCATTCCACTTCTCCATGGTCTCTGCGAAGGCAGCGGCATCGACGCCCATAGCCTTGCCCAGCTCCTCGTAGGTAGCGCCGGTGACGGTGTAGCCCTTCTTGATGTAGCCCTGGATGACGCTGGAAGCATCGGCCATGGCCTGATCGACGACCAGCCAGCTGTAGCTGCCGGTCTGGGCGATCTCAGCGGCGGAGACGACGTCACGGGTGCCGACCTCGTCGATGAAGCGCTGGCCTTCCTCGTTGATGAGGATCGCGCCGTCGCCGCGCAGGCCCTCGGTGATGAGGGCAGCGGTGTTGGCCTCAACGGTGGGGTGGATCTGGATCTGGTCCATGTCCACGGTAGCAGCGCCGATGGCCTGTGCCATCTCGATGCCCTGGCCCTGGATGCCGGGGGCGTTGGTGGTCATGAAGCCCTTCAGCTCAGGCTTGTACTTGACGACCATGTCGAGATTTGCGCCGAAGCCGCCGGTAGCCAGAACGACTGCCTTGGCGTTGACGGTGACGGTCTCACCGGAAGCACCGGTGGCCTTGACGCCCACGGCAGCGCCGTTGGCATCGGTCAGGATCTCCGTTGCGGTGGTGTCCAGCATCATCTTGACGCCGGCCTTCTCGCAGTTCTCCTCCAGCAGGGGGATCATGTAGGAGCCGACGGAAACGGTCTTGCCCTCTGCGTTCACAGGGCGATGGATGCGCTTGACGGATGCACCGCCGAAGCTGGAGACGTTGTGCAGGGTGATGCCGTGCTCGTCCAGCCAGTCGATGGCGTCAGCGGAGTTTGCGCACAGGGTCTCGACCAGCTCGGGGTCGTTGATGCCCTTGCCGCCGATCATGGTATCCAGCTCCATCAGCTCGACAGAGTCGAAGTAGCCGGTGGGGTTGGCCTGATAGGCAGCCCACTGCTCGGAGACGGTCTTTGCCAGAGCGGTGATGGTCTCGTTGTCGGCGTACTTCTCGGCAGCAGTCTTCAGGGTCTTCTCGACACCGGCAGACTCGCCGAACTCGTTCTCATCCTGATAGACGGTCTTGCCGGCGTTCATGCCGCCGGTAGCGCGGACGGAGTTGCCGCCCACCATGGACTGGCTCTCGAGGATGACGACGCTCTTGCCCTCAGCGGCAGCGGTGATGGCAGCAGTCATGCCTGCGCCGCCTGCACCGACGACGACGACATCTGCGTCAACGGTGGAGTCCTCGGCGGTAGCGTTGTTTTCCACAGCGGTCTTGTAGTCATCGGGGTTCAGGCCGGCAGCGGTCAGGGCAGCTGCAGCAGCCTCCTTGATGGCGGTAGAGGTGACGGTAGCGCCAGACACGCCGTCCACGGCGATGCTGCCGCTCTCGGCGATCTCGCCGGGCATCTTGGCGATGGCCTGAGAGCCGACGCCCTCAGTCTCGTCCTTGCCCTCGGCGGTGCAGCCGGTGATGGCACCGTCGGTCAGGGTCAGGGTGACGGAAACGTCGCCGCCGAAGCCCTTGGCAGTGGCGGTGAAGTCACCGGACACACCTGCGTCAGAACTGGTAGAGGCAGACTTTGCACCGCAGCCGTAGCCAAACAGGCTGACCGCGATGACCGCTGCCATAGCCAGTGCAGACACGCTCTTCTTGATCTGAGCTTTCTTCATGTTTTTCCTTCCTTGATTGCTTCGTGGTTTGTGGTTGCGAACATCTATCAGCATAAAAAGGGAGCCGCTCTTTTACAAGCGGCCCCCTCTGCCGAACTTGGGAAAAGGATTTAGGCGTTGGCCTGTGCAGCAGCAACAGCGCAGGCGACAGTAGCGCCGACCATCGGGTTGTTGCCCATGCCGATGAGGCCCATCATCTCGACGTGTGCAGGCACAGAAGAGGAACCTGCAAACTGAGCATCGCCGTGGACGCGGCCCAGAGAGTCGGTCAGGCCGTAGCTGGCGGGGCCGGCTGCGACGTTATCGGGGTGCAGGGTACGGCCCGTGCCGCCGCCGGAAGCGACGGAGAAGTACTTCTTGCCGTTCTCGATGGCCCACTTCTTATAGGTGCCGGCGACCAGGTGCTGGAAGCGGACGGGGTTGGTGGAGTTGCCGGTGATGGAGCACTGGACGTCCTCCTTCTTCATGATGGCAACACCCTCCATGACGTCGTTGGCGCCGTAGCACTTGACAGCTGCGCGCTCGCCCTCGGAGAAGGGGATCTCCTTGACGACGGTCAGGGTCTGAGTGGGGATGTCGTACTCGGTCTGCACATAGGTGAAGCCGTTGATACGGGAGATGATGTAAGCGGCGTCCTTGCCCAGGCCGTTCAGGATGACGCGCAGGGGGGTCTTGCGGACCTTGTTTGCGGTGCGGGCGATGCCGATGGCACCCTCAGCAGCGGCGAAGGACTCGTGGCCTGCCAGGAAAGCGAAGCAGGTGGTGTCCTCGCTCAGCAGACGAGCGCCCAGGTTGCCGTGGCCCAGACCGACCTGACGCTGCTCAGCGACAGAACCGGGGATGGTGAAAGCTTCCAGACCTTCGCCGATGGCGGCTGCGCACTCGGCAGCATCGGTCAGGCCGCGCTTGACGGCGATGGCGGTACCCAGGGTGTAAGCCCAGACAGCGTTATCAAAGCAGATGGGCTGCACACCGCGGACGATCTTGTCGCAGTCGATGCCCTTAGCGAGGAGCATCTCGTTGCAGGCGTCCAGAGATTCGAGGCCGTTGGCCTTCAGGCATGCCTCGATCTTCGGCATGCGGCGATCCATAGATTCAAAAGTTGCCATGAGTTGTTCCTCCTCTCTTATTCCTCACGCGGGTCGATGTACTTGACAGCGCCTGCTTCCTTGCTGAAGCGGCCGTAAGTACCCACGTTCTTCTCGTAAGCCTCGTTGGGGGTCTTGCCGTGACGGATGTCCTCCATCATCTTGCCCAGCTTGACGAACTGATAGCCGATGACCTCGCCGTTGGCATCCACAGCCAGCTTGTTGATGTAGCCCTCGGTCAGCTCCAGATAACGGACGCCCTTCTCCTTGGTGGAGAAGATGGTGCCGGTCATGGAGCGCAGGCCCTTGCCCAGGTCATCCAGACCTGCGCCGATGGGCAGACCGTCCTCAGAGAAAGCGGTCTGGCTGCGGCCGTAGACGATCTGCAGGAACAGCTCGCGCATCGCCACGTTGATGGCGTCGCAGACGAGGTCGGTGTTCAGAGCTTCCAGAATGGTCTTGCCGGGCAGGATCTCGCCTGCCATAGCAGCAGAGTGGGTCATGCCGGAGCAGCCGATGGTCTCCACCAGAGCCTCCTCGATGACGCCGTTCTTGATGTTCAGAGACAGCTTGCAGGTACCCTGCTGAGGTGCGCACCAGCCCACACCATGGGTGTAGCCGCTGATGTCCTTGATCTCATAGGCCTTGACCCATGCGCCCTCTTCGGGGATGGGAGCCGGACCATGCTTAGGACCTTTGGTGATCGGGCACATATTCTGTACTTGCTGCGAATAGGTCATAATCATACTCTCCTTTTGACAAATTGATGCCGTGCGGCAGAAGCTTCTCTCCCCTGCCGCCTTGCATTGACCGGGCCGTGCCGCTCTCTTTTCAGCGCCTCTCCCGGTACTACCACGCACAATTTTATTATAGAGGACGTTGGCCCAATTTGCAAGTCATTTCTGACAAATTTTTCGCAATCTTTTTGCCATTTTCGTTTTTCTGCGCAGGAGCGCAACTTCTCAATTCGGTTTTTTCTGCGGCTCCCGCCGCACCGGCGTGACGGCCCAGACGCAGGCGAAGCCCGCCGCCGCGCCCACGATGGCGAGGATGTGCCGCCCCTGCTCGAATCCCCAGAGATCAGCGATGCAGGGGAACAAAAGGCTTCCCACGCTCTGGCCCAGTGCCAGAAAGCCGTAGTTCACCCCGGCGTGGGGCAGGCCGAACAG
>CEAC01026422.1_pt1 | contig 9399 bp, 10 predicted proteins | sample 557411 | NCBI WGS metagenome assembly CEAC01 (sample SAMEA3182094, study PRJEB8094) | gut metagenome | biome: human; feature: gut; material: Stool; isolation source: human stools | place: Canada | collected 2012-02-21
GGATTGTGGATGCTGGAGAAAATAGAGCACTGCTGATTTCTGCTACCGGTACAGGTAAGACATATGCGTCGGCCTTTGCCATGCGAGAGCTAGGATTTAAGCGTGTTCTGTTTTTGGTACATAGATCTACCCTTGCTAAACAGGCGTTGACATCATTCCGAAAAGTATTTGAAGATAAGAAGTCAATGGGCATTGTTGGGGCAGGATATTCAGATTATGAAGCAGATTATATTTTTGCTATGGTGGAGACACTTCACAAAGCGGATAATTTGAGGAAGTTTGATCCGGAAGAGTTCGATTGCATTGTTTTAGATGAAGCGCATCATAGCCCGGCGAATACTTATCAGAAGGTCATGGAGTATTTCAAACCGAAATTATTCCTGGGTATGACAGCAACGCCGGATAAGAGGGATGATGGGGATGCTTCCAGGAATGTATACGAATTGTTCCATTATCAGATTGCTTACGAGATCAGGCTGCAGCAGGCGATGGAAGAGGATTTGCTATGTCCATTTCATTATTTTGGAATTAGTGATATTTCCATGATAACGGATGAACAAGCCAAAGCAAGAAATATTTCGGAGGAATATTTTGGAAGATTAACCGGTGACGAGCGTGTAAGACATGTCATCGAACAGGCGAGATATTATGGATATAGCGGTGATCGTGTTAAGGGACTTATATTCTGCAGCAGGAATAGGGAATGTGAGGAGCTGTCTGCAAAGTTCAATAGACTGGGATACCATACCGTAGCACTAAGTGGCAAGAATACCGATCGTGAGCGGGAAGCAGCATTTGAACGTCTGGCAATGAACGAAGCGGATGCAACAGATGAAATGCAGCCTTTGGACTACATTTTTTCAGTAGATATTTTGAATGAAGGTGTAGATATCGTAGAAGTGAACCAGGTGATCATGCTGCGTCCCACGCAGTCTCCTATAGTATTTATACAGCAGCTTGGCAGAGGACTTAGAAAAGCTGAGAACAAGGAATATGTGGTAATTCTTGATTTTATTGGAAACTATAATAACAATTTTATGATTCCGGTGGCATTGTCCGGGGATAGAACTTATAATGCGGATACGATCAGAAAATATGTGATTTCAGGGAATAATACGATACCCGGAGCATCCACAGTACACTTTGATGAAATTGCAAAAGAAAAAATATTCAATTCTATTGATAAGATCCGAGGAATGAAATCGATTATAAGAGAAAGCTACATTTCTCTGAAAAATAGAATCGGACGAATTCCCCTGTTGTATGACTTCTATGAGCAGGGAGAGATTGATCCGTTGGTAATTATCAAAGAATATAAGACATATTGGCAGTTCCTGGAAGCTGTTGAGACAGGAAAGGACTCCTGTAAATTGAATGATCAGGAAAAGCTGATATTGGAATATCTGTCTAAGACCATTTTAAGTGGAGTCAGGCCTAGTGAGTTATGCATTTTAAAAGAATTCCTAGACAAAGATACCATCTCGACCAGCGATGTTCGAAGAGAACTCGAATATGAGTATGATTATTTTATAACGGATCAGGAAGTAGAGGAATCCGTCAAAGTTCTGCAAGGGCATTTTGTTAGCAAGGATGATGAGTACCAGAAATATAAATTTATGAACATATTGCGCCCTGACGGAGAACGCACTATGAGGAGTGTGGAAGCTTATCAGAGATGCTTGCAGAATGAAGAGTTTAATGCGCAGATCAGGGACATTATCAAAGTTGGACTGGCTAGATATAAGGATAAATATACCAAGCGTAAATCAGAAGATACACCATTTGTATTATATGAGAAGTATTCCCGAAGAGATGTGAGCCTTTTGATGAATTGCGGCAAAGATCTGTCATCTACAATGTATGGAATGAGTCGGATAGGTGACGATGTATTCATTTTTATTACTTACCATAAAGAAGAAGCCGAGGAAGGTAAAAATTATGCAGATGGCAAGCCGGATTATGCAGATGCTTTTGAAGATAATCTGATTTTCAAGTGGGATTCTCAGATTGGTAAAGATAATAGCAGCCCTTATATGCAGAAGGTTTTGACGGCTCCGAGGAAACATCTGTTGGTGAAAAAGAGTGATGCAGAGACCGGTTTTTATTATATGGGACAATTTGACATTGTGGAATCTGCAGATAGCCAGAAGGAAGATAATAATGGTAAAATGAAACCGATCGCGAAGGTGACCATGAAAATGCATCATCCCGTACGCGAGGATTTATTAAGATATTTACAGAGCAATATTTCAAAGGAGAACGAGGCAGTATGAAAACCATTCGCGTAGTCGCAGCTGTGATCTGCGATTCCATAGAGCACAAAACCAAGATATTTTCCACCGCGAGGGGCTACGGAGAATTCAAAGGTGGCTGGGAATTTCCCGGCGGGAAGATCGAAGCCGGAGAGACCCCGCAGCAGGCGGTTGTCAGAGAGATCCGTGAGGAACTGGATGCCACAGTCAGGGTCGGAGACCTGATAGATACCATAGAGTATGATTATCCGGCATTTCATTTATCCATGGATTGTTTCTGGTGTGAGGTCGCTTCGGGAGAGTTGAAGCTTCTCGAGGCAGAGGCAGCCAGGTGGCTAACGAAGGAGGAGCTGGATTCCGTGCAGTGGCTTCCGGCGGATGTGACATTGATTGATAAGATCAGAAAATGTATGGAGTAGGCGTACAGCCGACGAAGATAAACTGGAAAAGGTACTTGAGAATCCGCAGGTAATTAAAACACCGGTAGTAAGAAACGGAAAGCAATCTACACTTGGATATCACCCTGATGTATGGAAGGGATGGAATTAATGGTAAAGAAGATCATGCATGATCCGCTGTTTCTGGCACAGAAGTCAGTGGATGCAACAGAGGCAGATAAACAGATTGTGACTGATTTGCTTGATACACTTAAGGCAAATTTAGAACACTGTGTTGGTATGGCTGCCAATATGATTGGAGTAAAAAAGAATATCATTGTAGTAGTAGCCGGACCATTTCAGTTTGCAATGATAAATCCGGTAATAACAAAGAAATCCGGAGCATATCAGACTGAGGAAGGATGTCTTTCTCTGGAAGGTGTAAGACCATGTACGAGATATCAGGAAATAGAAGTGGACTATCTTGATCAGAACTTTAAGAAACAGCATGGAAAGTATTCAGGTTGGACAGCACAGATTATTCAGCATGAGATTGATCATTGCAATGGAATTGTCATATAAAGGGATAATATCTTTTAGGAGCGAAAAACATTATGGAAAAGGAGATAAAAAGAGACTATTATCTGGACCATCTCATCGAAAGCGGGGGGGCTGAGCGGAATTACAATATTTTCAATCATGAGATATCCACGATACTGTGTTGACAAATGATACGGGATCTAGTACCATAGTACTAAACAGTGTGTTGGATATTGAGGGAAGTAATGGAGAAGGAACAGGGAAAGCTTATTATAATCGTATCAGTCGTATTTGCCATGGTGCTTCTGTGCATGATCTGTACATCAGGCAGTGCGCCGGAGGTAAAGTCATTACAGGAGCGTACGCCGGACGCAGTCAGTGTCTTGGATGACGGCAGGGAGCTGTACGATTTTATATTGGATCAAAACGATGATGAGACGAACTCGATCGTGTTTTATTCGGCACATCAGGAGATTGCGGTGTATGCAGATGGGAAGCTGATCTACCGGCTGGATGCTGTGCCCGGTATATGGGGAAATACTCCGGGCTGGACCTGGAATATTGTCAGGTTTTCAAGTAATGTGAGCAACTTGCAGGTACAGTTCACCCCCTGTTATCCGGAAGCGGCAGGTCAGAAGAAGACGTTTTATATCGGTGGCGGCTATAATATTTATCGTGGGGTGATGCGCCGGGCAATGCCAGCCTTTCTCATCAGCATGATGGTGATACTGATAGGATTGTATATTAGTATTTATTGGATCGTTATCCGCAGCGGCAGCCGGATCGACGGGACCTTATTGTATCTGGGTATTTTTTCCATTCTGCTGGGAATATGGTCGGCCAATGAGACGGATGTGGCAACGCTGCTCCTGGCCAATAGGCAGGGATGCTCTTATCTGGCATTTGCTACGCTCATGTTGTTGCCGATGTCCTTTATCCTGTTTGTGAAGAGTTTTCTGGAGATCAGGGATGACTGGTTTTGTAGAATTATCTGTAATGCTAATCTGGCCTTGATCGTCCTGACGCATATACTGAATGCAACAGAGATATATGAGTTCCGGAGAAGCCTGTGGATGACGCATGCGTTGATTATTCTGACGATCCTATACCTGCTGGTGGTCATCTGCAGCAAAATTGTCAGAAGGCAGCTGGATCAGAGGCTGAAGGCATGTGTAGGGGCACTGCTGCTTGTATTTTTTGCTACTATTATAGATGTGGGCGGCTATTATAAAGCCGGTAACGCCGTAGGTGTATTTGGCAGAAGCTCTTTCTTGCTCTTTATTGTGGTGCTGGGAATAGAATCCGCCAGACAGACGGTTGCCCGGCTGAAAAAAGGTCGAAGGGCAGAGGAGCTGGAGCAGTTTGCCCTGAATGATTCCATGACCGGCATGTACAATCGAAATGCTTATGATTATTTTGTGAAAAACGAGAAGGATTTTGAAGGATATGTCATAGTGACCTTTGACCTGAACAATCTTAAGCAGTGTAACGATCAATATGGCCACAGGGCAGGAGATGAGTATATTATCAACGCGGCACATATCATAGAGGACAATTTTGAACGCTATGGGAAATGTTATCGCATTGGCGGGGATGAATTCTGCTGTATCATTCCGAAGGGAAGATTTTTTAAGATAGAACGTGTGATGCATAAGATCAATCAGGATGTAGAGATCTTGAATCACAAGAATATCATTCCCGTTCCTGTGGGAATTGCCTATGGGTATGCTGTATTCACGGCGGATGATACGGATCCGGAGAAGGTGCGTGAGCGTGCAGATAAGGATATGTACCGGAATAAGAATACGATGAAGCAGTTATGACCAGGGAATCTACTCGATTGTTAACTACATTATAAAAAGGGTTGACAATTAAAAAACACCATGCTATTCTGACAGAGGTTTTTACAAAAGACATCTGACAGAAAGGCATGGTTTTTTATTATGACAACACAGACAACAACACGAAGCAAGACTTATGACATGGTGTACATTGCGGTATTTGCGGTTCTGATCGCGATCTGCTCCTGGATCTCCATCCCGATGACGGTTCCTTTTACGTTACAGACTTTTGCGGTATTCCTGGCAGTCGGCGTACTGGGCGGTAAGAGAGGAAGCCTTGCGGTATTGATCTATATTTTACTGGGTGCGGTAGGCATTCCTGTATTCGCCGGGTTCTCCGGTGGTATCGGTGTTCTGCTGGGCAATACCGGTGGTTATATTATCGGATTTTTATTCTCTGCATTAGTAATGTGGCTGATCGAGAAGCTGTTCGGACGTAAGACATGGGTGCTGGGTATCTCCATGGTACTGGGCTTGATCGTGTGCTATGCTATCGGAACGGTGTGGTTCATGGTTGTATATGCGCAGAATTCCGGAGCTGTCGGTCTGGCTACCGTACTGGGCTGGTGTGTAATTCCTTTCATCATTCCGGATCTTGTGAAGATCGCGCTGGCACTGACTCTGAGCAAGAGACTGTCTAAGGCTCTGAAGCTGAACGGACAGGAATAAAGGATACACCGGATATGGAAGTGACAACAACTTACCGGATCCGACCGCACCACGGCATGTGCCTGTATTTTTTCGAAGGGAAGGGATACAGTGAAGGGTTCACTGAGCATATGGCGGAGGTGAAGGAATGGCTTCTTGGGAAAAATGGACCGGCATTCCTGCAGCTGGTCGGAGCGACGGATGAGATCTGCAGCGCCTGCCCCCATAATAAGGGTGGCAGCTGCGAGTCTGCGGAGAAGGTAGACCGGTATGATGCGGGTGTATTGAAATACACCGGATTAAAGGCAGGACAGGAAATGACTTTTGCGGAATTTGAGCGGATCGTGGAAGAGAAGATTCTGCAGCCGGGATATGGCAAGGTCATCTGCGGAGACTGCCAGTGGAGAGATATCTGCCACAAATAACTTAAATAAAAAAGCGCACCTCCCCCCAGGTGCGCTTTTTGTGTGCGGCTATAGACGCACTGTTATCTCACGAAGAGGTAAGCCGTATATGCAACATACAGAAGCACGCACGCAGCCCCCTCACTGCGGGTCATGCGTCTGCCGGTACGGGCGAATACGAAGAGCAGAATGGCACTGCCAAGGAGCAGTACGGTGTCGATGACAGACTCTCCGAGGACATGCAGAGGGCTGATCACCGCGGACATTCCGAGGATAAACAGGATGTTGAACAGGTTGGAGCCGATGGCATTGCCCAGCGCCAATCCGCTGTCTCCCTTTTTCGTGGCAACGATGGAGGTCACCAGCTCCGGCAGGGAGGTGCCGATGGCGATAATAGTCAATCCGATGAAGTTCTGACTGACACCGAAATTCGTAGCGATGATGCACGCTTTATCCACGACGAGATCACCGCCGAAGATAACGGCAGCCAGACCTCCGGCAATATACAAAAGGCTGCGGGGCAGGGAGAGGATCTTGCCGGGTTCTCCCTCTTCTCTGTTTTTCCGGGCAGAATAGATCATAAATCCCAGATATACGATCATGCCCAGCAACAGGACAGCGCCTTCAATGCGGCTTAAGCTGCCATCTAAAAACATCAGACATAATACGACAGTTACCAGGATATTTAACGGCATGTCCCGCTTCAGGATCTCTCCGTGGGGCATAAAGCTGTGCAGGAATGCACAGATACCTACCACCACCAGCCCGTTGAAGATATTCGAGCCGACGACGTTACTGATGGCGATATCATTACTGCCGGCCAGGGCAGCATTGATGCTGACGGAGGCCTCCGGAGCACTGGTGCCCATGGCGACGATGGTCAGACCGATAGACCGATGATGACGCTGGGGACCTTCAGGATCCCCGCCAGGGAGGAACTTCCCTCCACGAAAAAGTCCGCACCTTTGATCAGAAGTATAAATCCTACGAGTAACAATATGTATTCCATAAGCTGTCCTTTCCTGCGGTGACTCACGTATTCTTATAAAAAGTATAAAAATAAAAAAGTATAAAAATAGAGACTCTTACCGCATCAAAAATGATCGATAAAAGTCTCGTTGCTTACAATAATAACCGGTCCGACGGACGTGATGACGATTATCATTCCGGACAGCTTCATGTATCATTCAGTTACCATTCTATCAGAAACCATCCGGGAACTACTCCCTCTTAACTGTGCCCTCATTCTACAAAAAAGGACAAACACTGTCAACAGACTTTGTAAATCTTGACATTATTTTAACGCGAACTCCACCTTCACGGGATCATGGTCGGAGTAGGAATAGCCGGTGTTTACATTCTCATAGGACAGGCATTCGATATTGTCGGAGATAATGAATCCGTCCAAGGTTACGGTATAAGTTACATCGGGGACATATTCCATATCCGCGTTTCTGGCACTGTTCCAAAGAGATTCCTTCTCCTCAGAACTCAACAGATCAAGACAGAAGGCAAAATGCTCCGGTAACTCCGTTCTCGGAAAAGGAAATGCCCAGGACTCGCAGTTCTCCGCATCCTCTTCGGAAGCCTTCAGGTCGTGGTTAAAGTCGCCGCCGCAGAGCACGTAATTGCCGGTTTCGTATTCTTTTGCCATATCATTGCACAGCATCTCAATCTGTCCCTTGCGGATCTCATCGCTGTTGCCGTAGGCAGACATATGCAGATTGAAGATCACCAGCTCTTTTCCGTTGTCCACCGGGATCCGGGAGACGCTGTAGCAGCGGTCCAGATCGAAGAACTTGCTGAAGGAAGTGGAGATGGGGAAGCTTCTGCGCAGGGCGGAAGACACCGGATATTTCGAGAACAGTCCGAGTCCTGCCCTGCTGCTGCCGTGGGGCTGTGTAAACGGATAGAACAGGAAGGCAGAATCATAATTCTGCGCAAATACGGTAGTATATTCCGGCAGAAGGTTGCGCAGCATCTCGTATTCATCCGTATGATAGCTTCTGGTGGCATCCAGATCGATCTCCTGGATCAGCGCAAAATCCGGGTCTAATGATTTCACCAGCTCTCCCGCACCGTTTATGGCATACTGTACGGTCTCCGGGCTCTCAGCCCAGGAGGAGGTACCGCCATCCATGAAGAAGCTGTAATCCGGCAGATAAGCACCAAAGCCGATGTTGTAGGTTACTGCGGAATATTCCGTATCCGTAGCCAGCACCGCAGCCGCACCTGTGGTAGTATCGTCGACCGGTGCCTCCACCACCAGTTCCTGATTGTCCTCAATCCTGTAATAACTGGCATAGAGGTAGACGATGTAAGCCAACAGTGCGAGGATGAGGATCCCCAGCACGATACATATGGTTTTTAATAACGTTTTACATAAATTTTTCTTTTTCATATCCTTATTTTAACAAGCCTTGCGGGAAAAGACAACACCTCTTGCCATTCCATGCCGAAAAGAGTTATTATGATAGAGAATAAAATCAAAGGAGGCTGATCCGATGAGACCGATACCGACGATTGAAGATCCGGAACGCTATACAGACAGTGTGTTTGTGGATTCCGCGTTTATAGAATTGAAAAGCTGTGATCTGTGGGATGTGAAAATGCTGTATCCGATCCTACATATGGACCATGCGGAAGAGAACTGCTTCGTCCGTAAGGAGATGTATGAGAGGCTGGTGAAAGCGGCGGGGAATCTGCCGGACGGTTACCGGTTCCGTATCTGGGATGCCTGGCGCCCCTTTGCCTTGCAGCATGAATTGTTTGAAAAGTATTCTGTGGACATCATCCGGGATTTTCATTTAGAAGAGCTTCCGGAGGCAAAAAGGAGAGCTGTGATCTGCAAATTTGTCTCGGACCCGGTACCGGATACAAAGGTGCCTCCCGCCCATACCACCGGAGGAGCCATTGACTTAACGATCCTGGATCCGGAGGGCAGAGAGCTTCCCATGGGGTGTGGATTCGATGCTTTTACGGATAAGACCTACGCAGCGTATTATGAGACCGCGAAGCATGTACAGGGGGCAGAGGACGAACAGGTCCGTGAAAACCGCCGTCTGCTTTATTATGCTATGATAGATGCGGGATTTACCAATCTGCCGTCGGAATGGTGGCATTATGACTACGGTGACCGGTTCTGGGCATATTACATGCGGAAGCCCGCAATCTATGAGGGTGTATTTACGTGGGAGGAAATTCATGGATAATCAGAAACAAAAGAAGAAAAAAAGTGTGATGGACACTTTGTCCGCCACTATGGTACTGGTGCTGATCGCATTGTTACTTGTGTTTGTGGGATATACCTATCTGGCACTGAAGAACGGTTACACAC
>CEAC01021249.1_pt1 | contig 9385 bp, 10 predicted proteins | sample 557411 | NCBI WGS metagenome assembly CEAC01 (sample SAMEA3182094, study PRJEB8094) | gut metagenome | biome: human; feature: gut; material: Stool; isolation source: human stools | place: Canada | collected 2012-02-21
GTACAGGGAGAACCCCTACACTATAGTAAATTTTCTGTAATTGCTTTGTTTTATGAATGCATTGTATAGCTCTAAGTATTTCTTCTTGAATGCAGATGTATTAAAATTGTTTCTTACAACATTTGTGAAGCGTACGGTAAAAGCACCTATTTTCAATTCTTCAACTCCTGCTTCATCAAGAACTGATTTAACAAGGACTTCTTTTTCTTTTTTCAGTTCATCAAGTTCTTTGATTTTCGCTTCCAATGTTCTGATTTCTCTAATTTCATTTTCAAGATTTGAAGTAATGATGATATCAGCCATAATATATTCTCCTTTTGTTTTGAAATTGCTTACACAACTATTCATGTCATGATAAGGTGACTATGTCAATCACGAAGTCACCTTTTCGTAACATGTGTTTACGATATGATGACACCTCGGTTAAAATATGTTATTTTGTATGTAAAGGGAGACAAGAAATGTTAAAAGGGCAAACACCACCACCAAAGTATGAAACACCGGAAGAAGTAAAAGAGAAGGCAAGGACATTGGTAAAAGGCTTTATGCGTGACAATGATATTACGGCAGGCAAATTGGCTGAAAAACTAAAAGAGGCTTATGGTAGGTCAGCATCAAGGACAAATATTTTGAATAAATTAGCAAGGTCTTCTTTTTCATTAATTGAGTTTATGCAAATTGTAGAGGCTTACGGATACAAAATTGAGGTTGTGCCCGATAAAAAGCCGATAGAGAAGAAAAAGATTAAAATTAACCCATATGCATAAATTTTTCTGACAAATTTTCATGATTTATGTAATTTTTATAACTGTGTTTAACACTTTTTTTACGAATTATTTCTTAAAACATTTGCAAATAAAGGGCTTGGGACTCGATGTGTTGACAGAATTAACATGCGATATTAAAATGATAATTAGGACGTTTGTTGATACAACAAACATAGAGTCAGTTGGAGCATAAATCCCAATCAACATCCACCCTAAACTCATTCAGTACGCGACGCCCGTCGAACAATAAAAGATGACTGACAACGACCTATTATAGCAAAAGAATAAGGATCTTGTGACCCTCGTTTTTGTTGCTATAGAAAGGTTTTTTTGAGTAATTTAGTATTTAAATTTGAAGAGTACATCCCCTCTAAAAATGAAATGAATGAAAATGAGTTGATTGACTTGTTGGTAGAACTAATTGAATGTTCTTTGGAAAAAGAGGTGTCTAATGGTTAAAAAAGCGGTTTATTATGGAAGAGTATCAACAGAAGAGCAAGCTGATAAAGGGTATAGCATAGAAATGCAAAAAGAACGATGCATTGAATGGGCTGGTAGTCATGGCTATGAAATTGTTGAATTTTTTGAAGATAAAGGTATTTCCGGTTCAAAATATTGCAAATTAAAAAACTTGCAAAGACTAAACACTTACATCTCCAAGAATAAAATCGATATCATTATTTGTTGGAAGATTGACAGAATAAGCCGAAACATTGTGGATTTCTATAATTATACCTATAAAAATGTAAAAGATTTAGGTATGACTATAGCATCAGTAATGGATTTTGCCGATATAAACCAAATTCCCCATACTGGAATTGCAGTTTTATTAGGTGTAGCAACAGATGAAGTTGAAAATACCAAAAGGCGAACTAAAAATACTATGCGATACAGAGCAAGTCAAGGTTATTTTATGGGCAAGGCTCCTATTGGTTATTTAAATAGAAGGCAAAATGGACATGGCATTATTGTCGTTGATGAAGACAATGCAATATATATAAAGAAAGCTTTTGAGTTATATGCAACTGGTTTATATACAATGAAAAGTGTTTCAAATGAATTATATAGACTTGGCTTTAAAAATAAACATAATAAGCCTTATCCGGTAGGAAAAATAGAGCATATACTTAAAGATATTTTATATGTTGGTAAAATTAAATTTGGAAAAAATGAAGACGGTACAGACTATATTGTGCAAGGTCAACATATTCCATTGATTTCTCCAGAATTATTTAAAAAAGTCCAAACTATGAGAAGGAATGATGGAAAACCAAATACAAAACATACGGATAAGACATATAGCAAATTAATCAAATGTTCTTGTGGCTGCACATTAACCGGTTATCATTCTAAAGGTGCACATAATAGCGGTGATTATATCTATTATAAATGTTCTAATCGTAAACAAGCACATACCCAAATAAAAGGTATTAAACAAGAAACTCTTGATGCTACTTTCAATAGTATATTGTCCGAGATAGAAGTACCTCAAAAAGTTGTAGAGTTAATAAAACCCAAAATAGTAAAAGCATTAGATAGTGTTCATGAAACAGAAAACAAAGTATATTCATCAAATATGAAAAGACTTGAAGAGTTGAATATGCTGATTAAAAAATCAAATGAGGAAAGAATACTTGGCAAATCTCCTCTTTCAGAGAGTGACTTTAATAACTCTATGTTGGCATGGCAGGACGAAAAAGAATCTTTGTTGGAAAGTAATCAGATAGCATTAAAATGTAGTAAAAGTTTTTATGACAATGTTGATATAATGATGAAATTTATAAGCAATCTTCCGGATACATACCAAAAAGCCACTATTGAAGGTAAGCAAAGACTTTTGCGAATGATTATAGAAAAAGTTACTTATGATACAGAAACACAAAAGATGTCTGTAAAATTAAAACCAATATTTCAAGCGTTAAGGATGGCAAAGCAAAATGAAAAATACAAGTCCGAAAAAGTTACAACCCTCAGAAAAGTAAGCAACAAAACACTTTTGGACTATTTGGCTGAAAATGTAGAAATTTCACTAAAAAATAAAGTTACAACCCTGAAAAGGCTTTTGGATACTAAAAAAGAGCCTTTTGAGTCGGCTCTTTTGAAATATGGGGCGGGCGGTGGGATTCGAACCCACGCATATCGGAACCACAATCCGAGGTCTTAACCGCTTGACGACGCCCGCCATACTGTTCTATTTAATTATATATTATTCGTTTGCAACTCGCAAGAGTAACACTCATTCTTCGTTAACTCTTGCGGGGCTTCGCATCCGTCAAATTATGCTCACTTCGTTCGCTGTATTTGTCGTAACGACGCCCGCCATACTGTTCTATTCAATTATATATTATTCGTTTGCAACTCGCAAGAGTAACACTCATTCTTGTTGCTTCTCGCAAGTAAAATAAGTATCATCTAAAAACAAATTTTTGTCAATAATTTATGCTCTTGAGAAAACTTCCGTACCGACGTCTGTAATCACGTCTTCGTGAAAATATGCGCAAGAGCCAATCATAGCCGCGTTATCCGTGCAATACTTCATCGCAGGAATATAAACCTTATACCCTTTTTCTTCAAACGCTTTAATTTTGCGTCTAATTTCGGAGTTTGCCGCAACACCGCCTGCCAAAACGACTTGCTTAATCCCGTATTTTTCGCAGGCATTCAGCAATTTATCAGCCAAAACACCCGTAATATGTTCTCTAAAACTTGCTGCAACGTCAGCCCTGTTATAGTCGGGGTTTTCGGCAGCCAATTTTTTCGTCAACTGCAAAACAGCCGTTTTCAGACCCGAAAAGCTGAAATCGAACTCTCCGACGTGCGCTCTTGTGAACTTATACGCGTTCGGATTGCCGTCTTCCGCCATTTTGTCGAGGTGGTAACCCCCGGGGTAGGGCAAGCCCAAAAGCCTTGCGACCTTATCAAAAGCCTCGCCCGCAGCGTCGTCAATTGTTTCGCCCAAAATTTCGCTGTCCGAATAGTCCGAAACCTTTATAATTTGCGTGTGTCCGCCGCTAATCAAAAGTGCCATAAATGGCGGTTTTAAGTCCGTGTCGATATAATTTGCGCAAACGTGTGCGTGCAAGTGGTTTATTCCGATAAACGGCTTGTCAAACACTAACGACAAGGTTTTTGCCGCATTCATTCCGACGAGCAAGGATCCAACCAATCCCGGTCCGACCGTCGCCGCAATCGCCGTCAAATCTTCAGGTTTGACGTTCGCTTCTTCAAAAGCCTTTGCGATAACTTCATTAACCGCCTCGAGGTGTTCTCTTGCCGCAACTTCGGGAACGACACCGCCGAATTGCATGTGCGTTTTTATTTGAGATGCCACGATATTCGACAAAACCTCACGACCGTTTTTTACAATCGCGCAAGCCGTTTCGTCGCAACTGGATTCGAGCGCCAAAATTATTGCGTCGCCTGCGTTATCGCCGATTACGACTTCCTTATCACTAAGCGGGGTTTTTACTGTTTTTTGTGGCATTTTGGACCTTCTTTTTGATTGGATAAAATCTTCAAGTTAATTATACTTCACTCAAAGCATTTTTTGTAGCGGAATTTGTTAAATTCCTGCAATCGCCGACCGTAAAAACACCTCTGCCGTGACGTTCTTCGATTTTGTCCCAAATTTTTGAAATTTTTTCAAACTTTTCGGTACTGTTAAACAACTGCAACTGCTTGGTTTCCTCGTCCTTAAACCCGCCGACGTAAACACCCGACGAGCGATACATAACATTCGGAGAATAAATTTGTTTAAAAAGTTCTTTGGCTTTTTGATTTAGCAAATACTCGGCGCTTGTAGGGTTTTCGACCGTATCGGTTGCCGAGATAATTCTAAAATCTTTTGTTCTCAGCATAACGGTAATTTCTGTTGTTAAAAGCCCGTAGCCGCGCATTTTTCTGCAAGCGTTGTGCAAATGCTCCAAAATGCAGGATTTCAAATATTCCCTGTCGTTCGTACTTTGCATAAAGGACGAAGTTTTCTGAATAGATTTCGGCTTTGTTGCCTTGTCACAAACGGGCATTGTGTCCTCTCCCGCCAGTCCGAAACGAAGTTCAAGTCCGCGCTTGCCCATAAAATGTTCAAAAAATTCTTTATCTTTTTTAAGCACATCTCCTGCCGTAAAAATACCTTTACTTTTGAGCAAAGACGCGGTGTTTTTGCCGACACCCCAAATTTTTTCGATATTAAAATCCTCTATTTCTTCAACAATTTTTTCCTCGGGGATGTAATAGTGAAAATTTCCGTGTTTTGCCTTGTCGGTAGCGATTTTGCAAAGAATTTTCGAGTTTGCTATCCCGATAGAAACAGGTACCCCTGTTTGTTCCAGCAAAAGTTTGTGCAATTTTTCGGCGAGTTCTTCGTAACCGTTGACGCCATAAGTCTTGTCCAATCCCGTCACATCGAGAAAAGCCTCATCAATCGAGCAATGCTCAACGTGTGGTGCAAAATCGTTCAAAATCTTCTTCACCCGTTTGGAAATTTGGTGGTAATATTTCAAATCGCCTGACAAATAAATTACGTCGGGAAATTTTTCTTTTAGCATAAATAGCGGCATGCCCATTGGCACTCCGAGTTTTTTAGCCTCATTTGAGCGCGAAACCACGCAGCCGTCGCAGTTGCTCAGAACGCAAACCGCTTTGCCTTTCAAAGACGGGTCTTTGAGAATTTCACAAGAAACAAAAAAGTTATTGCAATCTGCGAGCGCCGTTATTTTTTTCATAAAATCCTTTCAGGGAAAAGAGGGCGAAACATAATGGGGGAAAGAATTTCGCCCTGAAGTTATTATACTTTTCGGATAATTCCTCTAACCACTCCGAAAACTTCTAAAGTTTCTTTCGGCTTAAAGTCGGGGTATTTTGGGTTTGCAGCCTCAAGCCAAACTTCGCCGTTTCTTTTTCTGAGAGTTTTGAGGGTAAAGCCGCCGTCGATATATGCCAAAACGATATCTCCGCTGCGCGCTTCGGACTGTTTGTTTACAACGACCTTGTCCCCTTCAAAGATTCCCAAATCAATCATTGAGTCGCCGACCACCGTGAACAAAAACGTTGTCGGACTGTCGATATTAAATTCTTCATCAAGCGAGACTCTTTTTTCGACATAGTCTTCTCCTGCCGAGGCAAACCCCGCTCTTACGTGCGACATCATCTGCACGGCACCGAACAAGTCTTTGTTAATTCTAAATCTTTTGTCTTCTTCGGTGATGAGATTTTCTTCTTTAAATTTTTTGAAATACTGCCAGACGGAATTTTTGTGTTTAAAACCGAATTTTTCCGCAATGATTTCAAAACTCGGCAAAATATCTTTTCCGTAGGCTTGTTTAAGTTTTTCAAAAAAATCTTTTTGTTTATCTGTTAGCATATTTTTATTATAGACGAACGTCTATAAAAAATCAAGCCCATAAAAAAATTTAATAAATATATGTTTAAATTAGAAAAATACTTTAAAAATATAACAAAATTCTTTATAATATAAATATGAGACAAACTTCCGATTTTGAGACTGCCGCAGAAATATTAAAAACGTTGGATTTAAGTTTTGATGACGATTATGAAAATAATTTAGAAAAACTTTTCGGACAATGGAATGATGTAGTTGGAGAAAAAATCGGAAAATATTCTAAACCGAAGACATTAACGGATGACGGGATATTGATAGTCACTTGTGACAATTCAATAGTGGCAAACGAACTTTTTTCCAAACGGGAAATTGTAAACAAAAAAATAAAAAAGTTAACGGCTGAGTTAAAAATTTCGGGATTTAGGTATATTAAAATTACATATAGCAGATAAAAAGGACAGAATATGCAGAAGTTCAGATACGGTTTTACATTGGCAGAAGCCTTGATTACACTCGTAATTGTCGGCTTGGTTATGGCAGCGACAATGCCTATCGTAATGAAAGCGCAGAACGCACCGAGTGAAGCCCCTTGGAAATACATTACACAAGGTGCTTTGAGTCAAAACGCGTCGGTATTTTCGGCCTTAGGCGATACGTCGACGACAGTTTTCGGCAGCAACCGCGTTCCGATAGACACAAACATTACGACAAATACGGATAATGTTTTTGCGACGAATTATAACCCGAAAATATCTGTTGTTACAAGACAACAATCAAACGGCAATCCTGTTGTTGCAAGACACTTGTTGGACTTCTACGAAAAAGATTCTACATTGAATAAATTCGTTTCTATCGGTAAAGTTTCTTTTGACCGATTCGGAAACCTTGCACTCGGTGCAAACGCGCTTGATGCAATTAAACATGACGCTACTGACCAACAAAGATTAACATTTACGAATACTATCACAGGAAATACTTGGGCTGATTTAACAGTAAATGATGCAGGTGTAATTACAAACGCAAAAAGTGCTTTAAATACGGCAATCGGTCAATATTCTATGTCTGGTGACAGGAAATTTGCTCCAACAAATACAACCAGTTTGAAAATTATCGGAAATGGCAATACGGCTTTGGGTGCATTGACAATGCAATGGCTTTCTACCGGGAACTTGAACACGGCAATTGGTTTGTATTCGCAACAAAAAGCAACAACCGGATCTTTGAATACATCTGTCGGAGCAATGTCTTTGCGTGTTGTAACCACAGGTAACAATAACGTTGCAGTTGGCAGTTATTCTTTGAGAAGTAACTCGACAGGTGCGTTAAATACTTCCGTAGGTAGTCTTTCTTTAGCAACAAATACGACAGGTGCAAATAATACTGCAATTGGCCACTCAACATTGAGGGCTAATACTACGGCATCAAACAACACGGCAATCGGACAAGGCTCAATGAATGCAAATACAACAGGGGCAAGCAATACGGCAGTCGGTCAGGGAGCATTAATTGCTAACACAACAGCAAGTTTTAATACAGCATTTGGTGCTGCAACTTTGGCTGCAAATACAACAGGTACAAACAATACGGCATTAGGTTATGCCGCTTTAAACAGAAATACGACAACAAGTAATAACGTAGCGGTTGGTACGAATGCCTTGTTTTATAATACCAACAATTTCAATACCGCAGTTGGTAGTCAATCGTTAACAACCAATACATCGGGACAAAGTAATACCGGCGTTGGATATGGTACATTGAATAAAACAACAAGTGGTAGCAGTAATGTTGCGATAGGTACAAACGCGTTATTTGCAAACACAACTGGTACAGGCAACATTGCCATAGGAAATAATTCTGCAACGAACGTAAATGATTCAAATAAGTTGTATATCGGTCGTGGTAACAACTCCAGCGATGTCTTGATTTTCGGTGATATGCAAAATAAAGTTTTGACAATCAACGGTAAATTGGTAATCAACGGTCAAGCCTTTATCAGAAGCGGCGGAGTAGAATACAAAATCGTTACCGAACATGACCTGAGAGGTCTTTCTTATCAAAAAGCAACAGGTGTTGCGACAGCTCCTACGGCGATTACTGCCCCCGGAACGATTATCTCAGATGCTCGTTTGAAAAACATTATCGGCGACAATACTGCGGGCTTGAAAGAAATTATGCAAATTCAAGTCAAGAATTACACTCTCAAACGTGACAAAAAGAAAGAACCGCTCGTAGGTGTAATTGCACAAGAATTGCAAAAAGTGTTCCCGAACAGCGTAGCGGAAGGTCGTGACGGATATTTGCGTATCAAACGTGACGAAATCTTCTGGGCTTGCGTAAATGCCGTCAAGGAACTCAACAATATGTTCCAAGATATCACGGCAAAAATCACGGGACTTGAAGAAAAAATCAGACTTCTCGAAGATACAAACAAACTCAATGCGGATAAGATTTCTGCACTTGAACGTCAAAATAAACTTATGGAAGAAAGATTGACCGCGCTTGAAAATAATGCTAAAAAGGCAGCAAAAAAGGCTGAAAAAGCCGAAAAAGCAGAAAAAGCGGTAGCCGAAAAAACCGTTGTTGAAAAAGCAGCGACACAATCGGTAAAAACCGAAGAAGCAACAACAGAGCAAAAACCTGTCGTAGTACAGTAATTGCCAAACGGCTCGGCGGATTTTGAAAACTCGAAATACGAAACCAACGAGCGAATAATAAACAATTCCTAGAGAGAATAAAATATCAAAAGCAGGTTGCAATAAACCTGCTTTTTTGATGAAAAGTTTACAATAGATGTCACCCTGAACTGTCTTGTCATGCTGAATTATTTAAATATTTTGTCACCCTGAATTTATTTCAGGGTCTTTGTTGTTAATGAATTTAGCAAAGAACTTTTTATTTCTTTTGCGCTTTTGACAATCGTAGGTTGGGTCTTGACCCAACAATTTCCGTCATTCTGAGGTCTGAAAGACCGAAGAATCTGTTTATACAATATTTTGCTAAAATCATAAGAATAAGATGCCAAAACTCCCGCCATCCATTTGTAACGAAATCCCTCATCTTTTTGAATTAAAGCGGTAGGTTTTTGTGAAAAACCGGTTATTTCAAAAAACATGTAAAGCCATGTGGGACATGAGTTTTGCCATGTTAAGACATGTTACAGAATATATATACAAAAAAGCAATTTTTTTAATTAATTTGTTTTTCATGAAGTATGAGAGATATGAAGGCGTGAGAAACCTTCAAGGAAAGAGGAGAGATTAAAATGGGTTACGCATTA